>ERZ781399.1699-NODE-1699-length-19046-cov-4.685114_pt1 | contig 19046 bp, 18 predicted proteins | sample MGYA00511014_ERZ781399 | MGnify/ENA primary metagenome ERZ781399 (study PRJEB29847, sample SAMN06458254) | wastewater metagenome | isolation source: Wastewater bioreactor | place: South Africa: Cape Town | study: EMG produced TPA metagenomics assembly of the...
ACCCGGGACCTCTCGCACCCTAAGCGAGAATCATACCACTAGACCACCAAGCCATATTCTCCGTTCGTACGATATCAGTCGACATTTCGATTGATACAAAAGAAAAAGCAATCGCATCTCAGTTTCTCAAATTTCACGTGCGACATCTCTGCATTCGAACTGTGAACAAACAGTTCATTAAAATAGAATATATTAGAAGGGATAAATAAACTTCATACGCACACACACATACAGCAAAGATGAAACAAGAAAAAAAAACAAAATGATTTTCATAAATAATAAAAACTGCATTTAGAATGCCTGTTGTTGTTGATTTGAGTTTCTTGGAATCGATGTCGTATGAAATTTTCTTCGAATCATAACATTCGGTGGAACAGGAGGAGAAGATGATTGTTTGATTTGAGGTTTATTCTTATCACGTAACCATGTTCGTACTTGAAATTTTTTCGATAAAATCGAATGTCGCAAATTCGAATTGGTAATCGTGTATTTTAATCGAAATGATAATGGTGATAATTTTTCTAATTGATTCAGTAGATTTTCGAATAAATCACTATCGAAATTAACGATTACAAATGCTGATGATTCGTAATAAGTTGTTAATAATGTTCGTTGAGATAGGAAATATGTTAGCCATGTTGTTAACTCATGAAAACTATTTTCAACAAAAAAAAAAGAAGCAACAATATGAAAATAGACGAATAAGAATTGATTTTATTCGTTTTTACTTGAGTAATTGATAGATAAATGAATTGAATTTGTCAATGGAATCAGCTGTTGATGAGAGACCTACTTGTGATTTGATTTTGATTTCATTTAGACGACCAGTCGACGGCGTTATTAAATCAATCAAACGCCATAGATGAATTTTTTTTGAAAATAACAATGAATTCGTTATTGTCGATCGTAGACCATCGTCAAGTATTTCACGAATTAATGTACATAGCTCCTGACGAAGTATACGATCTAATTCAACATTTGTTTGATTGTTTAGATAATCAGACTAGAATTTATGAGAACAGACCATTTACTAGAATAAGAATAAGTTTATGTACCTTGGGATCGCTACATTTGATTTCAAATATTCGAAGTATTATCTGAGCAAATGTATCGATTAGATGTTGACCATTAGTATATTTGATTAGTAATGGTTTGAATCGATTTTCGTCGACTGAATTTTCAATGATATTAATAATATGTTTGTCGTAGTCATTGTCTTGTTCATTATCGGATAAATTGAATTCACTCGGTGGACTTTCGGTAAAACTTTCTTGTGGAATTAGATCAAGTGTGTCATGACAGTAAGTTCTGGGACTAGTTGACGGTGTAATTAAACGTCGAGCAATTTCGTTGCAAAAACTAACACTTTTCTTCGCTCGAAGATCATGTTCGGAAAGAGTACAAAGTTTGGATTTGTTTTGTGATGATGATGATGACGATGATGCTGGTGGTGGTGGTGGTGATGATGTGGGAGCTGAATGTCGTCGATGTTTCGATGATTCATCATTTGAACACGTATCTTTCGTTCGTTTTAAACAAGATTTCAATGGATGAGAAGATAACGGTGTTTGAATATGACGTGAACTGTTACTACAATAGCCACTACTTGATGTACTCGAACAAACAGATGAGACAGGTTTAGTATCTTTAATATTCGGTGTTTGTATGGTAAAATAGAAAATTGTTCGAAGACCTTGTTTTGTTCGTACTAATGGGTCTAATAGGGGACTTTTCATTGCAGTACATTGATGTTTCGATCGTCTCGATGGTAATGTTCCTGGATTTTCATTCGCATAATATGTCAGAAAATCAAGGTTCGGTAATGAATGACGTGTTGTTGACGATGATAATTGACTCGGATTAGATGATAAACGATGGGCACTTTTCGAGCTAAATTCATCGAGAGATGTTTGAAGACATTGATCGACTTTTGATTTATCAGTAAAAATCGATGATTTACATAGACTTTGATCACTGAAATTTTCGTATAAATGACACGGATGTTGCCGAGAAGAAGACAATAACGATTTTTTCTGTTGAAATAATCGATATAATGGCAATGGATTGCATGTGTACGAATCATTAGTCGATGTAGTTATCGATGATGATAGAGATCGACTTTTAATTTCGTGCCAAGATGTTCGTACGGGATGTTCATTTGTACTACTCGAACTAAAATTCATTGACCATTCTGAAAGGCTCGCTTTCTGTTGATCATCTTGTTCGAATGTTAGATGATGATAATTTTGATTTTCATAGAAATCCCAATGAAATTCTTCGTCATGACATTGTGGAAATGGAGATGTTTGATTTTCATGATGACTATCATACGAAGAAAATATCGATCGATGACCGCTAATCCATAATTCATCATCATCATCATCGGAATTCTCAGCAGACATTTGATATTGTTCAATAGGTAGATGAATAATTTGTAGATGATTATCAATTGAATCAAGTAATTGGGATGCTAATGTGATTTTATGTTGTGTGTTAAACATGAAAACAACTAAGAATAAATAGAAAAAGGAAAAAATACAATGAAAATCTGATTATTTCGAGAGAAAAGAACGTTTTTTTTCCTCATCAATGAAAGATAAATGTAAAGAACGTAGTAACAAGTGATGATGGAAAGCATAGACGAGTATGCAAGGCTTTCAATGATGATGATGGTGATGGCATTGACTTTCCTTTCAATAAGGATGAGAGAGGCGGACCAAAAGATGATGAGAATTAATGATGAGCCTACAGATGTTTTCTCAAATGGGTGCTTTGACACATTTCATCCTTGAAATGCTTGACTAAACACATACATACCGCGAGGGACAACGGCAAGAGACAGTAGCCCGAACACAAGAAAAAGAAAATTCTTAAAACAACAAGCTTTTTCTATATATTTTCTACTTATTCGAGGCAATTTTTTATAGATAATCAAAACACTTAATTACTTTTTAAGGAACAAAATCTCAAACGTCGGTCAATGCATTTGCATGCATACATACTTTCATTTTTTTTAAACGTTGTATACTTGTTCAATCTACTTTTACTGATACATATACCATTAACCACTTCTATCGCTCGTTTACTTTCGTATGAGAGATAAATCATCATCGCTATAGACGCAAACGCTCATTCGTGCATATACCTCATTCTTACGATGTAAAAGGAAAAAGAAAAAGAAATGACCTCCAATTTTTTCCACTCAAATACTTTCATATCTCATAGAGATAGATGCACACACACACATACATACGCTCTTTCATAATGAGCCTTCGTTTTCGAAAGAACTATCTTATCTTGCAATGGACATACAAAAGAGAAAAAAAAGAACAAGAAGAAATAGTCATTCTGATTATCAAAATTGAACTATTCCTTCTTTTTTTTTTGTTATTTAATATAAGATGATCGAATACAAGTGTGAAGACAACAGCTGTTGATCTAAATGACGAGACATCGACATTGCGTTTATATTTGTCGATGATAATTAATAGGGAGAGAAAGACGAAGAAGAAGACTAAGTTGGATGTTGTGGTTAGAGTAACCACCTGATACTATCATATTATTCAATGGAATATATTGAAACAAAAAAAGAAACAAAAAGACGAATATGTTTGACTTACGAATGATTGTGTTTTATTAATCATATCAATTTTATAGTTCATCTCAACTCATTGATAAACAAACTGACAGAATGACCAATCGTTTGTTATATGTTATGCATGCTTGTTTTTGCTTGAGTAGTAAGATAAGAAATTTAGGTTGTTGTAAGTAGAAATACAATAGCAAAACAACAGTAAAGAGAAGAAAAGCAAGAGAAAGAGAGAGACAGAGAGAAAAACACATCGACAACGGGCATTAGGAATGCATCATTCGTGCCATAGTTGCTTGATTGAATCAAGAGACGATCCGTTATATCTTTCTCTTCTTGTTCTTCGAGACTTAACGCAATCCATTCTTTTCTTTTTCCTTTCTTTTGCTTTTTCTTTTCTCTTTCTTCTTATTCTTTACTCTACATCTACAACAAATTCAGATCGAGTACATGCGCAAATAAATTGTTACACTTTGGCATCAGTCCATTCGTAACTCATCTGTCAAAATGATGACGAGAATAACCAAGAAATGTTACTGTTCAATCATCATCATTCAAAGAAAAAGAAAAGGAATAGTAACACCAACATTCAATATATCTATATGCACATCGATCTTCTTGTCTGTCTTGAATAAACAATTAGGAAATCGAGTCCATTAATTGTTATTATTTCTCATATAATCATTATATCAATTTTTCTATGTTTATGTTAATCTTGATGAAGAACAAAATGATTAGAAAGATTGTCTTACTTGTGATCAGGCTTAAATTGCAAATGTTTAACTATTACTTTCTCTCTCTCTCTCGCTCGCTCTTCGATTTATATCAAGGTTTTTCTCTATTGAACTTGACCTCTACTCTTTTCATTGTCCACCCGCTGTGTTAATCAATCACTAGTAAGAAAATGAATCGTTCAACATCGGTACTTAACAAAATGAAAGTATCATTTCAATTCTGTCCATTTAGAAATACATATTGAACAAATATTGATCAAGATTTTTCTTTTGAAAGAAGAAAATGAGAAAACTCGTTCATGTACAAAAAAGAAAATGATTAGGAAATAACAGCAACGTTCGTTTTTCCACCCGGTAAATTATATTTGGCACGAATTTGTTCTCGTACAGCTTCGCGTTCGGTTCGAGTTTGATCGTATTCATGTTGTCTTTCAATTCGTTGTTCTTCATGACGTTGTTCTTCTCGTGCATATGCCTTTCGTCTTGACCATCTGGCACATTGTTCGCATTTTCGACAGAGACAACATATCTAAACATTAATTATAGAAAAAAAAGCAATTTATTTCAATAAACTAAATTTCTTACCAGACAAATAACAATAAGAACAACAACAACAACAACTACAACTATAATTGGAATCAGAGTTCCAGTATCCAATCCCACCATTGTTTATTCTCTGAAAAGGACACAGAAAATAAGACTGACATTCAAAATGATTCATATTCATTATGAGAAGAAAATTAGTCATAAGAAACGGCATTTTGAAAATGAAATATCGATCTGCTGAATCAAGCAGAAGAAAAAACAATCAGTCCTTCGTCTTTTTTGAAAAAAAAATTGCCTGACAACAACGAAGTGACTTTTTTGTTTTTCTGCTTTGTTAATTTTTGTCCTCTTTCTTCATGACAAAAAAAGAAAATAAATTCCGTTCCTTTTTCTTCTTCATTACTCAAAACGATGAGTCATTTTAACTTTGAGATGCCAAATGACATTTTAAAGAACGGTACACCCTCTTTCCTATTGGTAAAATATTGACGTAAGACAACAAGTTTACGATTTAATGGGGGGAAAACTTTATTGGATATGAATAAAAAAAAAGAAAAAAAATCACAAATCTCCTTGTAAACCACAGAGTAAATTAGCCGGAAGTGCTTTATCTAAATAAACGATAAAATTTTGTCTGAATGAATTTCAATTTAATTTCAATTTACCGATTTGTTTCGGATAGCTAAGTTTAAGATCGGCCATGATTTGCACGAATTCTTCTCGATTTTTGGTCAAACGTGGATTGAGTGTTTTTTCTTCTTGAATTGTTGAACTTGTTTGACCTGTATAATCATGTGCCGGATAAACCATATAATGATCGGGCAATGTAAATATTTGTGTTTGAATTGATTTATACAGTTTATCCGAACTTCCTTGTTGGAAATCAGTTCGACCACAACCACGAATAAGCAGTGCATCACCAGTAAAAACAGCTCCATAGTCATGCCAAACATAACTCATACAGCCTAAACAAAATCGTTATCGTTTATTTATTTTTTTGTTCGAATCGTACCGTTTGTATGACCAGGTGTTGCACGACATTCGATTACAATTGGTGTTTTGTCTGATTCACCAATTTTGATCAGTTCACCATCTTTAACGAAAACGTCTGCCTTGGCACCACTTTGATCGGAAATAACACTCTGACAACCGGGAAGTAGTGCTTTGAGTTTACCACTTCCAGTTATATGATCAGCATGAACATGAGTATTGACTAAAGAATAGAATTTATGTAAATGAAAAGCAAAAGAAGATGTATGTATTTTGTTTTAATACTGGCATATTTTAATGTTAAACCAAGATCTTTGATGAGTTTTGCATCACGTTCAGCTGTTTCAATAACAGGATCAATAATCAAAGCTTCCTTTGTTGTTAAATCAGCTAACAAATATGAATATGTCGACGATTCATGTTCAAATAGCTAACAGAACAAAAAATAATAGACTATGCGCCAGTTTAATTTAAGAAACCTTACTTGTCGTAGAATATATGTTGATGATTTATGTGGTTGATTTCCCATTGTTTTTCCAATTGAACAATCGAAACCTTTCGGTGAAAGTTGTAGACTTGTTTAATAAAATCTTCTAACATTCCGTTTATTTTCAAAGACTATTTATACCATATTCTTTACACGTAAACACTCGGTACTTTTCAGAGGTAACACACCATCATCGCTTATCAATAGGTAGTTGATCAGGCAGCATAGAAGGAAAGCAAAAAATGTCTCAATGTATGTATGTCAAAAAAAACTGCACTGTCATCACGGGTCTTGATTGTGTCAGACACTCCTCTTTTTTCATTAGTTTTTAAAAATACTGATTCAATTGACCAGAGAGTTTATTCAAGATAAGAATATGAATCAAATTTGTGTGAGTCATTGTTGGCCAAGAGTAACTAACGAAAACTGAAGCATTTATCTTAAGTGTTACAATGTTATCTTGTCCTTTTTTTCCTTTTTTCGGTTTACAAACGTAACCATAGATAAAAAAAAGTCATTTTCGAAATACGACAGTTTCAATTCATAATCATGGCTCCACAAACGAACTGTTCGATGTGTAAAAAAGAATCTGGATTGATACATTGTACGGGTTGTAATGAACATTTCTGTTGGCATGATCTTAAAGTTCATCGAGAGAAATTAGTCAAAGAAATGGATGAAATCGTCGAAGAAAGTAAATGTTTAAAAGAACAAGTGGGCGAAGATATTAAAGTTAGTATTATGAATCATGATTTCATCAAAGAAATCAACGAATGGGAAAAGAAGACAATTGAAAAAGTCAAACAAGTTGCTGGAAATATGCGTGACAAACTTACAAATATACATGAAACCAATCGAGCCAAAATTACTCTTGATTGTGACGAATTTTTCAAAGAATTGGGTCGTTTACAAGAAACACAAAACTATGCTGAAATTGAATTAGAACGTCTTCGACTCATGCTTGGTCTACTTAAAAACGAACTCGATCAACCAACAACATTCAATACTATTCAACTGCATACAGTATCAGCTGATGAAATACCATGGAAAAAATATATCTATTTAGGAAATCTAAAAACAAATACTGATAATGAATCAGAGAAATTCGAACAAGAACAGCCAGTTATGAGTAAGTCTATTCAAATATTTCACCATCATCTTCTCTATCTGAAACAGCACACTTAAACACGTCTCATTTGTTTGTTTTTTCCTGGAATTAATTAAGATTTATCTTTTGACTAAAAACACTTGTTTACTTAGGAGTACCAACCACAACCAAACCTACGTCATCATTATTAGATTCAAATAGTAAACTCAGTTGTATAGATTGTTCGTCTATAATTCATTCGAGTATTCTTCATTTTCCTAAAATATATTAATTAAATCGATAACGAAGGAATCAAATATAAACATGACGGACAACCGTGTCGTATTTGTACTGTTCATTTGCTAAATATGTCATCTTATCAATCGTCATTCATTCTGTCTAAGTCTAATTTCAGACGACAACTATAGCTGAATAAAATTTTCATAAATGTCGTTATGATAATTCAATTGACAAAAGTTTTATTTTGCATATTCGAACTAAACAAATCGTAGACAATAATAAATCATATAAATGAATGAAATCTTGATTGGTAAAGTAATATTCAATTGCTAAAGAGTTACTCTTTCTAATCGCAATTCACATGTTAATTTCTACAGATGATTGTCAATTATGAATTAAGTTTCTTTACGAGAAATTCTTTTGTAATACAATTCTTTTGTTAACCTCTTCGATTTCGAATTGTTTCATCGAGAAATTCTAGTATCTGAATCGAGTTATGACGACGGTTGTAGTTATTCATTTCTTATATGAATAGCTCACGATTTTATGATTGATCAATCGTCGATGAAATCGAATGAAGAATTTGTTTCGATTGCTTTCAAAAGATTTGTCCATGTAACATATGGTTTTCGATTAATTTATTAAGAAGAAATCATTCTTTGGGAAAAAAGTTAAAAACAAAATAAATTAAGCGTTTTAATTATTTATTTACGAATTGATCTTTAAGAAATATTATTAATTGAAAATTTCTCAGTATTATGAATAAAGATTGTAGAATAAGATCTTCGTTGAGTATGTTCATTTGATGTGTCATCATAAATTAATCGTCTGTTTATAAAAATATAATTTTAAATTTCTTTTGAATAATCAAACGAGATAGTACTGAAAACTGTTTAATTTCTATTTGATTTTGAATTATTTGAAATGTACGAAATACATAGTGAAAGTCAACAAAAATAATGACCATAGTACTACTGATAGAATCTATTCATTTGTCATGTGATTCTCGATGATCGATAGGAAAAATTTGTTGAATTAGAATATCAATGGATACTGGTACTAAAATATACTACTTGTCGTTGAAGATAATCTCATGTTATCTATTTCTATTCTATCTAGTCAATATCAAATATGTTTCTAAAGATCTATTGAGTAAATGAACTGGCAGTTCGTTGCAATGAATCAGTTTTTATGTGTCAGTTTCGTGTTCTGGTATCGTATTCGTTGGTATTTTAATGTGACTTGGATAGATGAATGGATTTATGGTTTCAAATATTCATTTAATGCGTAATTTCAAATCTTTTCATTGTTATTTTCAATGATTCAAACAGAAAGCAAAATAATCATCTAATAACTTGATAATAAACATTCAGCAAATATGTTATCTTCTATTCACGGATTCTTTTCTTTATTTTAACTTGACATTACAAAGATAAGTAAAGCAAATCTTTGTGAAAACTAATCGTTCATCATGTTAGACATCACGATTTATCCCTTCGTATGCTTTTGTATAAGAAGAAATAAAATAACTGAACCAAAGTCTCCTGTTACCTATTCACTTATGATGTTATTTGCAAGTAAACAGATTCATAATTGCATTGAACTTCCAAAATGAGTAAAATAATAAAATAGAATATTGGTATGAGATATTTACCTATCACATTATTTGATTAGCTCAACAAACACAACTAGTTTCGATTTATGTCAGGAAAATAAACGAACTGAAATTTTATTGATATAATTCATCAATCTCATCATTTTCTACTAATCTATCTCAGATAAATTCTAATTTTTAATGAAGATAAAAAACGAACAGATGTTTTATTAAAATTATTCCTTTACTTTGTCATCTAGAATCAACATATTTTACTTTTAATTTGACTCACATCTGCTTCATAAATATGCAATTAATGTTCATTATGATGATTCATTTGTTGCGCCATTTCAATTCTTGTAGATTCAATCTCATCTTTTCCCATAGAATGAGTCACATAGTTTAACTCATATCTATCTGCTGGTGTAAAGAGAATTCCTAATCACATGTTTTTCCTAATAATAATTTTATTCTTTCTTTTTTTTTCCGTCAATACAATAAATTCTTTCATTTCAAGAGATTATGAACTATTACTGAATTGATTTATTTTTTAATGTTGAATGATACAACAGTACAGGAATAATTATATGTATAAAAAACAACAACAATGAGATATGACAGAAGAAGAAGAAGTTTTCAGTAGAGATGAACCATTCCATAGAGAAATGTCCAGAAGAGAACATAAGTAAGAAGACCATTAAGAAATCCATTGATAAATATATGATTTAAACTAGTAAAAAATTTTCGATGTTCATTTCTAATATACAAATAGATGAGAAATGAAAGGAAGAGCATAGAAAATCCATAGAAAAGAAAGCCTTTGTATGATGTTAAACCAAGTATGCCAGCAACACAACCCGATAGAGCACTGACTGATGTTCGGCATTGTTCAAGACTGTTTTCATTCAAACGAACAGCAATTTCACTATAGAGAACAGATTCAATTTTTCGCGTTGATGCTGATGAAGATTTGGATGAGGATGCTGTTCGACGAATCTGCATTTCACTACTGGCTGACATTTTGCTTTCGTTTTCTCTTCACAAAATGATATTCATCTAGAAAACAACAACAACAACTGATAAGATTTTATCTCTTGTATATAAAATTATGAGCGATCGATATTCACTGGAATAATAAAAAGCATTCTAATGCAGGAATATATAAAAAAAAGGAAGAAGAAGGAAGTTCATAAATCTGTTAGCATTCTCTTAAGCAGTACGTTTGTACAAATAAAGATAAGCTAAATCTTTGGGCGGATGTTCGGACACAGCAACTGTTTCATCATTGAATATCACCCATCGTTTATCTTTAAGAATATGTGCAACATAATGACCACATGACGTCTGATTGCCAATATGTGAAATAAATGCGACGAGTCGATATTTACCATTACCATCACGAAAATGTTTGACTTTTGAGCTAGTTGTCGATGGTGGTGATTGAGGTAATGATTCGGCGAGAGAATCTAATGTTGAATCATTTTCAGGATTATTTGTTGCCCAATCGAGTGCTGCTTCGATATTGTTATTTGTCGTAGATAAAGCTCGAGTAGCATGTGCACGAGAAAAGCCCATTGAAACAATCGTAGCAATATTTTCATCGTTTGGCTAAAGCAATCAAATAAAACGTTGAAATGAATTTGATATAAAAAAGAAAAGAAATGTACCGATGAGCTTTCATTAGGCGTATCAAAATCGGGATCAGATTGATGTTCAAATACCCAATTCATTGCTGCTTCAATGTTGTTATTTCCTGTATTCATCAAAGCTTTCTTGCAACCTTCAACTGAAAAGCCCATATCGATAAGTTGTTGTAGAAGAGCTTCGTTTAATTGATCATTCGGTTTTGTTGTTGCTGCTGGTTCAGATAATGGTTCATCATCTAAATTTCGAAGAAGAAAATCTCTCGAAAACAATCAATCAATCATTTTCGTTTCTATCGTACCATCGGGCATTGGCGTTTCGCCAGGTTGAAAACCTTTGGCACGTAATGAATTCAAATCTAACTCATCGGGTATTTCCATGGAAACATCGAGTTTTCTCGGTGTCCAATCATCATTATACGTATATTTCTTCATTTGAACAAGAAGATAATCAGGAAATGTAAGAAATCGTTGTGTTTTTCGAATGGTTGTCGTTGGTTCACCACGTTTGATTCGAAAATCATTGATCACTTCTGGTTCAGCCCACCGAGCAATCGCTTGTGTCAACGGCACAATCGGTCGTACAACTGGCAGATCATTGATTGGTTTGCCTTGTTTTTCAAGATCTTCTTTTGTTTTATTATATTGAAGAACTTCATGCATATTTTTCGATGCATCCAATGGGACATTGATTCGAAACATGATATCATCACGTGTTAAATATCGAACTTGAGTTGTTGTCGAACAATAGAGACGTTCTTCGAGTTGAAATTGAAAACATGTACTCGGATCAAGTGTTGCGTCCGGTGTTGGTTCGTTGGTCAAATGTTTATGAACTAATTCGAGAAAATATTCGAGAAATTCAGCCGCATCTTGTTGCTGTTTGGTACTAAATTCGGGATGATCATGACCGACTAATGTTCGAAACATTTGCGGTCGAATAACTGTCGGTGGATGAAATGACGGGTCCGTATCAGCTGGTAATTCACGTGAATAGAGACCGGATAAAAGACCGAATGCGAGTTTAGCTGTTTGAGTATTGAAATTATTTACAGGATCTTTAGCATTATCGAAATAGAAATCACATTGTTTGTAGTATTTTTCTTGAAAATCTTTTATTGTAAAAAGAACTTGAACGACTGAATTCAAATAACATGAATTGCCGAGATTTCTCATGCCGGTATAACCGGCTCCATGAAGTGGCTGTAATTTTGAATTACTTTCTTCGATCATCGAAGCTTCCCCATATTTTTTATTTAAATCAATTTCTAAATCTGCCATTGTCTTATCAGTTAACTCCATATTCATCATATTAATACCCCAATGTTGTAAATGTTTATTAAGATTAGGATCATTAACCATATCATCTTCATCATACGAATAAACATCTCCACCATTCGATGTTATCGTACCAAGTTTAACAGCTAATGGATATTTGGTTTTTTGATAATGTTCAATCGCATGATTATTTCCTCCGCTACCATCGTAAAATTTTCGTCCACATAAAATCAATCCATCAGTTAAATTCAACCATAGATTATCTTTCAAATCACAAAGTTCACATTTCCAACCGTTCGGTGGAATCTTTCGGCCGTTATCTAATTGTTCGAGAGTATCTGCATGTTTTGTTGTCTGTCGAACTTCGCCACTCCATGTTGCATTCATCGAAGCTCGTTCTTCTTTTAAAAATGCTGATTCTGCAGCTATGATTGCATCGGCTGACTTGTTAACATGTTCGGGTAATTGATTTGTTTCATCGGGATAATGAATGAGAACACTTGGATGAACATAAATGGCGTATTTTTCCTCGAATGTAAATGGTTTCGGTCCTTGAACATCGAAACCACCTTCGACACCAAATGCCATTTTTGTCACTTGTTTAGGTTCGACGTCGTCGTAAAATATGTAGGAAAACATTTTTGCCTGGATTTAATTTGCAATGTCGGGCAACATGATCTTTGCCGAGACCACGAAATGTTGACATACAAATGAACAATCCATTTTCCGATTCAGGATTATCAAATGAGTAAACACATTCGTCTTTATAAACTTTATCATCTGAATTGGGAATACGAACATTTTGATAAACATCAGTCATGTCTGTTGAATTCCTAGTTTCGTCTATCTAAAATGCATAGATAGATGAGATTCTATTGTCGACTACAAATATACAATGACTAGACAATATTTGAAATATTCGAGAAAAGAAAACACTGAAATACACACGCACACACACGGATAATTTAATCAGATTTTTGTTTCAATGATCGATCTTCTTGATCAATTGGAGCAGATTGATCTTCATCATCATCATCGTGCTCTTCTTCTGACGAATTGCTATTTGACGGTGAGCCCGATTGATCAGGTACACCTTCATCCGATGAGACACTCTCATCATCGCTTGATTGCACAGCTTCTTCTTCTTCTGCGTCATCATCGTCCTTGACATCTTCAATCTAAAATAGTCTTGAAAATTAAACAACAAAAATCAACAGAAATTCTTTTCTAACCTTAATTGATTTCGGTTTCTTTTTATTTTTTCGTGCAACTTTATCCGAAGCTGAATCAAGTGCTGTTAGAATCTTGCACATTTGAGCTTCCGTTGTTGCTAAACGTTCTTGTAATTTATTTATTTCTTGACCTGTTAAGTTTCCTCGACTTTCTTTCGTAACTAATTTAGCACTGATATACGAGAGAGATTTTTTCATTTCTTCCAATGCAAAATGCACTTAACGAACAAAACCAAAAGAAAGAAAATTAAGAAATCGATTCAACAGTCAACTAACTTTGTTTCTGTTCGTCAGTCATAGCTTGTTCAGCTTCTAATGCTTTCTGTTTTTTTGCTTTTAAATATTCGATATAATCCGGATCTAAACGTGCATAGAATTCTTCTTTATTCTCATCATCTTCGCCTTCACTGTTTTTATCCAAAATATCTAATTTTGGTTTTCGTTTATCGAATGGATTATTTGCATGTTTCTTTTTCGAATCGGCATCATTTGAATTTCGTTTTGACCAATACTAAACATTTTTACATTCGAATAAAAAAACTAAACGTTTTCGTTTTCAAATTCTTCTACTTTGCAACATGTATAAATAAAAAAAACGCCAATACCAATCGTATACATCGGTAAAGCAAGTGTAACAATCGATCTCGAACTACTTTGATCGGGCGCTTGTTGTTGTCGATTGTTACCACTACCACTGCCTGGATGATGCATTCTCATACTTGGATGAGCACCACGCATATGTGGGGGTGAACCCTGAAAATAGCAAAGAACTTTTTTTTTAAATTTAATCGAACATAGAGAATAATAACAAACGGGAATATGTTGAATATGATCGGTGTTGTCATCGTGATGCATTGGATGAGCTGATCGACGAAAACCTAAATGAAACGTACATCGACAAATGAATTTGACAGAGGAAAATTTTCTACGATCATCGAAATTATGCGATGGTGTTTGAGGTTTTGTTCGAAATAATGGCAGGAAAACACGTGGTATTAAAACAGCAAAACAACCGAAGACTATTGCAAATACGACACTCGGCCGAGTCAAAAGAGACATTTGACGACTAAATTGGCATTCAATAAATTACATACAAACAAGTAGATAGATAGATACGAGGAAGAATATGTATACAACAAAATTTGAAAGGACATCATTGCGAGAAGAAAATGGCGATTAGAGATAGATGTCGTTATTTGACAAGAATCAAGTATTTTAGTTCGCTCAAGCTTTTCTATAAATATATCCATAATCCATATAGACTTGTTCTTAATACTAAATATAGAAAAGCAAATTTTGTATTTTTAATACAAGAGTTTTCATTGTTTCTCAAGTAGAACAAAATGAACTATTGTGAATAGACATAGTTATAACTCTGCATTTATGAATAATAAAGAGATGTAATTAAATTTTCACTTAACATTTACGCTTTAATCTTTCCATCAAAGGGAACCGAGAGAAAACAGTCAATATTTTCTTCCTTGTTGTTGTTTATCATCAAAGTTTTGCTGTTGATTGATGTTCATATTAATAAAACTCGAGCAATATCAAACTCTCTAAAGATCATATATAAACTAATATTAATTCAAGAAATGGCGAGTCACGTCAAAAACTAATTGTTTGTGACATTTGATTTCTCATGACGAATTTTTCATTGCTCCCACATTTAAACTGTTATGTCATAGAAAATGCCGACGGAAAATATGAATCTTACTATACAATTATGCATCGATGATAGTTCGATGTATCTAAATTAACAATGAACTCTATAATTATGATAAATGTTTCTAAAAATACATTGAACATCAAATATTTGCTCCGTTTCTTTTCAACGATTTTCATATATCTAATTACACACTACGAACAAGAAAAAGAAACAAACAAACAAAAAAAAAATCATCCAGTTCGACATTGTCTGATAAGAGCATAGAAAGAAAATATCATTTTTTAATCCTTGTTTTCGACTATTTATCGTCGTCAGTATCCGATGATGATGATGAAGATTTCCAGTCTTTAGTATCGTCCACTGAAAAGAAGAACACAAAAAAAAAACAACAACAACAATAACATTTTGTTTTTTGTTCTTTGATCATTCAACCTACTTGAAATAGCTTGATCATTAACACCTTTCTTGATTCCATAATGCTTGAGTGTATGTCTACCTTTAAGTACTTTATCTCGAAAAATAAGTCGACAACCTTGGTCAAATTGAGGTTTTAATAAACGCTTTAATTCTTGTTTCAGATCATGTATATGAGTTTTTTCGTCCAAAACAAATGTTAATGATTGTCCGTCTGATTTTCGAACAACGGTTACACTAACTTGATCATGTGCGATATGATATGCTGCATCATTTGCTGAAAACATGTCTGACAAACGAGAGAAGAAGAATTGATATGATGTTGAAAAAGCAAAAGAAAGGAATGCTATCTTGTATTTCTTCTTTCTTCTCGCATTCTACGTTTTTTGCTCAAGAGAAGAAGAAGAAAAAAAGAACGCGACATTTCATGTGGAAGTGCGTTAACCGTTGACTTGAGCTTGTATTAAATGAAAAGATAACAAAAGATAGGAACTTATTTTTAAACTTAGATGAAAGGTTCAGTAAGATGAAAGAATGTTTATAGAAAATGTTTTTAGAAAGATTCTTAATAGAAGCCAAATGGCGGATGTGAGTGGGAGTGTCCATACATCCATGGAGATCCTTGACCGTACATTGATGGAAATCCTTGACCATACATTGATGGATAACCAGCGCCAAACATTGGTAGATGGCCATTGAATAAACCATCGTCATAGGCTTCATACATACTAATACCAAAATGAAGAAGTGTACTAAGACCCATTCACTATTGAGAACTTCTTTTGAGCTTTATACGATGAGAATATGATTTCCTGCATGCTAGTTGATACTTTATATAGGCGTCTCTTTTGCTTGATTGATTAAATCAAGCGTAAAAAATATCATGTTTACATGAATCAGGGAAACGACGTCATACTTTATGACACAATATTGACGTTGTAGGTTCTGTGAGTAATCATAATTATGTTAAATTTATTTTTTATCATCGAGAAAAAAAACGTAATTCAAAGTCCCGGTATTTGATTATTTCTGAAGGCCTCAAAAAATAGATGATGATCACGTCGAACCAATTCACCATAAATCTAAATAGATATTAAATAGAAAATCTTTTCTTTTTCTCCGTCTTTTCTTCTTTTTACCATTCCGAATTCAACCAGATCTTGAATAAACTCGTTATCTTGCCCGTGTATAGCATCACGTATTGTTTGTTCAATATCTCTCGGTATAATTGAAAACGGTAGACAAGCTATATCTTTCGGCGTATCGACACAATCCGAGTCAGCTACACAATGAGTTTTTGCTTTAAACACAAAAGAAGAAGAAGATTTTTCGAAATCAAATCCAATGATTTTACCTGTTGCTCGTCCTAAATATTGAGCAACTTCGATCACATCTTCAACTTCATTGATATCTGACCAATCCAGACCTTTCGCATGTGCCGTTATTTCATCGACCATGCATGGCACATCATTGAGCGTTGTATAACCTAACCACCTCGGTGTTGCTGCTTGCATAGCGTACGAACAAAGAACGGTTCGTAGGCCATCGTGTTGAAAATATTGATCTAATTGTTCGTTTTGAACAACATAGGAAACGGCTGATTTTTGCGCCGGTTTCATGTAAAGAATAATATCGTTCTCTAATGTTTCAGATCGACCTTCGAGCAAGAATGAATAAGAAATTTTGCCCGCCGAACCAATACCCGGTGTCGAACATTGAACAATGTCTTTTATGTTATAAGTGACTTCGCCACCATTAAAACCTCGATCCGAATATTTTTTATTCTCGGGTATTGAATCGAGATATTGTTGAAATGCTTTCATTAAGTCATTATGTAAATTTGTGTCGACACTTTTTGTATATTTATTTCGAATAAATTTTCGATCGTAATTTTCAATTAATGTCATTTTATTTAAATGTTCAGCATGCGATTGAATACGCGTTTGATTCAGTAATTTCTTGACTTGGCCCGTTGTATTTTTCAATGTCAATGCAAAATGATCTTTTGTTCGTTTACAAAATTCGTAAACTTGTTTGAGATATTCTTCGATACAAACACGTAGAATTTGTTCGATATCAATATCAGAAAAACCTTTCGCATAACAAAGTAAATTCAATGATGCTAACAAACGTTTAACATCCCATGTAAATGGTCCTACATAGCCTTCATCGAAATCATTGACGTCAAAATTAATGATGCCGTTACAATCTAAATAGCTACCGAAATTTTCAGCATGTAAATCGCCCTGAAAAGGTTTCAAATGTTGATTCGTTCGATTTTTTGTTTGTTTATTGCTTACGTGAATAAAAATTTGACCAGCAGCATTGGTTCGAGCAATGTACGGATCTTTGTCGATTTTGAGATCTTGATAGAAGAGAACGGCTGAACCACGAAAGAAATTAAACGGTGTCACCGCCATTTTACGAAATCGAACGCGAAATGCAGCCGGATTTTCGCGTAGACCATCGCTGAAAAAATTTGTAAATGTGTCAATGATGAATTTCGTTCGTTCGTCATCGGTTTGTGATTGAATACGGAAGATAGCCTTTTCAACTGCATTAACTTCATAGGATAAACGAGACTTTCGAGTTCGAGTGTTTGTACGCGACATGTTTTTTTACAGAAAAAGAAAGGCGACGTCGAGTAAAAATTGTGTTTTTCTTTAACAAGAAACTCCGCGTATCGACAAAGCAACTAAGCAACATGTTCTCCTTTCTCTTTTTTTCCTCCTACTAAACTTTTAAGAATCGATTTCACATGCATTATATGATTAAAACAAAAGCAAATCGGTATTAAACCGCTCGACATTCCAAACCGAAGATATTGACAAAAAAAATGTGTCGAGATAAGCGAATACACGCGATGTATATATATATATATCTAAATTGTAGCTCGAGATAAACTTCATTTCGAATTACTTTCATGAGTGATATAATAAAAAAGCCTGTGTGGCTCGATTGTGATCCAGGTCATGACGATGCATTTGCGATTATTCTCGCTGCACATCATCCTGCACTTGAACTCATCGGCATTTCGACCATTGTCGGCAATCAAACATTAGAAAAAACAACACAAAATGCATTTAAAGTCGCTCATATAGCTGGTCTACCAAACGACATACCGATTATACGAGGCTGTGGACAATCACTCTGTCGACATGTTATGATCTGTCCAGAAATACATGGAAGTACGGGTCTTGATGGTGCTGATGTTCCCGAACATCCGGAATATCGAACATCGAATCAAGATGAAAATTTTCTTTGGAGAATTTATCAGAAAATTAAACAAGTCAATCGACCTGTAACTTTAATTGCAACTGGATCATTGACCAATGTTGCTTTACTTTTAAAAGTCTTTCCACAAGTAATTTCATACTATTGTTTTTTGTTTTTTTTCTTTTTATTCGAAAATAGATTACAGAATGTCTATCCGAAGTTGTTCTCATGGGCGGTTGCGTCGGCATTGGAAACATTCATCCAGCATCCGAATTCAACATTATGAACGATCCCGATGCCGCTCATATCGTGTTTTCTTGCCCAAACATT
>ERZ781399.1703-NODE-1703-length-19005-cov-4.677414_pt1 | contig 19005 bp, 15 predicted proteins | sample MGYA00511014_ERZ781399 | MGnify/ENA primary metagenome ERZ781399 (study PRJEB29847, sample SAMN06458254) | wastewater metagenome | isolation source: Wastewater bioreactor | place: South Africa: Cape Town | study: EMG produced TPA metagenomics assembly of the...
GAAGGAGACGTTCGGCTTCGAGTCCAGCATGGTCGTGCCGGCCTATTCGGCCGCCAACGAGCATGTGCCGGATTTCGACCCCGACTACCTCTTCGACGAACAGACGACGCTCGCCATCCTTTCCGGCTTCGCCTTCAACCGGCGCGTGATGGTGTCGGGCTATCACGGCACCGGCAAGTCGACCCATATCGAGCAGGTGGCGGCGCGGCTGAACTGGCCCTGCATCCGCATCAACCTGGACGCGCATATCAGCCGCATCGACCTGATCGGCCGCGACGCGATCGTGCTCAAGGACGGCCAGCAGATCACCGAGTTCCGCGAGGGCCTGCTCCCCTGGGCGCTGCAGACTCCGACCGCGCTGGTGTTCGACGAATATGATGCGGGTCGCCCGGACGTGATGTTCGTGATCCAGCGCGTGCTGGAGACCGAGGGCAAGCTGACGCTGCTCGACCAGAACCGCGTGATTCGCCCCAATCCCTATTTCCGCCTGTTCGCCACCGCGAACACCGTGGGCCTGGGCGACACCAGCGGCCTCTATCACGGCACCCAGCAGATCAACCAGGGCCAGATGGACCGCTGGAACATCGTGGTGACGCTCAACTATCTGCCCGCCGCGGTCGAGGCGCAGATCGTGCTCGCCAAATCGGGCGATTTCGACAAGCCGGGCGGCAAGGAGCTGGTCGAGAACATGGTCCGCGTGGCCGACCTGACCCGCAAGGGCTTCGTCGCCGGGGACATCTCCACCGTGATGTCGCCGCGCACCGTGATCACCTGGGCGCAGAATGCCGAGATCTTCAAGGATGTCGGCTTCGCCTTCCGCCTGTCGTTCCTCAACAAGTGCGACGAGGCGGAGCGCGCGCAGGTGGCGGAATATTATCAGCGCGTGTTCGGCAAGGACCTGCCCGAAAGCGTGGTGAGCAAGGCCTGAGCGGCGCGCCGCCGCCAGGCTGAGACCTCCTCTTCGTTTCCGTCATCCCTGCCTGCGCGGGGATGACGGTCGACATGGGACAGTAGGAGGCCTCGCCTAGCCCTTCTTCTCCGTCTCGCGCGGGGCGAACTCGATCGCCACGGTCATCGCCAGCCATACCGCGAGCGTCGGCTGGAGCTGGACCGGCAGCTGCGCCCCCGGCGTGAGCAGGATCTTGAGCGCGAGCGGCATGAGCGCGACCCCCGCCGCGGCGAGCAGCGCATAGGCCAGCCGCTGCTTGCTCGACGAGACGTAGAGGATGGTGATCACCATCGACGCGGTGCCGACGAGGACCAGGGTATAGTCCCTGGTGCCCAGCGTCTCGGTGCTCGCCATCACGAAGCCGAGCACGGCGCCGAAGAAGATGCCCAGGCCGTTGAGGTTGGCGCGATATTCCCCGTGGCTCATCCGCCCGAGGCCGATACGGTCGAGAAGCTTCATGTGATCCCCCTTGCCCGGAACCATGAAGCGCAGGCGCAGCCAAGGCAATCGCGGATCGATCGGCGATTGTGCTGCCCTTCGCGCCCGGGCAAGCTCGGCGCGGGAAGGCGCGGGCAATCGCGCGGAAGAGGGGGGACGATGATCCGGAAATCGAAGGGGCTCGCCATGCTGGCGGGCGTGCCGATGCTCGTAGCCGCGGCGCCCGCGGGCGGGGGCAATATGGCAGTGTTTCCGCTGCCCGACACGATGTGGCCCGATCCGGACGCGCCGGTCGGCAAGGCGTTCACGCTGACGCCGGGCGAAGAGCTGCTGCTCGAGCCGGTGAAGGTGTCGATCGACAGGTTCACCGACGAGATCGCCGCCGGCGAGGAGCTCACCGCAGTGGTCGCGCCCGAGGCGACGCAGGCAAAGATAGGCGGCAAGGGGCTCTATTTCTGCGGGCGGGACCAGCGCGGCCGTTCGGGGCTGGGCGCGGCGCTGCTCGGCGGCCTCGCCTCCAAGTTCATGCCGATCGTCCGCTTCTGCTTCATCGATGGCGACAAGGACGGCAAGCTCGACCAGGTCTTCCTCGCCGGCGCCAAGGACGAGGCGATGCAAAAGGCGATCCCGATCGATTCGGTGGCGTACAGGACCGAATATCTGGTGCCGCGCGATGCCGGCCAGTATCTGCGGTTGCGCTATCGGAAATACACGCCCGAGAGCAACAAGGTGCAGCTCGAGCTCGAAGTCTATGAAGACGGCAAGAAGCGGAGCTTCGACTATGTGCTCTACAACGGTTCCACCGGGCCGTTGCAGCGCCAGGTGCCCTATCTTCAGACCAATCCCAGGAAGATCCCCTATCCGGTGTTCTTCAACAACGTGATGGGCGCGGTCGTGCGCGTCGACGGCGTCGACGCCGAGGGCAATGCGCGCTTCACGATCGAGCGCAATTTCCGCCCGACCCTGTTCCGCCCGATCTCGATCGAGGTGCGCTACATCTACATCTATATCTAGCCGAGGCTTGCATCGCGCGGCCAAGCTTCCCAAAGCGGGGGCATGGCCGCCGACTCTCCCCTCGACAGGTTCCGCAATGTGCTGGGCGGCGCCGCGCGCGCGCTTTCGGGCGAGCGGGAGGCCGAGCTGAGCTTCACCGGCGAAGCGCCGCGGCAGGACGGGCGCCAGATCAAGGTGCCGGCGCCGTCGCGCACGCTGCCGGCCGAGGAAGTGGCCGAGGCGCGCGGCTTCGCCGACAGCTTCGCGCTGCGCATGCGCCACCATGACAATGGCCTGCACCTGAAGGGCGCGCCCAGGGAGCCGGTTGCACGGGCGGTGTTCGACGCGGTCGAGACGGCGCGGGTCGAGGCGCTGGGTTCGCGCGGCTATGCCGGCATCGCCGCCAATCTCGAACATGCGCTCGACCTGAAATTGCGCGCCGATCCGATCACGCGCGCGCGCAATCGCGAGGAAGTGCCGCTCTCCACCGCGCTGGGATTGATGGTCCGCGAGCGGCTGACCGGGCGCGAATCGCCCGGCGCGGCGGCGCTCGGCATGGCGCTGATCCGCGATTGGATCGAGGAGCGTGCCGGCGCCGACCTCGATGCGCTGGCGCTGGCGATCGACGACCAGCGCGCCTTCGCCTCGCTCGCGTCGAAGCTGCTCCAGGACCTGGAACTCACCGAAGGCGATGTGCTGCCCGACGAGGCGGACGAGGGCGGGGGCGAGGACGAGGGCACCGACGAAGAGGAGCAGCCCGGCGACGAGGAGGGCGAGAGCGAAACGAGCCAGGGCGAGGGGCAGGCCGAGGCGCGCGGCGAGCAGCGCGAATCTGATGCCGGAGAGGAAGGCGAGCAGCAGCAGTCCGACGCGATGGAGGATGGCGACGGCGAGCCGGGCGACGAAGGCGATGAGGGCATGATGCCCGTACGGCCCAATCGCCCGTGGAGCGACTTGCCGCCCCAGTTCGAATATCGCGCCTATACCACCCAGTTCGACGAAGTGATCGCGGCCACCGAGCTGTGCGACACCGAGGAGCTGGATCGCCTCCGCTCCTATCTCGATCAGCAGCTCGTCCATCTCCAGGGCGCGGTGACCAAGCTTGCCAACCGGCTCCAGCGCCGGCTGATGGCCCAGCAGAACCGCAGCTGGGACTTCGACCAGGAAGAGGGGCTGCTCGACGCGGCGCGGCTGGCGCGGGTGGTGATCAACCCCATGCAGTCGCTCTCCTACAAGGCGGAGAAGGACACCGAGTTCAAGGACACGGTGGTCACGCTGCTGATCGACAATTCGGGCTCGATGCGCGGGCGGCCGATCTCGATCGCGGCGATCAGCGCCGATATCCTGGCGCGCACGCTGGAGCGGGTCGGCGTGAAGACCGAGATCCTCGGCTTCACCACGCGCGCCTGGAAGGGCGGGCAGAGCCGCGAGAAATGGCTGGCCGATGGCCGCCCGGCCCAGCCCGGCCGCCTCAACGACGTGCGCCACATCATCTACAAGCAGGCCGACGAGCCCTGGCGCCGCGCGAAGAAGGCGCTCGGGCTGATGATGCGCGAGGGGCTGCTCAAGGAGAATATCGACGGCGAGGCACTGCTCTGGGCGCACCAGCGGCTGATCGGCCGATCCGAGGACCGCAAGATCCTGATGGTGATCTCGGACGGCGCGCCGGTCGACGATTCGACGCTCTCGGTGAATTCGGGTTCCTATCTGGAGCGCCATCTGCGCCAGGTGATCGGCTGGATCGAGGCGCGCTCTCCGGTCGAGCTGGTCGCGATCGGCATCGGCCATGACGTGACGCGCTATTACAGCCGGGCGGTGACGATCATGGACGCGGAGCAGCTTGCCGGCACGATGGTCGAGCAGCTGGCGGCGCTCTTCGATACGGAATGAACGTCGATCCGCCTCCGGGCGGCTTTCACGGGCCGGTCAAGCGCTCCGTCACCATTGCCGGACACCAGACCTCGATCAGCCTCGAGCCGCTTTTCTGGGAGGCGCTGGAGCGCGCGGCGGACGTGCGCGCCTTGCCGCTCAACGCACTGGTCGCGGCGATCGACCATGCGCGGATCGGCGGCGCGGATCCGCCCAACCTCGCCAGCGCGATCCGCACCTGGCTGCTGGGACAGGCGCCCGGCTGATTTGCAACAATTCTGCGACAAAGCTGCGAACAGCTCGCATTAGCATTGACTCTGAGAACGCCTCGCAATAGCTCGCCCCGAAATAACCTGTTCAGGGGGATCAATTCGTGAGTCGTGTTTCCACCGCGCGTTCGGGCGCATCGTTCCTCGCACTGGCCTGTGTCGGCTTCATCGCCACCGCGCCGGCCGCGCATGCCGCCGACGGCAATGCGCCGGCGCCCGCCGATGCGGACAAGGACGGCCAGGATCGCAGTGCCGAGGACCGCGAGCAGATCGTCGTCACCGGCGGCCGCGCCGAGCTGCAGGGGCCGAAGGCTACCGCCTCGGTCCAGAACACCCCGCGTTCGGTGGTGATCCTGCCGAAGGACGTGATCGACCAGACCGGCTCGACGACGCTGGCCGATGCGCTGCGTACCGTGCCGGGCATCACCTTCGGCGCCGCGGAGGGCGGCAATCCGATCGGCGATCGCCCCTTCATCCGCGGCTTCGACAGCCAGGGCTCGATCTTTGTCGACGGCGTGCGCGACACTGCCGCACAGGCACGCGACACCTTCGCGATCGAGCAGGTCCAGGTGATCCGCGGTTCGGATTCGACGCTGGGCGGCCGCGGCAGCGCCGGCGGCTCGATCAACATCATCACCAAGGTGCCGCAGCAGACCAGCTTCATCCGCGCGACCGGCAGCGTCGGCACCGCGGACTACAAGCACGCCGCGCTGGACGTGAACCAGTATCTGGGCGGCGGCATCGGCGTGCGCGTCGCGGCGATGTGGCACGATCAGGACGTTGCCGGTCGCGACGCGATCTGGCAGCGCCGCTGGGGCGTCGCGCCTTCGGTGACCATCGGCCTCGGCACACCGGCGCGGCTGTCGGCCTCCTATTATTAGCTCGAGAGCCACGAGCTGCCGGACAGCGGCATTCCCTATCTCTACACGCTGGCCAATGCGCCGGGCACCGGCGAGGTCTATTCGGAGCCGGCCATCGGCACCGTGCGGACGATCGCCGGCACGACCGGCCATGTCGACCGCAGCACCTTCTACGGCCTGAAGAGCCGCGACTTCCGCGACACCTTCACCCACCAGGCCACGGTACGCGTCGAGCATGACTTCGGCACGGTGACCCTGCGCAACACCTCGCGCTACAACTATAACGAGCAGAATTATATCTACACCCAGCCCGACGATCAGCAGGGCAATGTCTATGGCACCAACGCCGCGGCGACGGCGACGGCGGGCGGCCTGGTCTGGCGGCGCGCGAACACCCGCTACGGCTATGCCGAGTCGCTGACCAACCAGACCGACCTGTTCGGCAGCTTCGAGACCGGGGCGATCAAGCACAGCTTCGCGACGGGCTTCGAGATCAGCTGGGAGAAGGCGCGCCGCGGCGCCTATGTCCTCGCCACCGGCTCGACCATCAGCCCGCGCTGCACGCCGGCCGCGATCGGCCGCTTCTATTGCACCAGCCTGTTCAGCCCGAACCCGAACGACGCCTGGGTGAACTATACCGGCGACGCCACCACGGCGACCACGCCGATCGTGAAGGGCGCCCCCACCGCGGAGACCCAGAACGACGCGCACACCCTCTCGGCCTATGCCTTCGATTCGATCACGCTGCTCCCGTCGCTGATCCTCAACCTGGGCGCGCGCGTCGACCGCTTCACGTCCAAGATCACGCCGGCGCTGGCCGCAGGCGCCACCCAGACGACCCCGCTCGAGCGCACCGACACGCTGTTCAACTGGCAGGCCGGCCTGGTCTTCAAGCCGACGGCGAACACCAGCCTCTATGCCAGCTATGCGACTGCGGCGACCCCGCCGAACAGCCTGCTCGGCGAGGGGCAGGAGCCGAACGCGCTGCCGACCACCAACACCGCCGCCAACCTGGCGCTGCTCGACAGCCTGAAGGTCGAGAAGACCAGGAGCTATGAAGTCGGCGCCAAGGCCGGGCTGTTCGACAACCAGCTCTCGCTGACTCTGGCCGCCTTCCAGACCGACACCGACAATGCCCGCGCGACCGGTCCGGACAATACGGTGCAGTTCATCGGCAAGCGCCGCATCCGCGGCATCGAGTTCAGCTTCAACGGCAACCTGACCAAGTGGCTGAACGTGTTCGGCGGCTATACCCATCTCGATCCCAAGATCGTCGACGGCGGCTATACCGTGCTGACCGCGGCGGCGGTCACGGTGGGCGGCGTCGTCGTCCAGCAGCCCAAGACCCTGCTCGTTCCCTCGGTCAACACCGGCCGCCAGGCGACCCAGACCGCGCGGGACAGCTTCACCCTGTGGGCCAACGCCACGCCGATCAAGGGCCTCAGCATCGGCGGCGGCGCCTATTATATGAGCCGGGTGTTCGGCGGCTATTCCGACAATCGCAGCTTCACCCAGAATGCCGCGGGCGTCACCACCTACACGCCGGCCACCAAGGTCCGCATCGTGACGGTGCCCGAATATTGGCGCTTCGACGCGCGCATCGGCTACACGATCAACGAGCATTTCGATGTGAGCGTCAACGTGCAGAACCTGACCGACAAGGTCTATTTCCCCCAGGCCTATACGGCGCATTATGCGTCGATCGCGCCGGGCCGCTCGGCCTTTGCCACGCTGGGAGTGAAGTTCTGATCGAAGCGCTGGACAGCCTTTCCGCGGAAGAAATCGCCGCCCGCCTCTCCGGTTCGCCGGAGGCGCGGGCGGCGCTCGTTCGGGCGGGCGCCGAGCAGGGCGTGGCCGAGGCGCAGGCCGTGCTGGGCCAGATGCTGCTCGACGCCGGCGAACCGCGCCAGGGCTTTGCCTGGTTCAACAAGGCGGCGGCGCAGGGCCATCTGATGGCGCTCAACATGGTCGGGCGCTGCTATGATCTCGGCTGGGGCACCCCGGTCGACAAGGTGCGGGCCGCCGAATGCTTCCGCGTCGCCGCCGCGCGCGGGCTCGACTGGGGCATGTACACTTACGCGACGGCGCTGGCGCTGGGCGAGGGCCTGGCCGAGGACAAGGCCGCCGCGCCCGCCTGGTTCGCAAGGTCCTCGGCGATGGGCAATGCCAAGGCGATCAACTATGTCGGCAGCTTCCACGAGGATGGCTGGGTAGTGGCGCGCGACATGGCCAGGGCGGCGGATTTCTATCGGCAGGCGGCCGAGGGCGGCGATTTCCGCGGCGCGTTCAATCATGCCCGGATGCTGCTGGATGCGGGCCGGGTGGCGGAGGCGCGGAACTGGCTCGCCCGATGCCGCGAGACCGCCACGCCGGCCTTCGCGCAAAGGGCGCAGGACTGGCTGCGGGCCTCGCGCTGGCCCGAACTGGAGGAGCTGCTGTGCTGATCGCCATTCCCGAACTGCTCTCGCCGGAAGAGGTGGCGGCGATCCGCCAGGTGATCGACGCGGCCGAATGGGTGGACGGCAACGTGACCTCGGGTACGCAATCGGCGCTCGCCAAGCAGAACGAGCAACTGCCCGAAGGCGACGAGGCGCATCGCCGCGCGGGCGCGTTCCTCCTCGACGCGCTGGGCCGTTCGCCCCTGTTCGTGGCGGCGGCGCTGCCGCTCAAGGTCTTCCCCCCGCTGTTCAACCGCTATGGCGGGGGGCAGCGCTTCGGCACCCATGTCGACAATGCCGTGCGCATCCAGCGCGGCACCGATTTCCGCATCCGTTCCGATCTGTCGATGACTGTCTTCCTCGAGGACCCCGGCGAATATGACGGCGGCGAACTGCTGATCGAGGGGCAGTTCGGCGAGCAGGCGGTCAAGCTGCCGGCGGGGCATGCGATCCTCTATCCCTCGTCGAGCCTGCACCGCGTGGAGCCGGTGACTCGCGGCACGCGGGTGGCGAGCTTCTTCTGGCTCCAGTCGATGGTCCGCGACGACGGCGCCCGGCGCATCCTGTTCGAGATGGACCAGGCCGTGCAGCGGCTCGTGGGGACGCTCGGCAACGACGATCGTGCGGTGATCGAGCTGACCGGCGTGTACCACAATCTCCTACGCCGCTGGGCCGACGCCTGAGCGGAAGTTTCGGAAGTTTGGACTATGGGCCCCGTTTCTCCCCTCCCGTCCTTCGCCGAACCGCGGCGGCCCGATTTCGCGAGCAACAGGACGATGGGGTTGTCGGCATGAGGGGAAGGTTGGTTCGCGTGCATGGAAAATCGAACCAATCAGGTTAGGTTCCCTATTGCGACGGGCTAGCCCAGCATCGCCTGCAACGCCGGGGAGAGGTGCTCGCTGAAGCCGGCGCCTTCGCGCACCACCATATGTACCGCGAGCCCTTCGCGTTCGGCCAGCGCCATGCCTTCCGGCCCAAGCACGGTGAGCGCGGTCGCCCAGGCGTCCGCCAGCATGCAGCTGGGATGGAGGATGCTTACCGAGGCGACGCCATTGGCCAGCGGCCGGCCGGTGCGCGGATCCAGCGTATGGGCATAGTCGCGGCCGCCATGGGCGAAGCTGCGGCGATAATCCCCCGAAGTGGCGATCGACAGGCCGTGGAGCGCGGCGCGCAGCGGGGCGAGGCGGCTGCCGGGCACGGGCTCCAGATCGACCCACCAGGGCTGGCCGTCGGGCCTGATCCCCTCGCCGCGCAATTCGCCGCCGACCTCGATCAGGAAATCGGGCAGCGCCATGCTGCGCAGCATCTCGGCAACGCGGTCGACGCCGTACCCCTTGGCGATGCCGGAGAAGTCGAGCGCGGCGGGGGCGGTGCGGCGGGCGCGGCGGTCGTCCTGCTCGATCCGGGTGCGGCCGGAGATGGCGCGGGCCTGGACGATCTCCGCGTCGCCGGGCAGGTCCAGGCGCGGGCCGGGCGGGCCGAAGCCCCACAGGTCGGCCAGCGCGCCCATTGCCGGGTCGAAGGCGCCCCCGCTCTTCTCCGCCACCGCGAGCGCGGCGGCGAGCACATCGGCGAAGCCGGGGGGCAGCGGCTGCCAGCGGCCGGGCTCGCTGCGGTTGAAGCGGGAAAGGGCGGAGTCCGGCGCCCAATGGCTCATCTCGGCGACGACGCGGTCGAGCTCCGCCTGGATCTCGAGCGCGATGCCCTCGGGCGCGGCGACGATGCGGGCCGACCAGCCGGTGCCCATCGTCTCGCCCGAACAGGAAGCGACAGGGGCTCCCGTCCGGCGGCGATGGAATGCCGCGGGCGAGAGGGCCGGGGGGATGGCTATTCCGGGCTGGCTGCGCATTTTCTCATGGTCACGCTGCGACTTTCATCGCCATCCTGCGATCTCCATCGTCATCCCCGAGCGGGCGGGGATGACGAGAGATCAAGGCCTTGGTCGGGTCTGGTTCTAAGGCGCCAGCACCTCGAGCGTGGTGACATAGCTCACCCGGGCGCGCGGCGGGCCGGCGGGGCCGCTCGCAGCCGCGCCCGCGGGGCGCTGGGCGCCGGCGCCCGGGCCTTCGGGGCGCTCGCCGCCTTCGTTGACCATCACCCAATACATGCCCGGATCGCCCCATTTGATCGAGACCTTGCCCGCGGCATCGGTCTTGAGGACCTGTTCCTTCAGGTCGTTGCGATAGCGGATGCCGCCCGGAATGACGGTGACGGTGAGGCCGGCGCCGGGCTTGCCGTTCTTCAGGAACTGGAAGTTCGCCGGCTCATTGGTGACGAGATCGTTCGGATGGGTGATCGGTGCCAGCTCGATGCCCTTGCCGCTGGCCTTGAACACCGTGGCGGTCGGCGCGCCCTGGGTGATGAAGATCTCGTTGCGGCTGAGATTTTCCGCGGTCTGCACGTCGGTGGCGCCGGCCGGGATCGCGGCGGCGAGCGTCGCGGCGGTGGTGCCGCGCGGCAGCATCTTGCGTTCTCCGTTCAGCATGTAGCTGCCGAACACGCCCTCGTTGACCACGGCGACCTTGTAGGTGCCCTGCTGGGTCAGGTGCAGGTCGAACGTCGCGCGGAACTTGCCGACATTGTGGTTCTCGACCTTGCCTTCGGTGCCGTCGGGCTGGGTGACCAGGGGCACCGCGCGCAGCGGCTGGTGATCGAAGAAGAACAGGTCGTTCGACACGGCCGCGTCGACCGTCACCCAATTGTCGGTGCCCGAGACGGTGGTCGACGACGGCACCATCCACATGCGGTGCGCGATGGCGGCCGGGGCGGCGATCGCGGCGATCGCGGCGGCGGCGATAAGCGGCTTGCGGAAGTTCATGGCTCCATTCCCCCTGAAATCAGCGCTTGATCGAAACGGTGACGGCGCCGAGCTCGCTCGTGCCCTTGGCGGTGCCGCGCGCGGCGGTGCCGTTCCAGGTGAAGGGCACGGTGACGACTTCGCGGCCGCCGACTTCGCGCGCCGCCTCGACCATCAGCTTGTAATTGCCCGGCGTGAGCGCCGGCATGCCGCCGCGCCCGGCGACGAGCGTCACCTTGTGGCTGCCCGCCGGGCGGGTGGCGCCGGTGACGCCGTCGGCCGGGAAGGTCATGCCGCGCCCGACCACCCGCCACCATTGGCGCATGTCGCGCAGCCATTTGGTGCCGGCGCCTTCCTTGCTGTTCCCGTCGAAATCATACCAGACTTGGAGGGTGCGCGGGGCGGCGCCCTCCTTCTCCAGCCAGATCGCCACATAGGGACGGTGATATTCGGCGACCTTGAGCTGCGGAATGGCGATCGACAGATCGAGCGTCTGCGCGCCGGCGGCGGCGGGAAGGCTCGCCCCGCCGATCGCGGCGAGCGTGAGGCCGGTGATGCGATAGTGCATGGACATGGCTCCCTAGTGGATCAGGAAAATCGCGACGAGCGCGGGAATGACGAGGCCCGCGGCGACGAGCGGCCAGGTGCTCCGGCGATGCCTGGAATGCATCCAGAGCAGCACCAGGCCCGTGAGGGTGAAGACGATGCAGGCGAATACGAAGATGTCGATGAACCATTTCCACGCGGTGCCGGCGTTGCGGCCCTTGTGGAGGTCGTTGAGATAGGCGATCCAGCCGCGCGAGCTGGTTTCGCTGGTCACTGCGCCGGTGTCGCGGTCGATCGAGATCCAGGCGTCGCCGCCGGGCCGCGGCTTGGCGAGATAGATTTCGCCGGCCGACCATTCGGCGGTTCCGCTCGCATCGATCTTCACCTGGTCCTGCACCCATCTGGCGACGTCGGCGGGGATCGGCTTCTTGCTGTCGGGCTGGTCGTCGGCCTTTACCCGGGCGAGCAGGGCGGGAGGCAGCTGCGCGGCGCGATCGATCGATTTCGGCGCGGCTTCGATATCCGCGGCATGGTTGAGCGTGAAGCCGGTGATCGCGAAGAGCAACAGCCCGATCAGGCTGATCGCCGAGCTCATCCAGTGCCAGGTGTGCAATTGCTTCAGCCAGAAGCTCTTCCGGCTGCGTTTCGCTTTGGCCTTGGCCTGCTCTGCCTGGGCGGTGGGGGCGTGCATTTCGGGTGCGTGATTCCGGGGCGATTCGATGCCGGTCCGTAACGCGAACGATTCGCAATTGCAAACCTGGTGCGAGATGCCGGGTGGTTGGTTCCGGCTATGAAACCGGACGGGGATCCCCGCCTGCACGGGGACGACGAGAGCAGGATGGCAGGGGGATGAGAGGGGTGGAATAATCGTCAGGCAAGTTCAGCATGGCGGATTCGACCAATTTTCGCCCTTTCCTAGCCGATCCTCATCCATCGTCTCGCATGTGCAGCAAAGATACGCCGCGGTGCAGCGACGAATGTTTCTTGCCGGGTCTCAAGAAATTACGCAGCTTCCTTCCAGATAAGACTTGGGAGGACTGGATGTCGGCACTTTATATCGGTCTGGCGGTGGTGTGCGTAGTCGGGGTTTCGGCCTGCCTTGGCGGCATGTACCTCATTCTGCGGAGCACGCCATCGGCGGCGCGCGCCGACTCCGAAGCCTGATAGCGACTTGATCCTCGGGGCATGAGAGCCCGGCCGGTCCAAACGGGGCCGGCCGGGCTTTTCTCTAGCGGGCGAGGAGCACGCGCGCCTGGCCGGCGATCTGCGCCAGCATCGCGGCATTGGGCACTGCGGACTGGCGGGCGCGGCGGACCAGGGCCGTGAACTGCTCGACCCGCGCGGCATTGGCGGCCAGCCATGCATCCACCGCGGCCTGGGGTTCCGCGGCCTGGCCGCGGCTCAGGAAGTCGAGGCGGATCTGCTGGAAGTCGCGGGCGAGGCCGGCGATCAGCAGCCGTTCCCACACATCGCCGGTGGTGATGCGCGCGGCGGTCGACTGGGCCCAGTCGAGCCCGAGCGCCTGGCCGAGCGACGTGAAGGCGCGGGTGAGCGGAGTCACTTCCAGCCCCATGCTGACGCCGAGATCGGCAAGGCCGACCGCGCCGTCCAGCTCGAACAGCTTGACCACCCTGGCGACGAGTTCGCTCGGCGCGCCGGCGGCCTCGAGCCGTGCGGAGATGCGGTTCGACTGCGCCTTGACCTCGTCGAGCAGCAGGCCCTTGGCGGCCTTGTCCAGCGCGTCGATGCCGGGCTTGAGGCGCTCGATCACCTCGGCGGGGCTGGCGCCCGGCGGGGAAACGCGGAGCAGGTCGGCGACCTGGCCGCGCACCGCCACTGCCATCTCGTCGAGCAGCGCGATGCGCGCGCCTTCGGAAATCGCGGCCGTTTCCACCGCTTCCCACAGCGCGGGCAGGCAGAAGAGCCGCTCGGCAACGACGAACATCGCGGCGATGTCGGCCATGGCCGCGCCTTCCTCCTCGGCGAGCTCGAAGGGGTGGAGCACGCCCAGCCGGTTGATCACGCGATTGGCCAGCTTGGTGGCGACGATCTCGCCGCGCAGGCGATGCTCGTCGATCGCCTTGCCGAACTTCGCCTGCATCGCCTTGGGGAAGGCATGGCGCAGATCGCCCTCCAGCGCCGGATCCTGGCCGAGCCCGGTATGCTCGATCGCATCCTGCAGCGCGAGCTTGGTCGAGGCGAGCAGCACGGCCAGCTCCGGCCGGGTGAGGCCGTTCTTGTCCTGCGCGCGGCGAAGCAGTTCCTCGTTGCTGCCAAGGCCCTCGACCGCGCGGTCGAGCCGGCCCGAGCCTTCGAGGATCTCGATCACCCGGACATAGCTGGGCAGCGCGACATAGCCGTCATTCTCCATGAAGGAGAGCGCGAGCGTCTGGAGGCGATTGTCCTCGAGCACCAGGTGCGCGACGTCGTCGGTCATCGCGGCGAGCAGCGTGTTGCGGTCCTCGAACGCCAGGCGGCCCTCGGTCATCTCGCGATTGAGCGCGATCTTGATGTTGACCTCGTTGTCCGAGCAGTCGACGCCGGCCGAATTGTCGATGAGGTCGGTGTTGATGCGGCCGCCTTGCGAGGCGAAGGCGATGCGTGCCGCCTGGGTGACGCCCAGGTTCGCGCCTTCGCCGACCGCCTTGCAGCGCAGCTGTTCGGCATTGACGCGCAGCCGGTCGTTCGCCGGATCGCCGACCTCGCCGTTACTTTCGGACGCGGCCTTGATGTAGGTGCCGATGCCGCCGAACCAGAGCAGCCCGACCTGGGCCTTGAGGATCGCCGAGATCAGCGAGACCGGGTCGATCTCGGTAGCCTGAAGGCCGAGCAGGGCCTGCACTTCGGGGCTGAGCGGGATCGATTTCTCGGTGCGCGGGAATACGCCGCCGCCCTTCGAGATCAGCGCGGGATTATAGTCGGCCCAGCTCGAGCGCGGCAGCGCGAACATGCGGGCGCGCTCGTCCCAGCTCCTGGCCGGATCGGGATCGGGGTCGAGGAAGATGTGGCGATGGTCGAACGCGGCGACCAGCTTGATCGCCTTGGACAGCAGCATGCCGTTGCCGAACACGTCGCCCGACATGTCTCCGCAGCCCGCCACGGTGACCGGCTCGGACTGGATGTCGGTGCCCATTTCCAGGAAGTGGCGGCGGACCGAGACCCAGGCGCCCTTGGCGGTGATGCCCATCGCCTTGTGGTCGTAACCGTGCGAGCCGCCGGACGCGAAGGCGTCGCCCAGCCAGAAGTTGCGCTCGGTCGCGATCGCGTTGGCGACGTCGGAGAAGGTCGCGGTGCCCTTGTCGGCGGCGACGACGAAATAGGGGTCCTCGCCGTCCAGGATGCGCACGCCCTCCGGGTGGACGACTGCGCCCGACACGATGTTGTCGGTGATCGACAGCAGCGTGCGGATGAAGATGCGGTAGCTCTCGGTCCCTTCGGCGAACCAGGCGTCGCGATCGGTGGCGGGGGAGGGGAGCTGCTTGGGATAGAAGCCGCCCTTGGCGCCCGTCGGCACGATCACGGCATTCTTCACGCGCTGCGCCTTCATCAGGCCCAGGATCTCGGTGCGGAAATCGTCGCGGCGATCGGACCAGCGCAGGCCGCCGCGCGCGACCGGGCCGGCGCGCAGATGGATGCCCTCCACCCGCGGGCTGTAGACCCAGATCTCGCGCCAGGGGAGCGGCTGGGGCAGGCCCGGCACCTTGGCCGAATCGAGCTTGAACGCCAGCGCCTCCCTGGCGGCGGGCGCATAGGCGTTGGTGCGCAGCGTCGCGAGCACGACGCCGCGGATGGTGCGCAGGATGCGGTCGTCGTCGATCGCCTGGACCTGGGCCAGGCCGGCCTCGATCGCGGCGGCGGCGGCTTCGATCGCCGCATCGTCGCCGGCGCGGGCCGGGTTGTGCGCGGCATCGAAGCGCTCGATCAGCGCATTGGCGACGCCCGGCGCCCGGCGCAGCGCGTCGACGACCGTGGCCATGCCATAGTTCATGCCGGTCTGGCGGAGATAGCGGAACCAGGCGCGGAACAGCACCACCGATGCCGGCTTCATGCCGCTCTCGACGATCAGCCGGTTGAAGCTGTCATTCTCGGCATTGCCCTCGAGCACCGCCGCGAGCGCTTCCTCGATCACCGCGGCGTCGCCCTTCAGCCCCGTGGCCGAAACGGCGAAATCATGGACGAAGGCGCCGCCGGTCAGCGCGGTCGGCACTTCCTCGATCACGCGGAAGCCGAAATTCTCGAAGGCGGGCACCGCGTCGGACAGCGCCAGCGCGCCGCCCTGGGCATAGAGCTTCACGCGATATTCCCCGGCCTTGCCGTCGATCGGCGTGATCCGCACCGAGCGGTCGCCCGGATTGTCGAGCCGGGCCAGGTGCAGGATGTCGCGCGCCGCTTCCTCGGGCGTCGAGGTGGTGCGATAGGCGGGCGGGAAGGCATGGGCATAGCGCAGCGCGAGGCGCGTGGCGCCGGTCGGCCCGGTATCCTCCATCAGTGCCGCTTCCACCGCGGGGACCCAGCCGCGCATCATCCGCTCGAGCTGGTTATCGAGCGCCTCGGCATCCGGCATGGTGCCGCCCGCGCGCAGATCGAGCGTGTAGCGCAGCAGCGCGACCTCGCCATCCTCGAGCGCGATCGACCAGTTGATGATCTTGGCATTGGCGGCGTCGGCAAGGAGCTCGCCCACCGCTTCGCGCCGCGTGGTGGTGACTTCGTCGCGCGGCAGCCAGACGAATGCGAACAGGTGCCGGCCGAGCAGGCTCTTCACCAGCACCAGCTTGGAGCGCGGACGATCGGCGACCGACATGGTGGTGAGCACGAGATTCTCGAGCGAATCGGCGTCGAACGCGGTGGTCAGGTCGTGCGGCAGCGCCGTGAGCGCGTGCTGCATCGCCTTGCCGGTATGGCCCTTCGGGTCGAAGCCGAACTTGCGCTCCAGCCCTTCCAGGCGGGCCCGGAGCACCGGCACTTCGTCCGGATTGGCGAACAGCGCGGCGCTGGTCCACAGGCCGGCATGGATCGACAGGCCGGTCACTTCGCTGCCGGTGAGGATCGGCACCGCGACGATGTCGAGCGGCACGCGGCGATGGACCGGCGAGATCGAGTTGGACTTGAGCAGCAGCGGCGCTTCGCCGCCCTTGTTGAAATAGTCGACCGCCGCCTTGCGCGAGGCTTCGGCGAGGATCGGCGTGTCGAGTTCGTAGCGGGCGAGGCCGAGCTTGTCGGAAACGCTGCCGTCGGTACGCCAGGTCTCGTGCCCGAGCAGCGTCATCGCGCCTTCCTGGAACCAGCGGAGCAGCTTGGCGCCTTCGCGCGAAGCGACGGTGGCAGCGTCCGAGCCGATCGCGCTCTGCAGCGCGCGCCAGTCGTTCACGGCGTCGCGGACCTGGGCGAGCGTGCGTTCCAGCTCGGCGACCAGGCTGCGCCGGGTGCGCGCGTCGGCGCGTTCCATTTCGATGTAGATCATCGATTCGCGCTTGCCCGCGCCGATCGATTCGAGCTTGCCGGCCTTGTCGCGCTTCACGGCGATGACGGGGTGGATGATGCGGAAAACGGCAATGTCGTAGGTCGCGATCGCGCCCGAGATCGAATCGACGAGGAAGGGCATGTCGTCATTGACGACGGCAAGCCGCATCCGGCGGCTCTCCTCGCCCTGGAAGGTCTCCAGCGCGACCTTCGCGGTATCGGGGGGGCGGACGGCAGCGGCTTCCGCGACGAAATTCGCCGCCTCGGCCCGCTCGGCCTCTCCGAAATCTTCCAACTCTCCCGGCAGCGCCCCTTCGAGCAACCGCGCCTCGAACGCCTGCGTCAGCGACGTCATCATGCTTTTCATGGCAGTACCGCCTACGCTTCCGCGGTGACCGGCTCAAGACTCTCACGCAAGAAAATTGCGCATTTCCCGAGAAAGGTCGCATGGCGCGCGAAAGCGTGGCTTCGCGCGCCGCAAAGCTCGGACTATTGGATGCCGGTATCGCGCCGCGGCGGGCTGGTTCAGGCCGCCGCCTTGCGGACGGCGCGTTCGGTGAGCGGGCTGTCCTCGACCCTGGCGACGATGTCGAGGCCCTGCTTGCCGGCACGGGCGAGCAGCACGACGAATTCGCTGTCCGCCGGAATCTCGAACGCGATGTCGATATGGGCGAGCGGCGGGCGGCTGCGCAGTTCGGCGGCGATCTGGGCGAAGAGGTCGGGCTTGGGGGCCGGACGGCGATGGGCGCGCTCGGCCTTCACCACGCCCTTGATGCCGCCTTCGGCCGTATCGAGAAAGGCGTCGAGCCCGCCCTGCGGCACCGCGACGCGCCGGGCGTGGCTGAGCACGGCGGCGAATTCGGTGATGCGGGTCTTGTCGTAATCGGCGCCGAAGACGAGCTTGACGGCAGGCGTCATCGGCGCGCGCGCCTGGATGGTGAGCCCGGCATCGGCGAGCAGCGCGGCATAGCCCCGGGCGTCGTCGTCGGCGGCGAGCGCGAAATCATAGGCACGGGCGAGCGCGCGGTAGAGCGCCGAGCGGCTGCGCGTATCCGAAGCGCGCGCGGCGGCGGCCGATTCGCGGGCGAGCAGCAGCTTGTCGGCCAGGCTCGCATCGACGGCGACCGACGATTCGGCGGCCGGTACTTCCCCCGCCGGCGCGTCGAAGCTTGCGCTCGGCCCAGACCGGCGTGGCGGCGAGGCTGCGCGGCGCGGTGCGGCGCGATTCCTCCACCTCGGCTTCGAGCCTGGCCTGGGTCTCGGCGTCGACCAGTTCCTTCCAGTTGATGACGCCGTAGATGAAATCGATCGTGTCGGCTTCCGAATCGGCGCCCGACGAGAAGGGCATCAGGATGCCGCGATAGAGCGTATTGTGGCCGCGCGTGCCGACGAACTCGGCCTCGAAGCCGATCGGCGCGCGGTTGGCGATGATCTGGAGATAGTGATCGGTCAGGCGCGACAGCAGGGAGCGGCTGGGCACCTGGGCGACATGGGTGATCGAAGTGTCGAGTCCGGTCTCCTCGCGCAGCGCGCGGCCGAGGAAGCGAATCGCGGGATCGTCGACGCCCTTGGAGAAATCGAGCAGCACGCTGTGCGCGCCGAAGTCCATGATGTTGTCCGGATCGAGATCCTCGATCGACGGATAGGCGCGGCCGTGGAGCAGCGAGACCCAGTGGTTGTAGGCGCGCACGTGCATGCGGCGCTCGTCGGTGCCGATCGTCAGCGCGCGATCGTTTACGGCTTCGTCCGTCGCCTCGCCCTCCGGGTTCGAGTCGAGCGGGTGGTTGATGCCGCGCGCCATGTCCATGCCAAATGCTCCACTCGAGGCGGTACGCCCCCTTCATTCGTGGAACCGCTTGTGCACGCTGTGTGGTAAACGACGCGTAAAGGCGGCGCTTTTCCCGGCTTGTTCGCGGCAAGGCTTTCGCAACGCTTGTCAGCTAGGAAACATGCTGGTAAGCGCGCCGCTCCTTCGGGGCTCCGCGCCCCTTGGTTGGCCGCCTTAGCTCAGCTGGTAGAGCATCGCATTCGTAATGCGGGGGTCACAGGTTCGAGTCCTGTAGGCGGCACCATTTCTTCCAGATCTTCCAGCGGCATCGACGGTTTTCGGCCGGAGGGGCGGGCTCGGCCGGCTGGGCCGGCGGCTCCTTGCATCGTATCGCGCCGGCCTCCCGATTCCGGTGCAGCAGCTTCGTGGCTTCCCGCTTCGCCGCCCCGACCGGGAACGCGATGCGCTTCCCCTTCCGCGGGGAAATTTCGATCCGCCCCTAAACTATCGTCGAATTCCGCCGACAGCGAATTCGGGCGGCGCATCTGCCGTTCGTGTATGCGTTGGGGGAACGGATGGTTGCGATCTTCACGGGCGCCGGGACGGGATTCGAGCGCG
>ERZ781399.1706-NODE-1706-length-18994-cov-3.389672_pt1 | contig 18994 bp, 14 predicted proteins | sample MGYA00511014_ERZ781399 | MGnify/ENA primary metagenome ERZ781399 (study PRJEB29847, sample SAMN06458254) | wastewater metagenome | isolation source: Wastewater bioreactor | place: South Africa: Cape Town | study: EMG produced TPA metagenomics assembly of the...
CGCGGCAGACATCGCCGGGCCTCCTCGGCGGGCTCGCATCGGACGGGAGCGACGCACCGGACGGTGCCTCCCGCAACATCGCTCGCGAATCTCTCGAGAAAAGCTGAGCCGGCCGGGGTATGCTTTTGCGAGATGATGGCTCTGGACCGCTCGCCGATTCGCGTCGTGGGGCGCTATGCGCTCTACAACGAAATCGCTGCCGGCGGCATGGCCACCATTCACCTCGGTCGGCTGCTCGGCCCGGTCGGCTTCGCGCGCACGGTCGCGGTGAAGCGCCTGCATCCGCAGTTCGCGAAGGATCCCGAGTTCGTCTCGATGTTCCTCGACGAAGCGCGGCTCGCGGCGCGAGTGCAACACCCGAACGTCGTCGCCACGATCGACGTCGTCGCGACGGACGGCGAGCTGTTCCTCATCATGGACTACGTCCGTGGTGAGTCGCTCTCGAAGATCCTCCGCACGATTCGCAAGCAGGACAAGCGGGTCCCCCCGCGCATCGCGGCGGCGATCATGTGCGGGTTCTTGCACGGTCTCCACTCTGCCCACGAGGCGAAGAACGAGCGCGGTGAGCCGCTCGGCCTCGTGCATCGTGACGTCTCTCCTCAGAACGTGCTCGTCGGCTCCGACGGCATCGCCCGCGTGCTCGACTTCGGCATCGCGAAGGCCCAGGGCCGGATCCAGGTCACGCGCGACGGACAGATCAAGGGCAAGCTCGCTTACATGCCGCCGGAGCAGCTCTCCGGACGAGACCTCTCTCGCGCGGTCGACATCTACGCGTCGGCGGTCGTCATGTGGGAGACGCTCACGGCCGAGCGGCTCTTCAAGGGCGAGACCGAAGGCGAGACGCTCGCGAAGATCCTCCGCGAGCCCGTCGTGCCCCCGAGCGCGGTCGTTCCGGATCTGCCGAGAGGATTCGACGCGCCGCTGCTCCGGGCACTGAATCGCGATGCCTCCAAGCGGCATGCGACCGCGAAGGAGCTCGCGCTCGACCTCGAGCGCTGCTGCGGTATCGCGAGCCCGACCGAGGTCGGCGAGTGGGTCGAAGACGTCGTCGGTCACATCCTCAACGCACGTGAGGAGCAGATCGCCGAGATCGAGAGCAACTCGGTCGGCATGAACATCCCCTCCCGTCTCTCGGAGGAGAGCGACTCGGAGATGTCTCTCCCGAGCTCACGCGCGATCCTCGCCGCGACCGGCGGCTCGCCGACCGACACGCTGCCGATGGGATCCGGGCCGCCGATCTCCGGACATCAGAGCAGGCGGCTCGGACCGCCGACGCCGACGGCCCCGATGGCGCCCCAACCGCTGACGTCGCAGGGCGCGCGCTCGTTCAACCAGGACGAGTACACGGGCTCGAAGTCTCGTAGCGGCCTCACCGGCATGCTCACTGGGACGATGCTGGCCCTCCCGGTCGACCGGAAGCTCCCGATCCTCGCATCGATCGGAGGCATCATCGTTCTGCTCGTCGTCGTGGGCGTGGTGGTGGCGGGGAAGTTCTCGAGCGACGCCGACGCGAAGGTCACGCCCGTCGGAAGCGGCTCGGTGGCATCCGCGACCGCTGCCGGCAGCACAACCCCGCCTCCCCCGCTCAACACCGATCGCGTGATCCCCGATCCTCCGCCGCCAGAGGAGACGGACGAGCCGGAGCCGGAGCCCGCGCCGAAGCCGTCGGCCACCACACCTCCTCCGGTTGCGAAGCCGACCGCCACGGCGAAGCCCACGGCCACGGCGCCCAAGCCGACCGCGACGGCTGCACCGCCGCCGAAGAAGAATTGCGACCCGCCGTACACGATCGATGCGACGGGGCGGAAGAAGTACAAGCTCGAGTGCATGTGAGCGGCAAGGACTGCGGGTAGCGGCCACGGTGCGGCCTTGGTAATGCCGCACTCATGAATCGCGCTCCTCGGCTGCTCCTCCTCGGCGCGGTGACGCTCCCCGTCCCGCTCGTCGCTTGTGGTCCTTCGGGTGAGGCCGCGCACGTTCCGCCGGTCACCGCGGCGGCCGCCAAGCCGGCCGCAACGAGCCCCGCCGCCACCGTGGCCAAGGCAACGGGCTACGCGGGTCATGGCTCCGATAGCGTGCCGCCCGAGATCATCGCCAAGTTCGCTCCGACGCCGCTGCCCTCGGACGTGAGTCGGCGCATCCAGTCGATGCTCGACGTGCGTGCGCCAATCGGCAGCCGGATCTCGCCCGACGGCAAGACGCTCTACTTCGCGTGGAACGTCACCGGTACCCTCCAGATCTGGCGGACCGACGGACCGAACAAGTTCCCGGTCCAGGTCACGGGTGGAGAAGACGTGACCCGGCTCGCGGAGATCACGCCCGACGGCAAGTGGCTGGTCGTGATGCGCGATCGCAAGGGCGAGGAGAACCCCGGCCTCTATCTCGCCTCCACGACCGCCCCCTCCGGCGCAGCCCTCGAGCAGATCCAGCACCTGCCGAAGGTGCAGACACAGCTCCAGTTCGTCTCCGAAGACGGCAAGTGGATCTACTTCCGCGCGAACGACAAGAAGACCGACTCGTACGGCATCTACCGGTACGAGATCGCGACGCGAAAGAAGGAGCTCGTCTTCGGTGAGGACGGCCTGGGGTGGGTGGCCGATCAGCTCGTCGACAAGGGAAACAGGAAGCTCCTCCTCGGGAAGGCGACCGGCGCGCTCACCGCGGAGTACTGGGAGTGGGACGAGGCTCAGAAGAAGCTCTCGCCGCTCCTCGGCCAGGGCGAGAGAGAGCAGTACCAGGTGGCGTATTCGGCCACGCCGGGCGAGCTGATCGTGTCGACGCCGAAGTTCGGCGACTTCCGCCGCCTCTACCGCGCGAAGCCGAAGGGCAAGGCGCTCGAGAGCGCGGATGTCACCGCGATCAGCCCCGACGCCAAGCACGACGTCGCCGGCTTCCACCTCGACCAACCGCGCAAGGTCCTCTACTACACGACGAACGAGAGCGGATACACGCGCCTCCACGCGCTCGACGGCAAGAGCTACGCAGAGAAGAAGCTGCCCGAGATCGCCACCACGCCCGGCGTGAAGGAGGACCACGTGACGACGAGCGGATCGTCGTGGGACGGGCGCTACGTGCTCGTCAACGCGGCGGCGGCGCGCCATGCGACGACGTCGTTCGTCCTCGACTGGAAGACCCAGAAGCTCACGCAGTGGGTCACGCCGAGCACGCCCGAGGTCGACACCTCCAAGTTCACCGTCCCCACGCTCGAGAGCTATACCGCGCGTGACGGCACGAAGATCCCGATGTTCGGGCGCCGGCCGGAGTCGTGTGTCCGGGCCGCAGCGCAGGGCGGAGAGCCCTGCCCCGTGGTGGTGCACTTCCACGGAGGCCCCGAGAGCCAGTCGCTCCCGGGCTTCAGCACCTACGGCCAGATCTTCGTCGACGCCGGGTTCATCTGGATCGATCCGAACGTGCGCGGCAGCAACGGCTACGGCAAGCAGTGGCTCGCGGCGGACGACGGCTCGACGCGCCTCTCCGTGATCACCGACATCGAGGACGCGGCGAAGCACGTCCGCAGCGCGTTCTCCGTCGCGGGCAAGGCTCCCAAGGTCGGCGTGATGGGCGGAAGCTACGGCGGCTATTCGACCCTCGTCGCGATGACGAAGTTCGCCGGAGCGTTCGACGCCGGCGTCGCCAACGTCGGGATGTCGAACCTCCTCACGTTCCTCCTCAACACCGCTCCCTACCGCCGCGCGCTCCGCATCAGCGAATACGGCGATCCTGAGAAGGACAAGGAGGCGCTCGTCGAGCTGTCACCGATCACGCACATCGACAAGCTGAACGCACCGCTGCTCCTCATCCAGGGCGCGAGCGATCCGCGCGTCCCCGTCGGCGAGGCGATCCAGATGCATGCAGCGCTCGAGAAGAAGGGCGCGACGACGAAGATGATCGTCTTCCCCGACGAAGGGCACGGCACGCAGAAGCGCGAGAACAAGGTCCTCGAGATCGGGCACACGCTCGATTGGTTCGAGACGCATCTGAAGGGCAAGAAGCACTGAGCTTCGCCCCGCGCCTACCTGCCTTCGCTCGTGCGGAGGCAGGAGGCGGCGCGCTATACTCGCCTCGTGCGAAGGCTTCTCACTCTCTTCATCCTCGGCTCGGGTGTCTTGCTCGCTTGCGGAGGAAACGACCTCGGCGCGAGCGACACGACCTCGGCGAAGTCCGGCGGAGGGCGGGCGCTCTCCTCGAGCCCGCGCCAGGGGGTCGCGACCTTCTACGACGCCGACGGCTCCGGTAACTGCAGCTTCGACGCGAGCCCCGGGGATCTCGACGTTACCGCCATGGCCATGCCGGAATACGACGCCAGCGCGTCCTGCGGCGGGTGCCTGCTCGTGAAGGGCCCCAAGGGCGAGGTCACCGTGCGCGTCACCGACAGCTGCCCGGGCTGCAAGCGTTCGCGAAGATCGCCGACCCGAAGGAAGGGCGCATCGACGTCACCTACCAGGCCGTCGCCTGCGCCACGGCCGGGAACGTCGCCTACCACTTCAAGGACGGGAGCTCGAAGTACTGGACCGCGATCCAGATCCGGAACCACCGGGTCCCCGTCGCCAAGGTCGAGTACAAGAAGGGCGACGCCTGGGTCGCGATGAAGCGTGCGGACTACAACTACTTCATCGAGGCGAGCGGCGTCGGCGATCAGCCGAACGGCCTCTCGCTCCGCGTCACGGCGACCGACGGGCAGGTCGTCGAGGACACGCTCGCGGGCGGCGTCCAGGCGGAGCAGACCGTCAGCGGGACGAAGCAGTTCCAGTAGAGCGGCTCCTCGACGGCTCTAGCCCGGAAGGCGCTCCTCGGCGCGCACCTCGACGATGGCGCGGCTCACCTCGTCGAGCGACTCGCCCATCGACTCCACGTTCTTGAGCGCGGAGTCGTCGAGGCCGATGCGCGCGGCGCTGACGGCATCGACGGCGGTATACGCGCGCGCGAGCACGCTCACGTGCTCGGCGATGCGCTGGTCGACCATCCCGAGGACCGCATCTGCGGCCGAAGGCGCGCCGGGCGGCGCCGAGGTCGAGGCGGGCGCGTCCGCGCTCGCCGCCGGCGGCGTGATCTGCTCGGCGATCCGGAGAAGGGCCTGCGGGCGCGTTCGCTCGAGGCGGACGCGGGCCTCGGCGAGCCGGAGCAACGACTGCCACGTCGTCTTCACGCGCGCAGCGGTGGCGCGATCGAGCGGGACCTCGTGTGCGTTGCGCCGGAGCTCGGCGCCGTCCTGGAGCGAGCGCTTCGTGCCGAGCTCGCCGACGAGCGCCGCGGCCTGATCGAGCGCGTGCGCGACGGGGTCGTCAGCCTCCACGAGCAGCGGCAGCGACGCGAGCACCGCGGCCACCACCGCTGCCACGACGAAGACCGGCAGTGACGCCGTCGTGTATGCGTTCGATAGCGCCCCAGCAAATCCTCCGCCGACGAGGGCAACGAGAACGTGCACCGCCTGCGCCGTGCGCGACCTCACGCGCGTCGTCCGCTCCGCGAACGCGGCAGCGACGAGCACCGCACCGGCGGCGGTCGGAGAGACGGACCCTAGCACGCCGCTCCCGAACGCACCGAGCGCGCCGCCGCCGATCGCGAGCGACTGGATCGACCCGCTCGCGAAGATCGCGAGCAGCACACCGAACCACACGAGCGCGAGCGACGCCCCGACCGGGCCGAAGCGGTTCGCGAGCGGCGCGAACGCGAAGAGGGAGGCGGCAGCGACGACGAACGCGATCTTCTTCATGTCAGAAGCTCGAGGCGCGGTTGAGGTTGCCGAGGTCCTTCGCGGCGGCGGACTTGGCGACCGCCTTCCCCTCCGCGCTCTGGGGCCGGACCGAGCTGAAGCCCTTCATCTGCGCCGAGTACGCGTTCATCTGCGCCGTTAGCGCCGGGGCCGCCGCAGGAGGCGCCGCGGCGAGCGCCGAGCCGAGCGCGGCCTCGTTCTCTGCGGTGAGACGTGTCGCGGTCGATACGTCGCCGCGCGCGTAGGCACTGGCAGCCTCGAGCTGACGCTTCGACGCGATGACGCTCATCGCGCTCGCGAAGACCGCTCCGTCGCGACCACGTTCGACCTCGGACGCGTCGTACGAAGTCGTGAGGGAGAGCGTCGGCACCGAGGAGACACGAGTGCCCAAGCCGCCGACCTTCTTCCACGATGTGCTCGCGCGGAGATCGGAGCTCCCGGGCGCGCCGTCCACCGTGAGCTCGAGGATCACGCGGCGCTCGTCGCCCGCGAAGAGCGAGCCGAGGCGGAGCTCGACGCCATTCCCGTCGAAGGTCGCGTCCGCGCCCGTCGCCGAGACGAAGCGGGTCCCGCTCGGGAGCTGGATGTAGACCCGAGCGTCCTCGATCGTCGTCATCGCGGTCTCTTCGAGCTCGCGCTTCAGGAAGCCGGCGAGGCTGCCGCCGTCCTTGATGAACGCGAAGTTGCCGTGGCCGCTCTGCGCGACCGCGCCCATGTAGCTCTCGTCGAAGTCGAGTCCGATGCCGAGCGACGACACCGTGATCCCGCTCGAGAAGCTGCTGCGAGCGAGTGACTCCGCCTGCGCGCGCGTCGAGTCGAGCCCATCGCTCACGAGCACGATCCTGCGGACGCGTCCCTTCGTAGCCTCGTCGAGCGAGCGCAGCCCATGCGAGAGGCCACTCGGGATGTTCGTCCCTCCGCCGGTCGAGAGCTCGCGGATGCGCGCGCTGAGCGAGCTCCGAACGCTGCCGACCCGCACGAGCGACTGGATCTGCTCGCTCGTGTCCGAATAGCGGATGACCGCGATCTCGTCCTCGTCGCGCATGTCCGAGATGAGGCGCAACACCGAGCGCTTCGCGTCCTCGATCTTCTCGCCGCTCATCGAGCCCGACGTGTCGAGCACGACCACGAGTGAAATGGGGGCGCGGACCACAGCCCGCTCGGAGGCGTCGGCGACGAGCCTCAGCTCGGCGAAGACGGGCGTCGTCTGATGGGCGAGGACCTTCTTGTGGCTGAGCGCGAGGACACCACGCGCACCTTCGCCGCCGAAGGCCACCGCATTCTTGCCGTCCGCCGTGAGCGGAACCCGGATCGAATCGGTGAGGAGGGCCGACGACGTCGGCGCCTTGTAGAGAACGAGCCCACCGGTCGCGAGGACGACGGCGGAGAGCGCAAACGCGCGCCGGAGCTTTTCGGACCGGAACCAGAGCGACGGTGAACCCCGCATGTCGCCCTCAGACGGACGGGATCGGAATTTGGTTTCCGGGCGCGCGAACAAAATCGCCCCGGCCCTGGTCGACGCGGCGCGCCACCTCCGCCCGACCGCTTCAGACGCCCGAGCTCACGTGCTCTCGTCGATCGGCCGCCGCGGCATCCCGGCGCGGACGATCAGGGCTTCGTGGGCGCGATGGTCGTCATGCCGGCCCCGAACCACGCGACCACGCCGGCGTCCTCGGTGAGCGTCATGAGCGTCGTCCCCGCCCCCGTCGACATGTCGATCTCGATGATGTTGCCGCTCTCGTTGAAGCCGTAAGCCGTGCCGGCCCACTGCGCGAGCCCGTAGAGGCTCTTCTGCCCGATGTCGCCGACGATGGTCTTGATGGTGCCGGTCTTGGGGTCGACCTCGGCGAGGAAGTCGTTCGGCGCGGGGTCCGAGATCTTCCTCACCGTGAGGTAGGCCTTGTTGCCGTTGCGGATCGTCGAGATGAGATCGCCGGAGGACTTGTACTTGACCGCCGCTCCAGGAGGGTTGAGGTCGCCGACCTTCGTCATCGTGCCGGTCCCGAGATCGATCTGGACGTAGAACGTCGCCTCGTTGACGGCGTCGGGGTCAAACTGATAGCCGACGAGCACCTCCTTCGTGTCGTCGACCGTGCCCATCGGAACGAAGGAGAGCGAGTTCGGGTATTGCGCAGCCGAATCCTCCTTCACGTAGCTGCACCTCGCGTCGACCGGATCGATCCTGAGAAAGCCGTCGTCGCTCGTGCCATACATCACGCTGTCGCGATCGAGGGCGATGTCGAGGAGGCGGTCTCCCGGCTTGAGGCAGCTCAGGTCGCCGATCTTCGTCAGGGTCTCGGCCAGCGGATCGAAGAGGTAGAGCGTCTTCGCGGTGTGCGCGTAGACACGCCCCGGCGGCTTACCTCCGTCGGCGAGCGGCGGGTCTTCCTCGGTCTGGGGCGGGTCCTCTCGCCGCTTCTTACCGGCGTCCTTCTTCGTGTCCGTGTCGTCGTCACGGTAGTCGAACGGGATCTTGCTCTTCGGCTCCGGCGAGAAGCACGCGATCAACGCGGCGGCCGAGAGAGAGACTCCAGTTCCAAGCGCGAAGAAGAGTGCGAAGCGACGGCGCATAGCTGTTCCATCGAAGATACGCGACGACGTGCCACGCGGCCAGGTCGGGGCCGGCGGCAACGGGCCGATCCCCCCCTCTTCGTGGGAGCGCCGCCTGAAAAGTCGGGTATGGTCGCCGCCATGGCGGACCTACAAATCGAGGAAATCAAGGCGGGCGACGGTCAGGAAGCGAAGGCCGGCGATCGCGTCACGGTGCACTACGTCGGCACCCTCACCGACGGAAAGAAGTTCGATAGCTCCCGGGATCGCGGCCAGGGCTTCACGTTCGCGCTCGGCGCGGGACAGGTGATCAAGGGCTGGGACCTCGGCGTTGCCGGGATGAAGATCGGCGGCATGCGGAAGCTGACGATCCCCTCGGATCTCGCCTACGGCGCGCGCGGCTTCCCGCCGGTCATCCCGCCGAACTCGACGCTCGTCTTCGAGGTCGAGCTGCTGAAGATCGGCTGATCGATCAGAGCGCGGGGCTCACGGCCACGACGTCCGTACGGTCGTCGTGGCCGGGCACGCTCACGATCACGCGACGGGTGCACGCCTCGAGCATCTCCGCCGCCGTCGGCTCGTCGATCCAGTCGAGGTGAGCGTGCAGATCGCCGCCCAGTACCTCCACGTCCTGATGCAGCCAGTAATGCCGGCCGGCACGTGCGAGGAAGAGCGTCGGGCCCGTGTCGTCGTCGACCGAGGTGATCTGATGCTCGCCGGGAGCCGCGAGCCAGCACGCGAACGTGCGACCGCGCGTGGCGCCGACGAGGCGCGCGTTGTCACGGATCTCCATCGTGACCTCCGCACCGACCGAGGCAGGTCGTACGATGCAGACCCGCGCGGCAGCGCTGGGAAGCGCGCCGAGCTCGGCGTCGATCGCGCGGTGCGCGGACTCGACGGAGTGCGTAGACGCACACGCGACGGGCGCCATCACTAGAAGCACTGCCACGAGCCCCGCAAACGCGCGCTCTCCCCCGCTCGTCATCCTGATCTTGTCAGGCGTACGTCATCAGCTGTCAAGCGCACGAGCCGCGGCAGCGAGGCATCGCGCGCTTCGACTCGCCGCTCACACGTTCACGGAAGAGCGACGCGATAGATCGCGGTCCCGTGCGAGAAGTACAAAAACCCGGTGTCGCGCACGAGCCGCATGGGGACGGTGCTCGCTCCGAGCGTCACGTATGCGGTGGTCGGTCCGGCGCCGGTGATCGGCGCGTAGCTCAACTTCCCCGTCGCGGTCTCGGTCCAGTAGACGTTCACGGCGTCTGCCGCGAGCCCGTCGGCCGCGCTGGCCGCCGACGCCAGCTGCTTGGGCGTCCCCCCACCGAGGCCACCACGCTGGATCGTCTTCGTGCCGCTGTTGCTCCAGTACAGGTTGGTGCCGTCGACTCGGAGCAGATTCGGCGTCGCCTGATTCGTCACGTACGAGGAGGAGCTCCCGCCGGTGAGTGCGGTCCGGAGAATCAGGCCGTTGTCCGGATCGCAGAAGTAGACGCCGGTACCGTCCGTAGCGACGTTGCCGCCCGGCTGTCCCGAATAGGTGATGGCGCTCGTGCAGGTGACGCCGCCCCCAGGACCGCACTTGAAGATGCCATGCTGCGTGGCATTCACCGCGTAGCTGCCGACGACGTTCTTGGTCGTCGCGTCGTACAGGATCGATTGGATGAACGAGGCGTTCATCGTCCCGACGGACGCCTGTGAGGCCGCGATGTTCACCTGCCCCTTGAGTACAGGTTGCGGTGCGCCTCCGAAGTTCTGCGAGAACCAGAACACATTGCTCTGGCTGACCACGACATTGCTCCGAGACGTCGGGGGCGCCGTGGACAGCGTCACCTTGTTGCCGCCGACCACGTTGTCCTGGAACACTCCGCCGCCCGTCCCGGTCGCAGACCAGAACACGCGCTGGGCCAGGCCCTGCGGGTTGTCGTCGGTCTGATCGGTCGTGAGCGACGTGATCGCCGCTCCGCCGTCCCCGACGTCGGCGATCAGTGCGGGCTTGCAGACGCCGCTCTCGCACGTGCCCTTCCCGCAATCATGCGCGCAGCGGCCGCAGTTCTCCGGGTCGGAGCTCGTGTCGACGCAGACGCCCTCGCACGTGCTCCCTCCGTCGCACGCGTCACCGTTGCCGTTGCCGCCGTCGACCTTCTCGCCCGCGTCATCTTCCGACGATGACGGCCCCGTATCCGTTCCCCCGTCGACGCTCGGGACGACACGCTCAGGTTCGTCGCCGACGCAGGCGTAGACGACGAGGGACGACCCCAAGAGACTCCCGACGAGCGCGGCCCGCCCCAAGACTGTCATCCTCCAAGGGGACTGCAGTTCCGCTCGTCGTGTCAACTCGCGTCGCGAGCGAGCGTACGAGGCCCTCCGCGCCGCCATCCGAAGAATGGGCGGGCGCGGAGGGCGCTGGCTCGGAGCTACGCGAGGAGCTGACGGAGCACGTACGGGAGGATGCCGCCGTGCTTGTAGTAGAGGACTTCCTGCGGCGTATCGATCCGGACAGTCGCGCGGATCTCCTTCGTCTTGCCGTCCGTAGACTTGGCCTTCACCGTGATCTCCCGGCCGCCCTTGAAGCCGCTGTCGAGCAGCTCGGCGAGGCCGACGACGTCGTAGGTCTCCTCGCCCGTGAGGCCGAGGGACGCCGCGTTCTCACCGGCGGGGAACTGGAGCGGGAGGATGCCCATGCCGACGAGGTTCGAGCGGTGGATGCGCTCGTAGCTCTCGGCGAGGACGGCGCGGATGCCGAGGAGCTTCGGCCCCTTCGCCGCCCAGTCACGCGAAGAGCCGGAGCCGTACTCCTTGCCCGCGATGACGAACAGCGGGACGCCGTCGGCGATGTACTTCACCGATGCGTCGAAGATCGACATCTGATCGCCGCTCGGGAGGTGGCGGGTGACGCCGCCCTCGGTGCCGGGGGCGAGCTGGTTACGGAGGCGGACGTTGGCGAACGTGCCGCGCACCATGACCTCGTGGTTGCCGCGGCGCGAGCCGTAGGAGTTGAAGTCCTCCTTCTTCACGCCGCGCTCGAGGAGGTACTTGCCCGCAGGGCCGTCGGCCTTGATCGAGCCGGCCGGCGAGATGTGGTCCGTCGTGATGCTGTCGCCGAGGAGCGCGAGCACGCGCGCGTTCTCGATCGGAGCGATCCCGCCCGGCTGCGCGCCCATGCCCTCGAAGTAGGGCGGGTGCTTGACGTAGGTGCTGTCCTTCTCCCACGCGTAGAGATCGCCCTCGGGGACGACGAGCGACTGCCACTCCTTGTCGCCCGCGTAGGTGTCCGCGTAGACCTTCTTGAACATCTCGGGGGTGACGGCGCTCTCGACGATGTCCGAGACCTCGCGCTGCGTCGGCCAGATGTCCTTCAGGAAGACGTCCTTGCCGTCCTTGTCCTTGCCGAGCGGCTCGCTCGACAGATCGATGTCGGCGCGGCCGGCGAGGGCGTAGGCGACGACGAGCGGCGGCGAGGCGAGGTAGTTCGCGCGGACCTCGGCGTGGACGCGACCCTCGAAGTTGCGGTTGCCCGAGAGCACCGAGGCGACGAAGAGGTCCTTCTCGTCGATGGCCTTCGAGACCGTCGGCGGGAGCGGGCCACTGTTGCCGATGCAGGTCGTGCAGCCGTAGCCGACGATGTAGAAGCCCACCTTCTCGAGCGCCTCGAGGAGGCCGGCCTTCTCGAGGTACTCCGTCACGACCTTCGAGCCCGGACCGATGCTCGGCTTCACCCACGGCTTCGAGGTGAGCCCCTTCTCGGCGGCCTTCTTCGCGAGGAGGCCCGCGGCCATGAGGACCGACGGGTTCGACGTGTTCGTGCAGCTCGTGATCGCCGCGATGACCACGCTGCCGTCGGCGACGTCCTTGTCGGCGGCGACGCTGTCGTCGGTGAGCACGCTCTTCTTCTTCGGCGCCTTCGGGCGCGCACGGTACGCGTCACGCGCGGCGACGAACGACGTCTTCACGCCGGGGAGGTTCACGCGATCCTGCGGGCGCGCCGGGCCGGCGAGCGACGGCTCGACGGTCCCGAGGTCGAGCGAGAGGACGTGCGTGTAGGTCGCCTCGGGCGTGTTCTCGTCGAGCCAGAGCCCCTGCTCCTTCGCGTACGCCTCGACGAGCGCGAGCTGGCTGCCTCCGCGCCCGCTGAACTTCAGGTAGCGGATCGTCTCGGCGTCGATCGGGAAGATGCCGCAGGTCGCGCCGTACTCGGGCGCCATGTTCGCGATCGTCGCGCGGTCCGCGAGCGGGAGCTTCGCGAGGCCGGGGCCGAAGAACTCGACGAACTTGCCGACGACGCCGTGCTTGCGGAGCATCTGCGTGACCGTGAGGACGAGGTCCGTCGCGGTCGCGCCCTCGGCGAGCGTGCCGGTGAGGCGCACGCCGATGACGTGCGGGAGGAGCATGCTCACGGGCTGACCGAGCATCGCGGCCTCGGCCTCGATGCCGCCGACGCCCCATCCGAGGACGCCGAGGCCGTTGATCATCGTCGTGTGCGAGTCGGTACCGACGAGCGTGTCCGGGTACGCGACCGAAAGGGCGCCGTCCTGTGCGGGCGCCTGCATGACGACGCGCGCGAGGAACTCGAGGTTCACCTGGTGGACGATGCCCGTGTCCGGCGGGACCGCCTTGAAGTTCTGGAAGCCCTGCTGTCCCCACTTGAGGAAGCGGTAGCGCTCCTGGTTGCGCTCGAACTCGAGGGCCGCGTTCTGGTGGAGGGCGTCCTTGCTGCCGAACGCGTCGACCTGCACCGAGTGATCGATGACGAGCTCGACCGGCTGGAGCGGGTTGATCTTCCTCGGGTCGCCCATCTTCTTCATCGCGTCGCGCATCGCCGCGAGATCGACGACGGCGGGAACGCCGGTAAAGTCCTGGAGCAGCACGCGGCTCGGCGTGAACGCGATCTCCTGCGAGGGCTCGGCCGATGCCTGCCACTTCGCAACCGCCGCGATGTGCGCCTCGGTGACGGAGACCCCGTCCTCGGTGCGCAGCAGGTTCTCGAGCAGGATCTTCAAGGAGAAGGGAAGCTTCGCCGCTTCGCCGTACTTCTTGTAGACCGCGTCGAGCCGATAGATCGTGTACGAGTCCGCTCCTACGTTGAGCGTCGCCTGGCTGCCGAAGGAATTCTTGGACATATCGGCGGGACTATAGGACGGGCGCGAACCTCGCGGCAATGGGCGGTGCCAGGCGAAATTGGGGCTGCCCCCTCCCCTGGAATCGTGCGCCGACGCCCACCGGCGTTGCCCCCAAGCCCCCGCGGTGGGCGCCCCCGACGCCCCGCAACGCTGGGCCTTCGGCCCGCATCCAAATCGGGCCCGATCACGCACTCGCGCCGGCCCTACAGAGCTCGGCCGCCGCCCGCAACGGCACGGCGTCGCTTCTGTTCGCGTGGTCGCGACCCGGTGCCGCCGTGTCGGAGTTTCCAGACGGACGCGGCGCCGTATGCGCCTGAGTCACCCGTCAGGGCCGCGCCGTGCCGTCGACGAACACGTCGAGCTCACCGAGTCGACCACCCGGGCCTTCGACCTTCACGTCGAGCTCCTTGCCTTCGCTGCCCTGGAAGTACGAGACGCGGATCCGGTGGTGCCCCTTCCGAAGGGCGATCGCGCCCTCCGCATCGCGCGGCTCGTGCTCGCCGTCGTCCTCGAGGATCGTCTCCCCGTCGATCTCGACCCGCACTCCGTCGTCGGCACGCGCGACGAAGCGGTACACGCCGTCGTCCTTCGCCTCGACGAAGCCGTCGAACCACAGGGCGAAGCGCTCCTTTCGCATCCGCCGGCCGAGCGCACGCTCCACGCTCGCGAGCCCGATGCTCGCGACGCGACCGCGCGTGATTGGCGTCGTCGCCCCGAGCTCGGGGAGGCGGTGAAAATCGCCCTCGACGTACGCATAGCTCACGCCGGTGCTCGGCGACGCGAGCGTGGTCGGAGAACGGAGCGCCTCGCGCACGATCGTCGACCGGAGCGGCGGGCTCACACGTCCGCCGGGCAGGAACAGCGCCGCGGTGATCTGCGTCGTGTCGCGCACCTCGAGCGGCGCGACGAACGCGGGTGACGCCCGCGTCGGCTCCGATCCGTCGGTAGTGAAGCGCACGACGCCGCTCGGAAAGAGTCGCGGCGCAACGAGCGTGACGGTGGCAGCTCCGCCGTCGACGAAGACCTCGCGAGCGCGCAGGCCCTCGGGCGGCTCGACGAAGTAGCGGACGCCGGAGGCGTCGAGCGCAGGCAGCTGAGCACCGAACCGTGCTGCAAAGTCGACCTCGCGGGCGCGACCGGCCGAGCTCTTGGCGGCACCGGGCGCGCTCTTGACGGCGCCGGCGGCCTCGCCCGCGCCCGTCCACAACGACTCCGCCAGCGCGGCCACGCGCGGCATCGCCATCAGGTCGATCTCCTCCGGCGTCTCGACGTACTCCGTCCAGATCGTCCCCTCTCCGCCGAGGATCTTCGATGCGCGCGCCGGCTCGAGCCCCTCGGGAGCGGGATCGAAGTCGTACACCTTCGACCACGGCAGGAGGCCCTCGTGCCCCGGCTCGCCCTTCGCGCGCGACTGCCGGATGTTGAGGTAGACCTGATCGTGCGGAGCCATGACGACGTCGAAACCGCGCGCGGCAGCCTCGCGTCCGCGCTCTTTCGATTGCCACGCGAGCACGACGGCATCGGCGGGAAGCGCATCGGAGAGCGCCTCGTCCCAGACCACCGCCCTCCGGCCGTGGCGCGCGAGCATCGACGCCGCGCGCTTCATGAAGAGCCCCTGGAGCGCGCTCGCGTCGAACCTCCCCGACCGCTCCCGAGCGAACGCGGCGCGGCACTTGGCGCAAGCCGACCAGCGCACGGGCGGCACCTCGTCTCCACCGATGTGAACGAGGCGCGACGGAAAGATCCCCGCGACCTCCCCGAGGACGTCCTCGAGGAGCGCGAAGGTCTTCTCGTTCCCGGCGCAGAGGACGTCGTCGAAGATCCCCCAGGTCCGCGGCACGCTCTGCCGCTTGCCGGTGCACGAAAGCTCGGGATGCGCGGCGAGGATCGCGCGCGCGTGTCCGGGCATCTCGATCTCCGGCATCACGGTGATGAAGCGCTCTCGTGCGTGGCGGACGACCGCGCGCGCCGTCTCCTGGGTGTAGAACCCGTCGGTGCCCCCCACCGCCGTGAGCTCGGGATGGCTCTTCACCTCGATGCGGAAGCCCTGGTCGTCGGTGAGGTGCCAATGAAAGACGTTGAACCGGTAGAACGAGAGCAGGTCGATCCACCGCTCGACGACGTCCGCCGTGAAGAAGCGGCGCGCCACGTCGAGGTGCATCGCCCGGAACGGAAAGCGCGGGGCGTCGTCGATCGTGACGCACGGGACCGACCATCCCGACGAGCTGGCGTCGAGCGGCGGCGTCGTCTGCCCGATGCGTCGCGCGCCCGCCAGCTGCGCGAGCGCCTGCGCTCCGTAGAACAAGCCGGCCGGCCGTCGCGCCTGCACGATCGCGCGCTCGGGCGAGACGTCGAGCGTGTACGACTCGTCGTCGACATCTCGCGGCGGCTCGAGCGCGGCGTCACGCGTCTCGCGTTCCGCGCGCGGCTCGCCGTCGGCGCGCTCGAGGCGGAGGACGATCCCACCGGTCGGCTCGCCGAGCGCCCCGCTCGAACCCGTGAGCGCCGCCTCCGGCAAGCCGAGCCAGCGGGCAAGCTGCTCGCCGATCGCGCGCGCGTGCGCGGCATCGGGCGAACGTACGTCCGCGATCGCGAGCGGCGTCGCGCGATCGATCCGGAGCGCGCCCTCGCACCGCGTGAGCGATCGCGGGCGCGGCACCAGCGGCAGCGCCTCCGGCCCACGGCTCGACGCCCGGTCGCGGGACGCGTCGTGGGAGCTCGCCTCGGCGGGGCCCGTCGCGGAAGCGGCGATGGCAGACCGTCGTGCATCGCCGCCACACGAGGTCACGACCGAGATCGCGAGCAGCCCCAGCGCATAGAACGGACGTCGCGTCACGGCTTCACCATAGCGCGCCGCTCCGAGCATCCTGCGCGAATCGCCACGGCGCTCCCGAATCACCGACTCGCGCGCCATGACGTCGGAGCGATCTCGAAGAACGCTCACTCGGATTCGCGGCGTCTCACCGTCGGAGGTCGCGGCGAGCAGCGTCTCGCCGAGCTCGACCGATCGTCTCGCGGCGCCGAGGAGGCGCTCCCTGGAGATTGCCCGATTAGGCACGGTATGTTGGCGTAGGACTGACTTGCTTCGGGCTGTGCGTGTCGCCTTCGTATCGATCGTGATCTTGTGCGCTCTCTGGGCGACGGCAAGGGCAGAGGGCACGCACGTCCGCGCGACCGTCCTCGTCTCGTCTGCCGATGATCGCACCTTGATGGATCGCGTGCGCGGCCAGACGAGCGACCTCGATGCGGACATCACGGTCCACGACGCTCGATCGGTCGCACCGACTTACGAGGCGCGGATGCGCGAGGCGGATGCCGCCGCGAAACGAAGCCAGGCGAACGCGGTGATCTGGTTCCGGGTCGTCGGCGCTTCGATCACCGTCTACGTCGCGGTTCCCGCGCAAGATCGCGTCCTCGTGCGGTCGCTCGGCGGAGGCAGCGGCAAGCCCTCCTCCGCGACGCTCGAGGCAGCGGCCCTCGTCGTTCGCGACGTGATACGCGCGCTCGGGCAGGGCGCCACGGTCGGTGAGCTTCGTGGCGAGCGTGATGCCACCGACGTGCAGCCTCCGCCGCCGCTCTACTTCTGCGCCGAGCCGGCGTGCTGGGACCGCGCTTCGCCGCTCGCGCTCACGTCACCTGCTCGGCCATCGCAAGCGCCGACGTTCGTGTCCGCCGCCGGCTGGGGTCTGGTTCGCACACGCGACGCTTCGAAGGTCATGCATGCGCTCGAGCTTCGTCTCGGCGCACGGTACGAGAGGCTCTTCGCTACAGCGGCGCTCACGCTCGGCGCGATCGACGTCGAGCGCGTGACCGAGCGAGCGGATCTCCTCGTGCGGAGACACTCGCTCGCGCTGAGTGCGGGCGCGACGAGAGTCCTGAGCCGGGACGTCACCATCGACGTCGGTCTCACTGCAGGCGCCGTCACCTTCGTCCGCGCGACGCGCTCGCTCGCACCGGCGTTCGTCCCCACGGAGACGCGTGCCCACACGCGCTTGCTCGCCGGCCCGGAGGCCCGCCTGTCGTGCGCCATGGCGCGAACGGTCGCGGTCGTCGCCACGCTCGGGGTCGATGCCATCCTCGATCCGCCACGGTTCGAAGTCGTGGAGGTGCCTGGACGGTCCGGCGTCTACGGCCTCGCGAGTCTACAGCCGCGTTTGAGCATCGGGATCGAGTGGTCGAGCTCGAACTTTCGTTGACCCGATTTCCAGAGCCCGACGCTCTATCGGGTGAAGATGGCTGCCGTGGCGCGCTCACCCGCCGAATTTTCGTCGGCTCCCCGCACGGAGACCGCTCCGGCTGCCGACGACCAGGCCGCCGCGCATGCCCTGCTCGTCGAGCTCGCTCCGCGCATCCGTAACCTCGTTCGCTATCTGATCCGCGGCGACGTCGACGTCGACGACATCGCGCAGGAGGCGATGGTCGCGGTGCTGAAGAACCGGTCCGACTATCGCGGTGACGGCCCCTTCTCCGCGTGGGTCGACCGCATCGTGGTCCGGACCACGTTCACGGCACTGCGCCGCCGCAAGCGTCGACGAGAAGAGCCTCTCCATCCCGAGCACGCGGAGCCCGTGCACGACGCGTTCGGTGAGTTTCATTCGCGGCGCCAGCTCGTCGCCATGCTCGATCGACTGCCGCCGCCGCAGAGGCACGCCGTCGTCCTTCACTACGCCCTCGGCATGACCGTCTTCGAGATCGCCGAGGAGCTCGAGACGTCGGCCGAGACCATCCGAAGTCGGCTCCGCCTCGCGAAGACCGTGCTCCGCAGGAACCTGGAAAGTGCGCAACGATGAAGAACGACGACCCCTGGCAATTGCACGGCGAAGGCCCCGCGCTCCCGCTCGCGGAAGAGGAGCTGCATCGACTCGTTCAGGGCGCCGTCGGACGCGCCTACGGAACGGAGCAAGGGCCTTCTTCGAGCGTGGAACGTACCGGCGCCACCGCCGCGCGATGGCTCGTCGGCGGTCTGGGACTCGCTGCCTGCGCCGTCGCCACCTGGGCGATCTACGGCGCCGCGACCGAACGATCTACGGCGCCCGGAGCGGGGGCAGGACCAGCGACGCCGGCCGCGGCGATCGCCATGGAGACCCCGGCGTCGCCGGCCGGGGTGCTCGCGACGAACACGGACTCGCCCGAGGTCCCCATCGTCGACGTACAGGCTCTCCCGACGGTGCGACTCGCCGCCGATAGAGCTCCGCGAGGCAATGTCGTTGCGCCGGAGGCCTCGCGGGACCTGCTCCGTGAAGCCAACCAGCTGCGCGCGGAGCGTCGCTGGGGTGAAGCGGCGACGCTCTACCGGCGCGTTGCCGATGCACGCGGCGGCGAATCGACGACGGCGATGCTCGCGCTGGCATCGCTCCGGCTCGAGCACCAGAACGACGCCCTGGAAGCTCGTCGCCTCTACCGAGCCGTCGTCGACGCGGCTCCCGACGGTCCGCTCGCCGAAGAGGCAAGGTTGGGCGTGGCGATGGCCTGTCGTGCGCTCCGTGACGAGCGTGGTGAGAGCGCGGCGCTCCGGGCGTTTCTCGGACACCATCCCTCGAGCCTCTCCGCGACGAAGGCGCAGCAGAGGCTCACCGAGCTCGAGCGCGCGCAGAAAGAGGTGACGCCGTGACGC
>ERZ781399.1707-NODE-1707-length-18987-cov-4.306677_pt1 | contig 18987 bp, 18 predicted proteins | sample MGYA00511014_ERZ781399 | MGnify/ENA primary metagenome ERZ781399 (study PRJEB29847, sample SAMN06458254) | wastewater metagenome | isolation source: Wastewater bioreactor | place: South Africa: Cape Town | study: EMG produced TPA metagenomics assembly of the...
TGCATCCCACCACCACCAACACCTGCCGACGACGGCTTCGTGAACGTTCCGCGAGAAACCAGACCGCCGTCGCAACCAGCACCCCACCGCCGAGATTGAGCACCGTTAAAGCCCCGCAAGATGAGGCGAGCTCCGGAGTCGTCAGAGTTCCGTCGATCGCATAGCGGATAATCGCCACCGGGACTGAGCCGAGTACACCGGCGATGATGCTTGCCACCACCAGTCGTGCGAGCTTCCCACGTGCGGCCGCGTTACCTGGCCTCATTGAGCACACCTTCCAGATTGCGGGCTTGGGGCTGCTGAGGATCTTGGTTAGTCATCCTCATGTCTGGTATGGACCGCGCGGGGGACCGCCGCTTGCACCAGAATGCGCTGGGGCCCGAACGAGCGATTCAGTCCCGATGGCTAAGGAGTGGCGCCCTCAATCGTCGGCAATGCGCCACCAGGCAACGTCGGGATTCATCGCGCCGGCGAGTTCGGCGAACTGCATATCGTTCATCTCCAGGTATCCGTTGGAATCGATGTAAATCACCCCGCGCTCGAAAGCCGCCGCCACAGTCCCAAAAAATGCCGCGAGCGAGGCGAACTCAACGGGATGCTCTTGTTCCTCCAACCGAAAGTGCCGAATCGAACCCGGTACCGGCGGCCGCAAGTCCACCAGATAGAAGTCGCCTCCGCCATTGGCCAAGATCGGGAGCCACCCTACTTGCCAGCGCCGGTCGGTACGCAACGCCCCATATGTGGGGAGTAGTGCCCCGTAGTGTGGTGTACTTCGCGGTGACCGGTCTCGTCGTAGACGTGGGCGCGGTCACCGTGTAGTCCCTTCGAGGAATCTCCTACAACCCACTCGAAAGGCATCTTCACGATGACCGCACCTCATATTGTCGACCCTGCCGGCCTGCTCGACGAACCCCTGGCGGATGCGTCGCCGGATCTGATGCGCAGCCTGCTGCAGACCATGATCAACGCGCTGCTGTCCGCCGACGCAGACGCCGTCGTCGCGGACTGCTACCTCGCCGGCGTCTCCACCCGTCGCATGGACAAGCTCGTGAAGACCCTCGGGATTCACTCGCTGTCGAAGTCGCAGGTCTCCCGGATGGCAGCGGACCTCGACGAGCACGTCGAACAGTTCCGCCACAGGCCGCTCGGTGACGCGGGTCCGTTCACGTTCGTGGCCGCCGATGCGCTGACCATGAAGGTCCGTGAGGGCGGCAGGGTGACGGGCGCGGTCGTACTGGTCGCGACCGGGGTGACCGCGGACGGACGCCGCGAGGTTCTCGGCCTGCGCGTCGCGACCAGTGAAACGGGTGCTGCCTGGAACAGCTTCTTCGCCGACCTCGTCGCCCGCGGCCTGGGCGGAGTCAGCCTCGTCACGAGCGACGCGCACGCCGGGTTGGTGGAAGCGATCGCGGCGAACCTGCCCGGCGCGGTCTGGCAGCGCTGCAGAACCCATTACGCGGCCAACCTGATGAGTGTGGCACCGAAGAGCATGTGGCCGGCGGTGAAAGCGATGTTGCACTCGGTCTACGACCAGCCGGACGTGAAGTCGGTCAACGCCCAGTTCGATCGGCTGCTGGACTACGTCGATGGGAAGCTGCCTGACACGCACGAGCACCTCGACGCGGCGCGAGCGGACATCCTCGCGTTCACTGGGTTCCCCGAAGGGCTCTGGCAGCAGATCTGGTCCAACAATCCGAACGAGAGACTGAACCGCGAGATCCGCCGCCGCGCCGATTCAGTGGGTATCTTCCCCAACCGCGACGCGATCATCCGCCTCGTCGGCGCGGTCCTCGCCGAGCAGACCGACGAATGGGCCGAAGGACGCCGCTACCTCGGCCTCGACATCCTCGCGAAGTCCCGACTCACCCTCGTCGCCGACACCGGCCCCGAGGAGAAGAACACCGACACCGCGCTCGAGCTCAGCGCCTGACACATCACCACACCGAAGGAAACCGAACTACACCACGTCCTGGGGCTTGACCTGATCGGCGACTGGAAGGACCAATACAACCGTCACCGCCGGCACTCCTCGCTCGGCTACCTACCCCCGGCCGAGTACGCTCGGTAATGCACCCATCAAAATCAAGACCGACGACTCGCAGAGCATCCAGACCGGGGGCGGCCAATGGCGGCGCGGCCCGCTCGTCCCCGCCAGCCAGTTCGGCGGGACGAGCGGATGGGTCAATCGACGGGGCCGAACATGTCGGAACACGGGCCGGTGTATACCTGGTCTTCAGGCTTACCAGGCTCCCATTGCATCTTCACGCGAGAGGTCTGCCAGCATTTCTCAGGGGCGCGAAAACCGCGGCTACGCGAGAGAGTCGTGTAGTAGGTCGGTCCATAGCCGCTGTAGGTGTAGCTGGTGTTCAGTCCTACGCAGTCCGTCGAGATCTGGCCATTCCAGGGCCAGTTGTCGCAACTCAGCTTCTCTACAGCTTGGATCACTCCGCTGACTTCGCTGTCGGCCGCCAGAGCGCCTCCGTCCGCCAGCATCCAAAGTGCCACTTGCCGATTGCCGTAGCCGTCGTCACCGATGTTTCCTGGATTGCTGATCCCGATTGCCATCGATTGCACGTAGCACGAGTCCGTTAGGTCATTGGTGTCCGCGTATGCGCCTATGCCGTAGCTGAAGCCGAACCACGAAGCAACCCCCCACGTATAGCCCGAGTTCTTCGCCCAGAAGTGATCTTGATAGTTCCACGAAAAGCAATTCGGACGTACCCCTGTCAACAGGATATTGTCGTTGTGCTGATTGATTTCGAACTCAAGCGCGGTGTCCAAGTCACGTAGCGCGGGGTCGTAGCCCGGTTCGCTCCACACGTACTCCTGCACGATCCTGGCCTTGCCCGCACTGGTGTCGCGGAGATCGAACCGAGCAAAAGTTGGCTCCCACGAAAGCGCGAGCGTCGAGCGCTGTGCGAGTGGTTCAGACGTCTCTTCAGTGATGCCCGCTTGATCAATTGGGTCTTGCAGGACGCCGAGCGAATCGGCGGCACTGAGCCCCGCCGCGAGTCGATCCCACATCTTCCCCTCTCTACTCGTCCCAAAGTTGTAACGTGCCGATAGTCCGGCGTCTACCTCGAGCGTCTCGGGTGAACGCTCGGCGCCCGGTTTGGCATCGAAGTCAACGGCCACCTCCTTCACCAGCCCGACAATTCTGGGCTCCATCCCGAAATCGGCGATATAGGTCTGCCGAAACTCTTCAGGCTGCTGCCCATTCGGAAAGTACTCGCCGACGACGCCATCGTTTTCGAATCGGTATCCGACGATTGGCATGCTTGACGCTTCGGCGATATCGATCGCCTCACTGAGTCCCACCGGTTGAGACAGCGCAACTGGGATGTGCAGCACGCGCTTGGTGTCCGCTGGCGCTGGGGATGAAGAGGTTTGGTCAGGCGTGGCGGGCGACTGTGAGGCGCTTGCGGCAGGTAAGCTCCCGAGACTCGCGGCGAGCACGCCACATGCCAAAGCGGCCGTGGCGACGACGGACTTTCGACGACTCATTGATTCTCCTCTTTCCTCGGTCTACGTATAGATGCCGCCAGGCTGACGACGGCGACAGTGGCCCCTGCAGCGACAGCAACGAGGATGGTAGGCAGCGGGTGCGGAGCAACAGTGGTGGTTTCACCGGTCTGCGCGGACGAGTACTCACACGAGATCCCGATCGGCAGCCATTGCCACCTGCCCACTGCGTGTACCGATTCAGGTATCGCCGAGAAGTGCAGCTCCGGTTGCTGTCGGAGGCATGCTGCGTCTCGCCCGTCTCGCCCTCCAGCGAACGTCGTGCTCGCTACAACCATCGCTGAGATCAACCACAGCAGAACGGTTGCGGTGACCAGCATCGACTGGAGGCGTCGCGCATTGCCCACTCTCCGCGGCCACGGCCCGGTTTCCGCCATCACAGACGGGTAGTTACAAGAGCGTCGCCGACCGACACATTTCTTAGCAACACACGAGAGACCTGGAACACTGAATTTGTTCGCATTTGCGGTCCCTTGTTTCCGACGCTCAGATCCCTCCCGAAAGACTAGAGCAAGCGAGATGGGTCATCTATCATCCAAAAGTTGATCTCCGATACCGGAGCCAAAGTGATTCACCCTGAGTTTCGTTCCTATCGGGTGGCTCGGGGGACGGGTGTTCCCAAGGGTGTGTCGAGGCGAGCGTAGTAGTCGGCTTCGACCTCGGCGGGGGTGCGCATGTCGAGCTCTCCGTGGACGCGCTGGTTGTTCCACCACCACACGTATTCGAGCGTCGCGAGTTCGCCCTGCTCGACCGTGCGCCACGGCCCGCGGCGTCGGATCAGTTCGGTCTTGAAGAGCCCGTTGACGGCCTCTGCCATCGCGTTCATTTCCCGGGCAGTGCCGGTGCCTGAGTTCGTTCTGAGCGAGCTCAGACCGGCGATCGCAGGTCGGCGACGCGATGCGCTGATCTTCCCCGGCCCCACGGGCTCCTTCATGCGCAGAACCCGTTCGAGCGAAGGGTCAAAGTCCTGGTTCGAGACCGCGCTGCGCGTCGCAGAACTGCCGCTCATGACCATTCATGACCTTCGCCACACGGCCGCGTCGCTCGCGGTGCAGTCCGGCGCGAACGTGAAGACGATTCAGCGCATGCTGGACCACACCTCCGCAGCCATGACGCTCGACGTCTATTCTGACCTCTTCGACGACGATCTCGACGACGTCGCCACGGCACTCGACCGCGCCGCGAAGCGGGCGCGCGAACGGTCCTGACTCGCCACCTCTCCAACTCTTGCAAGCCGTCGAGGCCGGTGGCATCTCTGCTTCCACCGGAGCGCCCGCTCGCCGGCGTCCTCCGCGAATCTTCACGATTTCTTCACGCTTGGCGATTCTGCGAAGCGAGAAAGGCCCGCGATCCCAGTTTTTCCAAGGGATCGCGGGCAGAAACTCGTGGCGGAGACCGAGGTGTCTGGTTTCAGGACATCGTGGACGCATGTCTCAGGACATCGTGAACGGGTCGTGGCGCGGGTCATGGATGTCTCGGGACATCGTGGACGGTGGCCAAATACGAGGTGCTCATCACAGCCGTCACCGTCCAGGGACTCTCTTACCGGGAGGTCGCTGCCCGGTATGGCGTCTCGAAATCGCTCGTGCACACGTTGCACCACCGGTGGCTGACCGAGGGCGAATCCGCGTTCGAGCAGCACTCCCGGCGCCCCCGGTCCAGCCCGAACCGCACCCCGGAACTCGTCCGAGCCCGGGTCATCGTCCTGCGGGACGAACTGGTCGCCGACGGGCTGGATGCCGGCGCTGACACGATCACGGAGACGCTGAAGAAGTACCTCGCCACCCGCCCCGCGACAACGATCGCAGAACTGCAGCAACACCTCGACACGTTCCGGCACCACTACAACGAGGTCCGTCCGCACCGCGCGCTGAACCGGAAGACCCCCGGCGCCGCTTACGCCCTGATTCCGAAAGCGGCCCCCACCTCACCCGAGGACCCGGACGTCTGGCGCGTCCGCAACGACACCATCGACCGCGACGGCAAGATCATCATCCGACACTCCGGACGGCTGCTCCACCTCGGCATCGGAAGAGCCCACACCCGTGTCGAGATCATCGCCCTCATCCACAACAACCACGCGATCATCAGCACCCGAGACACCGGCGAAATCCTCGCCGAATTCACCCTCGACCCCACCCGCGGATGCCAACGAAAATCAGATGAACCCCCGAAACCGGGGGTTCATCCGGTCACGATGTCCTGAGACATCACACGGCGGAGACGGAGGGATTTGAACCCTCGAATCACGCCTACGCAGAGGTCCTTGCGCCGTCTTTCGCCGCGGGATTCCGCGGTTCATACGCATCTGCAGTTGTGTTCGCCGACGTTCGCGGTTGAACTCTTCCCATTTCGTTCCCACCACCGTCGGAGGGTACGACCGCTCGCGGCTGGGTCGCACTTGAGAGTTCGCGGCGACTCTACAACACGGCTTCCGGGCGGTTCTATGGCAGCAAATCCAGCATCTGCGGGCGCGCCTTCATGGCGTGGATGACAAGCTCGTTGCCACTGTCGAACGTCAACACGATTACTTCGAGCAGTCACCCCTGAGTGTCGAACCCCAACCGCAACTGCCTCGCTGGCGACTCCTCATCGAGATCCTCGATCCACAGCGGCCAGGCGGCCGCCTGGAGGATATCGTCACGAGACAGTCCGTGCTTCAGCGCCGACTCCGTGAATCCTCACGCGGCGAATGCTGCGATCGCCTCGCGGATCAACTCCGAACGCGACTTGTGCTCACGCGCCGCACGCGCGTCCAGTGCTTCGAGCTCCTCCGCCGTGAGGCGCAACGCCACCACCTGCGCGGGCTCCGCCCCCCGCCCAGGCCTCCCCCGCCCACGACGCTTCAACTCCTCAACGTCGTAGCCGACTTCCGCCTCGGCCACCCAGTCAGCGATCTGAGCTTCAGTCACGGGAACACCGTCGATCATCTCCACACCAGCCACGCAATATGCGTATTAAATTTGCTTGCCGTGGAGGGGCTCGCAACGCGTGCATTTCCAGCTCGATGACACGGTCGTCTTCACAAGCATGTGCCAACCTCACGGCCTGAACTCCAAGGTCCCTTCGGAGACCGACGCAGATAACAGGACGTCAGATGTCAGGATCGAGCCAGAACGGACGTAACTGGGTAGTACTGCTTACACACCGCTATTCGGAAGGCAAGATGGCGACCACCGACGACGAGTTTGCCGCGCTGTACCGCGGGACGAAGTCGACTGTGTGGCGGTACGCGAGGCGGCGTGTCACCAGCGATGAGATCGCCGATGATGTCTGCTCCGAAGTATTCGAGATCGCATTCCGGAAGTTGCCGCGCGATCACCCGCATCCGATCGGCTGGCTGATCCAAGCGGCCTCCATTTCGCTGAAGCAGGCTGCTCGTGGCGAGGAGCGTCGTCGCAAAGCCGCGCGAGACCATGCGATCGTCCACGAGTCATACGAGCCAGACGCACGACTGGAAGAGCTTGATGCCGCGTGGAAGGCGCTGAGCGCAGCGCACCGGGAGGTACTGCAGCTGATCATCTGGGACAAGCTCGCTGCGGCGGATGCGGCGCTGGTGCTCGGGTGCAGCGAGCAAGCCATATGGAAACGCGTCAGTCGTGCGCGGCAGGCGTTACGCGATGCCTGGCCCGACCCGCAGGCTACAAGAAGGGAGGAGACGAGTCATGAGAGTCGATCCACGACAGCTCAGCGATGACGAACTCGACGCGTTGATTCTGACACTCGACCCGCTGACGACGAGGGCGTCTAACGGCAGGCCTGACCCAGATGAGGACATCCTCCGCGAACTGGGCGTGGGCACAGCCACTAGCGTGGCGCCGCACGTGGCGCCGCGCCGCGCCCGCTCCGCCCGTAGCGGCCGTCGTCGCGCCCGGGCGCTGATGACCGCGACGATCGCGACCATGGCCATGTTTGTCGGAGTCATCTTGGTATGGCCCGCGCTGGCCCCGGCGCCCGCCCTTGCAATGACGCCGCAGCCGCTGATCCTCTCCGGCTCCGCCAGCTCGCTGGATCAGGAGATCGACATGGCACAGGTCCGGTTGCGGGCGGCCACCGGCCCGGATACCGCGCAGCGCCATAGTCATTCGGTTGGCTGGTATCTGCAGATGGACCATCTGCCTTCCGGACAGACTTCAGCGCTGATCTCGCCCGAGGTCTACGACCTGCAGTGGAACGCCGACCTGTCGGGTCGTGGCATCACCCGCGCGGGAGTCCCCTATTGGGCTTCTGACGGGACTTCCGCACCCGCCTCGACGGATGGACCAGCGCCCGGCACGATTCTGGTCGACACGAAGTTCCCGCCCGGAGGCCTCGATGCGTTCGTCGCTGAACCCCCCGGTGACTCCGCGGAGGATCTCTTCGACTTCCTTCGCGCGCACTGGTCTGCGCTCGCACAGAAACCCACCGCGTCAGACATCATCAGCGCGACAACGAATGCCTTCGCTCAGTGGACGCTGACGAACCAACAGCAGAGCGAGGTCCTCGACCTGCTCCGCGACGCTCCCGGCGCGAAGGTGGAAGGCGTCGCCAAAGATCGCTCCGGGCGCGAAGTCGTCGTCCTCAGCGCAGACGACGCCGACAATCCGAACTTCAAGAATCTCCTCCTGATCTCGACCAACACTGGTCGCATCGTCGGCGAGGAGTCCGTAAGGCTCACGCCGCTAGGAGACCTTCCCATCGGCGCCGTCATCTCCTACACACTCTGGGATACCGAATGATGATCCACCGCGCCCGTCGCGTGCTCTTCCTGTCCGCCATTGCATTGGCGTTGAACCTGAGTGTGAGCACCGCCGCGCAAGCGAATACTCTCGACCCGAGAATCGCATACGCGCTCAGCGCGGAACCCGGCGGAGTCGTTACTAGTGCCTCCACGGTCGAATGGCCTCGCCTCGGTATGACGCTGACATTGCCGTCAGGAACCTCCCCGCGCGGGCTGTCGTCAAAATGCCCGACCGGACTCTTGTGCGCATTCGGCGCCAGCGACGAGAACGGCGCCCGGCTGACCTGGGCGACGTGCGGCACTTTCGCAACGACTGCACTCGCGCAAGTTCGCTCTGTGGCGAACGCCAGGCCGACGGGAACGGTGCAAGCTCGGAACGGGACGATCATCCTCGCCTCTGCGGCAGCCGGCAACTACGCGAACGTGAGCGGCTCCGTTACGAACGTGCGTTGCCTCTGACAAGTCCCTGTGCACGCCTCACGCTGGGAACTACCCATGCATGCAACCTTGTCAGGAATGAGTCCAGCTCGCCGTAACTAAGTGAGGGCGGGCGATCAAGCCAGCCAAGTTTGGGGAGTCTCGAATGGTAAGAACACGAAACATCATCCGCAGCGCCGCTGTCGCGCTGATCGTGAGCGGTGTGACCCTGGGATCGGTGCTTCCGGCGTCGGCGGCAGACACTGCCACCGGGAGCAAGACCTGCGCATACGTCCAGCAGTATGGTGCAACCACACAGCTGTCGTCGAAGGGAAGCCCTACGTCGACGACCGCCGTCACCCATTACTACTCGAACGGGTACACCCGAACTGTCTTCGGTACCGGGGCGAAGTCGTCGTCCAATCCGGGTGTCAGTAGCGGCAGCTGGTCGGCGCCTGTCGGCGGCCCGTATACGTTCCACTCGTACAGCTCGTTTTGTGCGGCCAAGGCGACGTGAAGCGGTTCGTGTCAGTGGTGATCGGGGCTGCGCTGGTCGCCTCGATCACCGCATGCGCGCCGGCGGCTGCTCCGGAGACACCGTCGAAGCCGTCCAGCGAGGCGTCGGGGTCGACCGCCCCATCACCAGGACCGAAGACTCCAGGGGAGGCCACGCAGGCTCTCGGCGCGTGTCTCAACGACAAGGGGTGGGGGGTCTCTGTAGGCAGCTCCGGCGTGTCGGGGATGGTGCCGCCTGAGCAACGCGACCAGTTCCAGGCCGACATGGACGCGTGCATCGAAGCGACCGGTGTCAACCGGCCCGGGGAGCCGGTCACACCGGAGTTCGCGTCACAGCAGTACGCGCGCACCGAGGCATTCCGCGCATGCCTCGTAGCCAACGGTTTTACGCCTCCGGAGTTGCCGTCGTACCCGACCTACGAGGATCAGCTTCTCATCGGCGGCGCGATTTACGATCTCGGATACCTCACGGGGATTTCCCCTGAGGACCCCATCCTCGCGAAGTGCGACGACCCGATGCTCACCTGGGGGCATTGATGATCCACTCGGGCATCACCCGACATGACGACTCGCCTGACTGGCAGGCGATCGACACGACGAGCAGGATCAACCGGTAGATGAGCAAGCATTCCAAACGCGATCACGCAACGGATCAAGCAGACAGCGTGATCCTGCCCCGAGCGTCAAGACCGCATCGGTGGTGGGGATGGTTGTTGGTGGCAGTACCAAGTATCGGATTCGGGGCGGTGGTGGCATGGGCTGCATTGTCGATTCTGACTCCGCCACCAGATCCCCTTTCGGCGACGGATCACACGTTCGTCGCCGTGTCCAAAGGTGAGGTCGGTGCTCGTGTCGCACTGAACACGGTTGCCGAGTGGTCACCCGTGCCGGTCGGGGCGAATCTCGCCGCCGGAGTAGTGACGCAGGTCATCGTCGCTGCGGGAGACGAGGTCTCTCAAGGTGCGCTGCTGTATCGGGTGAACCAGCGTCCAGTTGTGATCGCGCAAGGCAGCGTCCCCATGTTCCGCTCGATCGGCCGCGATGCCGAAGGGGTGGACGTAGCCCAGTTGCAAGAGATGCTGACAGCGGCGGGGTTCTACCGCGGTGCTGTCGATGGGCGTGCGCGGTCAGGCACGGTCGCGGCGGTGAACGCGTGGCAGAAATCGCTGGGGGTGGCGCCGTCGGGGGTCGTAGAGGCAGCGGATGTGATCTTCGTGCCATCGCTGCCGACGCGGGTATCGCTGGACGAAAAGGTGATCGCACGAGGGTTGTCCGTCGCGGGCGGCGAGCAGGTGGTGCGCGGATTGCCGGCATCGCCGGAGTTCACGATTCCGGCGACGGACTCGCAAGCAGCGATGATGCCGACGGGGACACGAGTGGAGATCACCTCCCCCGAGGGTGCCGTGTGGGAGGGGTTCGCAGTCGACCAGACGCGGGACAACGAGTCGGCGACGGTGACGGTGCACCTTGCGGGCGCGGCCGGCGCGTCGATCTGTGGAGATGCGTGCGCGCAAGTGCCGGTGACGGGGCAAGCGCATTTGTCATCTCAGGTCGTGACGGTCGAACCGGTGGTGGGTCTCGTGGTTCCTTCGGCAGCGTTGGTATCGGGGGCCGATGGGCAGATCTCGGTGATTGACGAATCCGGTGAGCGGATGCCGGTGACAGTGGTTGCCGCGGCGCGCGGCATGAGCGTCATCGAGGGAGTCGCGGATGGGACGCGTGTGCGGGTGCCCGCGAACGGAACCACACCGTGACGATCACGCCGCCAGCCAAGAGCGATGCGCTCGGGAGCGTCACGATGCCGGCGCTGGAGGCGCGGAACGTGACGTTCGGGTACGCACCGGGCCGACCCGTGCTGGACGGATGGTCGGCGACCTTTCCCGGCGGCTCGATGACCGCGCTCACAGGCCCCTCGGGGCGCGGTAAGTCGACGCTGTTGTATCTACTTGGATTGATGCTGCGTCCGCAGTCCGGCGAGATTCTCGTGGACGGGCTAACGTGTGGACGATTGTCCGACGCGGGGCGGGCGCGGCTGCGCGCCCACCGGTTCGGTTTCGTGTTTCAAGATGCGGCGCTTGATCAGACGCGCACGGTGCTCGACAACGTCACCGAAACCGCGCTCTACCGGGGGCGGCCCAGACATGAGGCGCAGGGACAGGCGCGCGAGCTGCTGGACCGGTTCGGAGTGGATGTGTCCCCGCGCCGTCGCCCGGGCCAGGTTTCGGGGGGTCAAGCGCAACGGATCGCGTTGTGTCGCGCCCTGCTCAACTCGCCGCGGGTGTTGCTCGCCGACGAACCGACCGGCAACCTAGACCCGGCCACCACTGAGCTCGTCGTTGACGCGCTCCGAGGTCATGCGCAGACGGGCGCGGCGGTGATCGTCGTGACCCACTCCCCCGCGGTCGCAGCGTCGTGTGACAGGGAGATCCAGTTGTGACCCGCGAGCGACTCGGCGCCCTGCTGCGCGAGGCTACCGCGTCCGCACGATCGCAGCCCGTGGCATCCATTCTCACCCTGCTGATCGTCGCGGGGATGATCGTCGCCGTCACACTCACCACCGGCCGCACCGTCGCCGCCGAACAGGGGGTGCTGTCGACCATCGACTCCGCTGGCACTCGCTCCATCGTGATCCGCGCCGACGACGGCGCCGGCGTCACCAGCGAGGTGATGACTCGCGTGCGGGCCGTCGAGGGCATCGAATGGGTCGCCGGATTCTCGTCTGCGATCGACGCCACCAACGCTCTCGTGCCCGACGGCACCCGTGTACCTACTCGCTACGTCTACACGGACGATCTTGCGCTTCTCGACATCCCCGAAAAGCCAGCGCTGCCCGGCGCGCTTGCCTACGCATCCCCGGACGCCCTAGAGCAGCTCGGTCTCCCCGATGCAGCCGGGGGCATCACTCTCACCACCGGGGCCGGCTACGCCATCGCCGGCCCTCTGTCCACCCCGGACTTCCTGACAGGATTCGAACCCCTCGTCCTCATCCCCCAGCCCGAGAGTACCGACGTCCATACAGTCAACCTCATCATCGCTATCGCCGAACGACCAGAACTCGTCGCCCCTGTCGCCGACACGCTCGTGTCACTGCTGGCGCCCAACGACGCCAGCAAAGTCACGGTGCAAACCAGCGAAGCACTCGCCCAACTCCGCACCCTCATACAAGGACAGCTCGGCACCTTCTCCCGCGGGAGAATCCACGTCATGCTCGCCATCACCGGCACCCTCGTCGCCATCATCCTCTACGGGCTCGTCATGATGCGCCGCAAGGACTTCGGTCGGCGCCGCGCTCTCGGCGCCACCCGCGGCCTCATCATCCGGCTCATCCTCACCCAGACCGCACTTCTCGCCCTCGTCGGAACGTTTACCGGAACACTCCTCGCCGCCGGCATCCTGATCACCGTCGGCGACCCGCTCCCAGGTCCCGTATTCCTCATCGCCAACGGCATCCTTGCAACGGCCACCGCCACCCTCGCCGCACTCCTCCCGGCCCTTCTCGCAAGCCGCCGAGAACCCATACGCGAACTCCGCGTGCCATGATCGCGTGCTCGGGCGTGAGGAACGAATCGGTGACAGGTCAGGTCAGACTGTCAAAGAGACTCGGGGCAGACCCTCCGGCCGTGGTGCGGCATATGACATCCCGGCCGGTTGGTCGAAACGCACGGCTGACAACAACAGGGGATTGGTCTTCCAGAAGCCTGGGACGGCAGGCAACGCAGATATGATCCGGATCATGGAGCCAAGGTCGCAACGCCCTGCAGGCTGTGTACGCGTCTACAACGCAAACGGACGACCGATCAGTGTCTTTGGCAAACCCGGCTCGCGCTCCGAGACCCATATCAGTCAAGACTATGTGGGCGCCTGGCAGGGGTGGCCAGAGTGACTGCTCTTGTTCGAACGGCGAATAGTTGGCGGTTTCATCTCGCGATCGGCCCCGTCTCGCAAGTGTGCCTTGACTACGCCGAAACTACGCGCCGCGGCCCGCGCCGCCGGATGCCCCGAGATCGCCGACGACTACCTCGCTGACGTACGCCGCCGCAACGCCCGGCGCCCGTCCCTGATCAAGCGAATGGATGCCGCCGGACTCTGACCCATCAGACCCGTCGCGATGGCAACCGCTCGGAGGAGACGGAGGGATTTGCACTCTCCGACTCGCGCTCACGCGGGAGAAACGGCGAGTCGAACGACCGCTCGGCGAGCAGAAAGCTACGCAAGACCGCACATGATCGCCAGAATGCTCAACACCAACCACGATCGGAACGCGGCAGAAATGGCAGATTTCGTGGCAGTACCGGAACGAAACAGCCTCTGATCAGGCATTTTTAGAGCGGAGACGGAGGGATTTGAAATCGCGCCGATGGCAACTGGACCCAGCTGAAACCGCATGATTCCGCGTGTTCTGAGGTCACAGACGTTCTCCTCGATCAGGTCAGCGCGGTTCGATTCGTGGCAGAAACGTGGCGGGTGTTCGGCGCGAAATCAGGTGGCTGCAACCCGCTCTTCAGTAATGCGAACTGGAGGCTACGCGGACGCAGCTTCGACCATCATCTCGACGGCTTCGATCATGCCGTATCGGTCGCGCAACGTGTCCAGGATCTCCTCGACGGTGAGCGCTGCACCGTAGCGGCCGGAACGACTCGCGATCTCCCGCACCGCGGCGAGCGCATGCCTGGGGTTGAGCGCGACAGTGTTCTTCGCGAACTCCCTGGCGCTGAGCACCTGGATGCCCGGCGGAATCTTGGCTGCAGGGAAGTCCTTCAGGTTCTCCGTGACGATCGCTCCGGCTCCCGCGATGACGGCCGCAGCGACCACATGCTCGTCATCCGGATCGGGAAGCCCCAACGTACCTTCCAGCGGCTCCCAGCCTTCGACCTCAGCGTCGGCGAACTCTCGCCGTATCGCGGCGATGAGGGTTGCTGCGCGGCTGGCAGCCTCCGCTACGGGTATCCCCCGCTTCACGAGCTTGACTTCCTCGTGAAACTCGAGCTCTTCGAGGATCGCCGAACTCCAGGTCGGTCGATACGCGCCCTCCACCGCGAGCGAAAGGAGGAAGTCGCGTTGCAGGCTCGGCCACAGCACGCTGGTGTCGAGGGTCGCCGTGAACACGACCCCATCCTGTCAGTCTTCGAGGTCAGAGTCGGGCTGCCCGCCTTGCGACGACCGCCTTCCTCGCGTCTCTCAGGTCCTCGAGCGTCTGCTCGATGTTGTCTTCGTCGACGGCGTCGCGCGTGGCGGCGAGCATGTCGTACTGACGCTCCCGCCGGCGCTCTCGGTACTCGAGCAGATCCGCGAGGAGAATGCGTCGGTGCGTTCCCGCCTTCTCGAATGGGATCTCACCCTCGTCGAGGAGCTTCACAATGGTCGGGCGGCTCACGTTCAGGAGATCCGCTGCCTGCTGGGTGGTGAGCCGTGTTGCCTGGGGTACAACTGACACGGCAAGCCCGCTCTGCATCGCGTCCACGATCTTGCGGAGAGCGAGGTAGACCTCTTCCGGAAGCTCGACCTGGTCGCCTGGACGCGCCCCCGCAAGGAAGTACCTTGGCTCGGGAAGAGCCCGACCGGCGGCCTCATGGGCGGTGAGGAAGTCCAGCACAGGGGCAAGCTCGACTCCCCTGCTGGGAAGGTACGTCTCTTCAACGACGGCAGCGCGAGACAAGGAAATCACCTCAATACACGTAAACGCAGGAGGTTGCGTTTGTTGCGATTACGGTAGCACGCGTCGCTGACAGGCCAATAGGAGCGCGCTGGGGCAACGATCAGATGCCTCGTCAGGACACCCCGAGCCGTTCGAGCGCGTAACTCCACGGGAGGCGCTCCTGCTCGAGGCGTATGTTGCCCTCCGCGCTCAGCGACTGAAGAGTCGCGCGCTCATCAGGCTTGAGCAGCTCGAATACGCCGACGTTCGGATCCGGATCGGTCCCCCACAGATCACGGTGAGCGAACAGAGTATCCATATCCATCAACGCCGACGTTGCGTCCACACCCCTGGCTCGAAGTCGGTTGAGTATGGCGAATCCGTGCGAATCGAGATCGCCCCAGTAGGTGACCGTCTGCGCCCACGGGAGGCGGGCGACGAGATCGACGCGGTGACCACCACCGTGCACTGCTACAGCTCGGGGCACATCCGGCATCGCGAGCAGGGTGGCGAGGTTCTCGAACACGAACACGCGCTCGGGTCGGATCGTGCTTGCCGCAAGGTCGTCGACGGGCGCCGACACATCGGTGAGCCCCTGGAACGAGAGCGACGGATCGAGAGCACGGATCCGTATGAGCGGCGACAGCTCGCGAAGGCCCAGTCCGGGCGCACCGGTTCCCGCCCGATGCAACGCCTCGACGAGTCCGCGGCGAGATTCGATCCACTTGGTGTGGATGCCGCGGATCGGCAGTTCCCGCACCAGGTGACCCGATTCCGGGTTCTCGCGCAACCAGGCCAGCACATGGACGAGCCTGTCGAAATCGGCGCCATCGAGATCGGCGATCGCGCCGGCATGGGCGCGGAGCACACCGCTGGCGTCGGAACCGGCCAGGCCTCTCAACTCGTCAAGTCGCGCCACCAGAAGTCGCCAGCCATCCGTCTCGCCCGCCGCTCGAGCGATCGAATCCGTACCGCGCAGCACCGCGCGAACGGGGACTTCCTGCGACCCGATGCGTGACCAATTGCGGACGACCCACTCGAGCTCGATACCCGAGTCCTCGCTCACGCCGCGCCAGGCGTCAACCCACTGTCGAACCCGATTGAGATCGTCCAGCACCTCCCGCTCCGTTGGCGGACGCAGCGGAACCTCGAGCACGACATCGGTCTGCTGGTCGGCGGCCCAGGTGCGGGCATCGCGGTCGAAGAGCTTCTTCGCCCGCGCGCGCAGGTCAGACGGTGTGACAAGCGTGGTCACGCGCGCGACTCCGCGTGCGGCGGGGTGGCGACCTCAGGTTCATCGATCGAGAACACCACGTTCGCCAGCTGTGAGGCGTTGCGGTCGGGGTTCGATACCGACGTGATCGCGCCCACGTACGGCTCGAGCGTCTGCAGCAGCTTCTGCGGTGTCGCGAGGATCATGTGGAATCCGAACTCTCGGAACACCTCCATCGCGTTGCGCGTGTATCGGCTGTCAGCCTTGTCGAACGCCTCATCGAGCACGATCGACCCGAACCTCGGAACCTCGTCCTCTTCTTCAGTCAGCTGGTACCGCAGCGCTGCCGCGAGGCAGAAGATGACGAGCTTCTGCCGCTGACCACCCGACAAGCCCTCTGCGGAGTCATACACCCGCACAACGCGGCCGGCGACGTCCTTCTCCCGCGCGAGGAAGCTCACGTGAAGCCTCGTGTCGAGCACCCGGTTGCGCCAGTCGATGTCGACGCGGTCCTTGGATCCGAGTCGACCGATTACGCGCTGCAGCACGGCGAATCGCTGCTCCGCACCGGACGCCGACTCGTCGGCCCAGTTGCCTTCCACGATGCGGCGGAGGTCGGTGAGGAACTCGTCGACCTCCGGGGTCCGCGTCGTCTTCACATCGATCTCGAGGAAGCGGTCCGCTCCCTCGAACGGGGACCGTCCCAGGGAGGCATTGACGGGGAGGATTCGCTCGCGGATGAGACCAGGGGCGTCGCGGAGGTCGCTGAGCAAGTGTGCGACGACGTCCTGCGATCGTTCCCGCAACAGCTTGCGGAACTCGGACTCCTTCTCGGGCAGGCCGCGGGCGAGGATGCCCTCCCGCAGTTCCCGGTAGCCGTAGCGGTCGCGGATGTCAGCAGTCAGTTCTGCGGATGCAGCGGGCCACCCGAGCCGAAACTCGGCGGCGCGCCCGGCGAAGGTGGCCTCAGCATCCGCTGCGCGGCTGGCCGCGGCGTCCTTCTCCTTCGAGAGTGCCGACTGCACCTTTCGCGCGACTTCGTCCACCGTCTCCAGGCTCACGGAGCGTCGCTCGGCTCGGAACCGGCCTTCGAGGGCGTCGGCGATCCGCTCCTCGACCGGTGCATATGGGGTGGCCTCGAGTTCGGCGACGTGTGCCTCGATGCTTTCGACGTGATTGCGGGCGACAGCGTGGGCTCCGAGCGCCCGTGCGTGCTTCGCGTTCGTTTCGTCCAGTCGCTGGGTCGCTCGCTCCGCGGCCTCCTGTGCTTCGCGGAGAGTCCCCGATTCGCTGGTGAGCACCCGGAGATCGTCGCGCTGGGCCGCGGTGACCGCCATCGCAGTTGCGAGGTCCACTTGGTCCCAGCTGAACGTCGATACGCGTGTGAAGACGTCGCGCCGACTGACAGCGTCCTGACGAAACGAGTCGGCCTCGGCGTCGCGGGCGGATGCTTCCTCCATCGCCGCCATCGCTTCCCGCCGACGCTCAAGCAATGCCTCGAGCCGCGCGTGGGTGTCGCCGCCCAGCACCCATCGAGTGGCATCACCGGCCTCGTGACGGTCGTCCTTCTCATACCTGCGTGAGTTGCGCTTGACCAGGCCGCCGATCGTGACGCCACGCTCGACGTCATCAAGCTCGTCGGGGTGCGAAACGCAGGCGTAGTCGAACTCGGAGGCCATGCGCCTGCGGACGTAGGACGCGAAGGGCCCATCGCTCACCGCGAGGCGATGAACGAGCGAGCGGGCATCCTTGGGGCGACGCGGCTCGTCGACGGCGTGCGGGACCGCTTCGATGACGAGCCGGACACCGAGTGTCCGCGAGTCGGCTGCCCGACGTGCGGCGACAAGATGTTCGTCCCGCACGAGGAGCGTCGACGCAAACGGAGCGAGCACTCGCTCTGCCGCGCCGCGCCAGGCGGAGTGCTGCTCGGCGACCGAGATCAGCTCGCCCGCAAAGGGGAATGTCGATGCCGGCACACCGACAGCGTCCGCGAGGAATCGTCGTGCGCTCAGAAGCTTCTCGTCGAGGTTGCTCCGGTGATCTCTCAGCGCCTGTATCTGCCTGGTGACTTCGTCCAGCGCCTTACGCGCCTGACTCGCGGCGTCACGGACCTCATACGACACAGCGGGGATGTCGCGCGCAACCTCGGTGACGGCCGCGGCAAGGAGCTCCGCAAACTGCTCGGGGTCTTCGGGCATTGGTGCGCCGATGCGCATCAGCTCTGCGGTCAACTGAGCTCGATATTGCCTAGTGACGTCCTCGGCACGCTGCGCACTGTCGATCCGCTCCTGCAGAAGCTCGACGCGCGCGCCGCCCTCGTCCCGGACCCGCGCCTTCGCGGTTTCCAGCGCCTCTGCCGCCAACCGCTGCTCTCGCGCGGCGTCGCTCAGGTCGCTCTCGGCGCGCGCCAGCGCGGCGCGTGCGGGGCCCGCGGCTTCCTTCGCGAGCCGCAACTTGAGTCCCGCTGTGAAGGGCTCGACCCCCTCGTGCAGATCGGAGATCGCCGCCATCTCAGCGCCGGCCAAGTCGAACGCGGTGATCGCCTCGTCGACCTTGCGGAGCGCATCAGCCTGCTTCCTCAGGTCGACCACGTGCTTGTGCGCGGCATCGAGCTCCGTGAACTGCTCAACGGCGGTCTCGGCCCGCGCGAAGGTCCCTGGCTGGTCGAGCATGAACCCGCGGAACAACGCGTCGAGGGTGCCGAGGTTCTTCGCTGATTGTGTCTTGTGGAGAAGCTGGAGCGTCGCATCTCCGCGGAAGCCGAACTGACGGATGATCCGCTCGTGAAAGCGTCCGTGTCTCCCGCCGGTGGTGATCAGCGCGTCGGGGAAGGCCTTCGACATGCGACGCGCGTCAATTCCGCCTTCGACGTGCGGCTTCACGTCGAGAAGCTTCACGTGACCGCGGGTGAAGATCCGTGCGTCCTTCAACGCGGTCGGTTCGGTGCGCGTGCCCGGTGCGTGG
>ERZ781399.1711-NODE-1711-length-18970-cov-51.211472_pt1 | contig 18970 bp, 10 predicted proteins | sample MGYA00511014_ERZ781399 | MGnify/ENA primary metagenome ERZ781399 (study PRJEB29847, sample SAMN06458254) | wastewater metagenome | isolation source: Wastewater bioreactor | place: South Africa: Cape Town | study: EMG produced TPA metagenomics assembly of the...
CAAGGCAGGCAGCACCGGCTCGGTGGCGGCGGTGAGGACCAGCGCGACGAGGGAGAGCGCGAACATGCGCCAGTAGGGTTTGACATAGCCGAGCAGACGTCCGTACAGGACACGGCTCTGGCGCCCTTCATGGCGGTCGGGAGCGGACGTCATAGCAGCAGCAGGGTGGCGAGCCCGAGGAAAATAAAGAAGCCCATGCTGTCGGTGATGGCGGTCAGCAATACCGACGAACCGATGGCAGGGTCGCGTTTCACGCGTTCCAGCACCATGGGAATGAAAATACCCGCCAGCGCCGCCACCAGCAGATTCAGCAGCATCGCCAGCGCCATCACACCGCCCAGCGCCGGGTTGTCGTAGAGCAGCCAGGCGAAGACGCCGACCACCGAACCCCACATCAGTCCATTGAACAGTGCGACACCGATTTCCTTTTTCACCAGCCGCCGCGCATTGGCCGGCGTCACGTGGCCGAGTGCCAGGCCGCGAATGATCAGCGTGGTGGTCTGGTTGCCCGAGTTGCCGCCGATCCCGGCAATGATGGGCATCAGCGCCGCCAGCGCGGTGAGTTTGGCGATGCTGTGCTCGAATTCGCCGATCACGCGTGACGCGATGAAGGCCGTGCCCAGATTGATCGCCAGCCACATCCAGCGGTTTTTTGCCGCATGCCACACGCTGGAGAACAAATCCTCCTCTTCTTTCAGACCGGCCATCGACAGCATGTCGGCGTCGGCCGATTCGCGGATGTAGTCCACCACCGCGTCGATGGTGAGGCGGCCGATCAGTGTGCCCGCCGCATTCACCACCGGCGCCATCACCAGGTCGTAGCGCTCGAACGCCTGCGAGGCTTCGTGCGCATCGTCCTCGGGGTGGAACTTGACGAAATCCTCGACCATCACCGCTGCTACCGAAGCCTCCGGGTCGGTGGTCAGCAGCCGTTTCAGCGGCAGCACGCCGATGATCGCATCGTCGCGGTCGACCACGAACAGCTTGTCGAGCTGGTCGGGCAGTTCGCCGAGACGGCGCAGATAGCGCAGCGCGACTTCCAGCGTGACGTCGGCGCGGATCGTCACCATCTCGTAATCCATCAGCGCGCCCACCGTGTCCTCCGGGTAGGACAGCGTCGATTGCAGCCGTGCGCGCTTCTGCGCGTCGAGCGTAGTCAGCAGCTCCTGGATCACGTCGTGCGGCAGGTCGGCCGCGATGTCGGCGATCTCGTCGGTGTCGAGCGATTCGGCGGCGGCCAGCAGCTCCGCCTTGTCCATCGTCTGGATCAGCGATTCGCGAACCGAGTCGGAAACCTCCAGCAGGATCTCGCCGTCGCGTTCCGCCTTGACCAGATCCCATACCAGCAGGCGCTCGTCGATCGGCAGCGCCTCCAGAATGTAGGCCACGTCCGCCGGGTGCAGCTCGTCCAGCTTGCGCTGCAACTCGGACAGGTTCTGCTTGTGCACCAGATTCTCGACCAGATCCTGGCGCGGCCCCCCCTGCCGATGGACAAGATCCTCCACCAGCCGCATTTTGGCGAGCAGCGCCTGCACCTGCGCGAGATGCGATTCGAGGTCGTCCTGCGACTGGTTTTCGAGGTTTTCGGTCATGGGGCGGGGCGGTTGAAAGCCCCGCGATTGTAACGTCTATGGGATCGGCCGCGTTCAGGTCGGTGTGGTGAGACGCATGCATCCGTGATCCGCCACCGGGCTTGCCCTGCAACTGCAAAAGGACCGCAGCAACGACGGCGTGCTGGACGACTGGGCGCCGTCCGCCGGGGCAGGCGCCGTCTGGACCAGTAGACGGCTGTGGGGCATCTACGCCGACAACCGGGGCAGCGAGACCATCGAGGGCGGCGGGTCGACGAGCAGGACAGCGTGTCAAATATCCCCGCCCACCTGCCGCATGAAATAAATATATCTAATAATCAAAGTATTACACGAATCTACGACTAAAGTCGTATAGACCGTCGACGAGCGGCCGGTCAAGCTGCGAACGAAGATCGGCAATCAGCCGGCATGACAAGAAGCAAAGCGACGAAAGAGAGGGTTACATGACGACGGATCGTACTGCCGAGGCGCGGAAAGCCCGGAAGACGAGGTGCGTGAGCACCAGAATGGCATCGGGACGATGGCTGACTATGGCTTTACTGGCATTAGTGGGAGGAAGCATGAGTGCGTGCGCGGATGAAACAAGCTGGAAAGAGGAAGTGCTGCTGCATGATGGGAGCAAGATCGTCGTCGAGCGGTCGCAGACGTATGGGGGGCGGCATGAAATCGGACAGAAACCGCCCATCAAAGAACAGGAAATCACGTTCACTTTGCCTGGCTCTAGTCGTTCCATTACCTGGAAAAGCGAGTACAGCGAAGACATCGGCCGCGCCAATTTCAACCTGCTGGCGTTGCATGTGCTGAACGGTACACCCTACATCGTCGCCGGGCCGAACTTATGCTTGGCCTACAACAAATGGGGCAGGCCGAATCCGCCTTACGTGTTCCTCAAATACGACGGCAAAGCCTGGCAGCGCATTCCTTTATCAACATTCCCCGCGCAATTCAAGGACATCAACGTCGTCGTCAACTCGCTCGGTGCGGCGGAAGACGGAACGATAGTCGAGGCCAAGCTGATCGCGGCGGAAAAGATCAGGGAGATCAACAGTCGGCTATGGCGGTACCCCAATGAGCAGCTTCAGTACAAGACTATTTTGCGGGAGCCCTTTCCCACGGCCGCAGGAGGGTGTCCTGTGATGGTGAGAATTACAGAAGGTTGGGGGAAAGGAGGGTGGCGATCGCCTGACGGACCCAAGGCACCCATACCCACCAAGCCAGCAATTCAAAACGAAACGACAAAGTAAACCGAAACCGAGGAGATCATCATGGTAGCAACGCAATTTCAAATTGATAATGCACTGATGGCAGGCCATGCCTACTTCGACACACGGGCATCTACTAATCGTTTCCCTGTTCCGCAGGGATGGAACTCGTTTAATCACCGTGCACTACCCGGCGGCTTTGAGGCGATATCCTTCACTGATGGTACGCGCACTGTTATCTCCTTCGCAGGCACCGGCCCCGGTGGACTGATTCCCGGCACCCCCGGCTCTGTAGACTGGATTGCAAATGGTGAACTTGCACTGGGTTCGCTGTCCCGCCAGCTTGTGGATGCTGCGCTCTACTACCTCGAAGTCAAATCAGCCAACCCCACAGCCAGCATCAGCTTCACCGGCCACAGCCTGGGGGGAGGGTTGGCGGCATTGATGGGCGTCTTCTTCGACGAACAGGCCATCACCTTCGATCAGGCACCGTTCGCGGCTGCGGCGAATGACACCGTCCGGGCTGAACTCGAATTCTGGCTGAATGGCTATGGCTACAGTGATGCTCAGCTCACCTCGCTGGTTCCGGAATTCATGAGCTACAGCGAAGGCACCCGCACTGCCAACGTCACCGGCTACTACGTGGAAGGCGAAGCCCTGCAACTGCTGCAACCCCTGCTTGGTGTCATCGGCACTCAAACACCCTTGTCGCAGAGCAGTGCGGGTCTGGACATACTCGGGCTTGATCTCCACTCCCAAGCCCTGCTCACCGCCTTCCAGCTGAACGATGACTTCCGCGATCTCAGTTTTGAGTTGCCGAACCTGTTGCAGGCGATGTTCGACGAAGGCTTGTATGCCGAAAACACGGCTACGGACGAACGCAACTTCCTCGACGACCTCCTGCGAAACCAGATCGGCGTCGCCGCGGACCCAGTCGCAGGTGTTTCCGCCATTCCCGCCAACGCCATGCTCGACCGCTTCGTCGTCGACCTCCAGAAGCTCACCCCAGATACCAACGGCATGGCCGCCGGCACCGGCATGGCTGAAGCCTTGGTCGTCGCTGCCATTGAATACCACTACTTCAAGGACGCCGCCGACGCCACCCAGCTTTTCACCCTCGCCGACTACGGCCTGCACTTCAAATACAGTGACATCGGCGCGCCCAGTTACAAGAGTCTGCCAAGGCTGGCCGTCGCCGTGGAAGCTTATCTGACCCCGGAAGAGCGTGCCCTGCTCACCGGAAAACTCGTCAAACAGGACGGCTGGCACATCCAGTCTGGCGTGGGCGGTATGACCGTCCATGGCGGGGCCGACAACGATGCCATGATCGGCGGCACCAATGCCGATGGCCTGTGGGGCGGCGGCGGCAGCGACATCCTCATCGGCGGCGCGGACAACGACGTGCTCGTTGGTGAAGCCGGCAACGATTACCTGTTGGGTGGAGTCGGCAACGACACCTACCTCCTCAACACCGGCGACGGCACCGACACCATCCTCGACAGCGACGGTTCGGGCTCCATCGTCCTCGACGGCCTCACCCTCAGCGGCGGTGCCCTGGTCGCCGGCACCACCAACGTCTGGAAAGACACCGCCAACGGCATCACCTACACCCTCCAGGGCAGCGGCGCCAACCAGATCCTCATCGTCGGCAAGGACGGCAGCGACACTGGCCTTCGCATCCAGGGCTGGCAGGCCGGGCAGTTGGGTCTCAACATGAGCGGCACCGGCACGCCGGCTTCGCCCGCCGTCATCACCGGCGCCGACGGCTACAGCGACGGCCTCACCGGTAGCGGCGGAGCAGACCACATGTTCGGCCTGTCCGGCAACGACGCCCTTGACGGCAGCGGCGGCGACGACATCCTCGAAGGCGGCCTTGGCGACGACCTTCTGGCTGGCGGCGCCGGCAGCGACCTCATCTACGGCGGCGCCGGCCGCGACATGATCCTTTCCGCCACCGGGCTGAATCTGCAACCGCAGCGCGACCGCAACAACGACGGCGTGCCAGACGACTGGGCGCCGCCTGCCGGGGCGGGTGCCGTGTGGACCAGTGGCCGGCTGTGGGGCGTCTACGCTGACAACCGGGGCAGCGAGACCATCGAAGGCGGCGGGTCGACGAGCCAGGACAGCGCAGGCGACATCGCCTTCGGCGAAGACGGCGACGACAAAATTATCGGCGGCCTCGGCGACGACTATCTCGACGGCGGTGACGACAACGATATCCTGTGGGGCCACGGCGGCAACGACGTCCTCGATGGCGGCGATGGCGACGACCTGCTCTACGGCGACGGCATTATCAGCTTCGGCTCCTACCAGAGCCTGCTGGAGACCCAGAACGGCAACGACGTCCTCGATGGCGGCGCCGGCAACGACCAGCTCGTCGGCGGCGGCCGAGACGACAGCCTGTTCGGTGGGGACGGCGACGACCACATGTGGGGTGACAACGAAACCGAGAACGACCTGTCCGGGCAATACCACGGCAACGATTCCCTCCATGGCGACGGCACCCTTGAGCCCGGCTTTTACCAGACGCTGGCCGCAGTCGAGTTGGTGAGTAAGGGCAGCAAGATCGTGGGCAGCGGCGGGCCGAAACACAGAAAAAGCATGCCCGGCACACCCATTTACCCGCTTCGCAAGATAAATGAGTCGAATAATCAAATCCTTATGCGTTCCTACAACTAAAGTTGTACATCGCGTTTGCACGGGGCCTGTCAGGCTGCGAACCGGGGACGAAAACAAGGCCGGAATGACGAGAAACAGGGCGACGAAAGGGGAAGGGGTACGTGACGATGGATTGTATTGCCGAGGCACAGAAAATCCGGAAGACGTGGAGGGTGACATAAATGACCGGAATCGTCGTCATCCCGGCAATGCTGCTGTATCTGTTGTTAGCCCTTGCGGTGGTGTACCTGTCGATTCGCTACGCACGGAAAAGCGGTCACAGCGCAAAACGCTGGGGTTGGAGCGCAGCACTGGTGATGTATTTGATTCCATTCTGGGACTGGCTACCGACGGTGGCGACGCATCAATACTACTGCGCCAAGGACGCGGGGTTCTGGGTCTACAAGACCGTGGATCAGTGGAAGGCTGAGAATCCCGGCATTGCAGATGGATTGCACTTCAAGCTTCGAACCACTCGCACTCCATACGGAGAGCTGTACACGTTGAACGAACGCTTCGCGGTTGAAATTCGCCGCAAAAAAGCCATTTCCATTTTGCCGACGACCATAACAGAAGAGCGATTAGTGGATGTTGAAAATGAAAATATTCTGGCAAAGGCCATCCGAGTCGGCTCGAACGTGAATCCTGTAACTGATGGTTTATCTGGGTACAAATTCTGGTTGGGATCGAGGCCCTGCGTAACAGAAGGGATGGAAAAACTGACCGCTGAGATCGAACACATGGGAGACAAGAAATGAGCACTATTCAAGACCTGTTTCAGCAAGCTCAACTGGCGCAAGCGGCGTATGCCGAGCTAACGGGAACGGCCAGAAATCAGACGGCACTGATTACGAGGCTAGATGTTGCCAACAAAGACACATACAACGGAACATTTTCCCAAAGCCAAGCCGCCGAATTTGTGAAGCACTGGCGGGTCGTAAGCCATCAACCAGACACAAGCAGCGGATTCTCCGCGACGCTGTTCGAGCGGCTCGATTCGAATCAGCAGCCTACCGGGCAATACACGTTGGCGATTCGAGGCTCATCAGAACCTGCCGATTGGGTAAATGACCTTCTCGACGTGGCAGCGGGCGGGGTGGGTTATTTTCAAGTGCAATCCATGATCAACTATGTCCTGCGGCTGCAAGCAGGCAGCACGGGGACAACGCAGCAAGTTGAACTTCTCACCGGGGCGGTTGCGCCCTCATTGAGCAGTACGGTTGTTAGCGGCGAAGGCCCTGGCATTACTCTCAGCCAGTTGACGATCACCGGGCACAGCCTGGGCGGTTTTCTGGGGCAAGTGTATCAACGGATTTTTGGGAGTATCGGCGTTTATACGCAGAATGCGCTTGGCTTGTTTCGGCCAAATGCTCCGATCTTCGACCAGTTGACCAGCCTGCTTGGTTTGCCGCCCCGCAACTTCAGTTCCGGCTCGGGCGAGAATTTGGTGGTTCCGGGGGAACCCGCACAATTGATTGGAACGATCCAGGGAAACCCCCAGATACCGATATTTACAGAGACAGAAAATACGGCAAATAATCCCATCGATGCGGTATCCGCACACTACAAGGAACCGGTCGTTGATTCCCTCGCCCTATACAATCTCTTCGCCAGAATCGACCCCACGCTCAATACGGCCAACCCTGCGGATGGCATTGCCAAGATCACCAAAGTTCTCAAATCCGCAAGCGCCGATCCAGCCCAAAGCCTCGAACGTACCCTCGACGCCCTGCGCACCCTCTTCCAGCAGAACTACCAGTACGGCCACCTCTACTACGACGCCACGCCCACCCTGTCAGGTGACACGCCCACCGGCCGAGACGACTATTACAGCAACCTGCAGAGCCTGCAAACCTGGTGGGACGCCAGCCCCTTCACCGCGCTGACCCTCACGCCCCTGGCCGAACTGTCCGCCGGCCAGATAGCCACGCTGGCCATGTCCGACACCTCGAACGGCATGGCCTACCGCTACGCCCTCTACAAACTCAACCCCTTCGCCGTCACCGGCAGCAGCGCCCTCTATGGCGGCATCAACGCCAACGGCGAACTGACCCGCTACGACCCCGCCACCGGCCAGGGCGTGCTCACCGACCAATATCTCAAGGACCGCGCCGCCATGCTGTCGTGGAAATTGCAGTTTGGTCTTGATGACACCGCCCCCGTGGGCGACACCTTCGTCAAGCCGCAGAGCGGCACACCGTTCTACTTCGAGGACTTCGTCGTCAACGGCCTGTCGACCAAGATGCGCATCGGCGGTGGCAACAGCGTAAACGACATCATGGGTCGCCCCCTGGGAGACTTCAATCTCATCGTCTTCGGTGCGGAGAACAACGATGCCCTGACAGGACAGGGCAAGGGAGATCGGCTGTACGGAGGCGATGGAGACGACACCCTCACCGGAGGCGGCGGCAACGACTACCTCGAAGGTGGCACGGGCAACGACACCTACCTCCTCAACACCGGCGACGGCACCGACACCATCCTCGACAGCGACGGTTCGGGCTCCATCGTCCTCGACGGCCTCACCCTCAGCGGCGGTGCCCTGGTCGCCGGCACCACCAACGTCTGGAAAGACACCGCCAACGGCATCACCTACACCCTCCAGGGCAGCGGCGCCAACCAGATCCTCATCGTCGGCAAGGACGGCAGCGACACTGGCCTTCGCATCCAGGGCTGGCAGGCCGGGCAGTTGGGTCTCAACATGAGCGGCACCGGCACGCCGGCTTCGCCCGCCGTCATCACCGGCGCCGACGGCTACAGCGACGGCCTCACCGGTAGCGGCGGAGCAGACCACATGTTCGGCCTGTCCGGCAACGACGCCCTTGACGGCAGCGGCGGCGACGACATCCTCGAAGGCGGCCTTGGCGACGACCTTCTGGCTGGCGGCGCCGGCAGCGACCTCATCTACGGCGGCGCCGGCCGCGACATGATCCTTTCCGCCACCGGGCTGAATCTGCAACCGCAGCGCGACCGCAACAACGACGGCGTGCCAGACGACTGGGCGCCGCCTGCCGGGGCGGGTGCCGTGTGGACCAGTGGCCGGCTGTGGGGCGTCTACGCTGACAACCGGGGCAGCGAGACCATCGAAGGCGGCGGGTCGACGAGCCAGGACAGCGCAGGCGACATCGCCTTCGGCGAAGACGGCGACGACAAAATTATCGGCGGCCTCGGCGACGACTATCTCGACGGCGGTGACGACAACGATATCCTGTGGGGCCACGGCGGCAACGACGTCCTCGATGGCGGCGATGGCGACGACCTGCTCTACGGCGACGGCATTATCAGCTTCGGCTCCTACCAGAGCCTGCTGGAGACCCAGAACGGCAACGACGTCCTCGATGGCGGCGCCGGCAACGACCAGCTCGTCGGCGGCGGCCGAGACGACAGCCTGTTCGGTGGGGACGGCGACGACCACATGTGGGGTGACAACTTCAGCGAGGCCGACCTGGGCGGGCAATATCACGGCAGCGACTATCTCGACGGCGGCGCCGACAACGACGAAATGCACGGCGGCGGCGGAGACGACATCCTGTTTGGAGGAACCGGCAACGATTTGCTGTGGGGCGATGCCAAAGAGGCCGATCTGTCCGGGCAATACCACGGCAATGACGTCCTCGACGGCGGCGACGGCGACGACCAGCTCATCGGCGGCGGGAAGGACGACGTCCTGACAGGCGGCACCGGCAACGACCGGATGTGGGGCGACGACGAAACCGAGAACGACCTGTCCGGGCAATACCATGGCAATGACGTCCTCGACGGCGGTGACGGCGACGACCAGCTCGTCGGCGGCGGGAAGGACGATATTCTGATAGGCGGCAACGGCAACGACACGATGTTCGGCGATGCTGAAAACGAGAACGACCTGCCCAGGCAATACCACGGCAACGATTACCTCGACGGCGGCGCCGGCAACGACTACCTCAATGGCGGTGCCGGCGCCGACGTCATGGTGGGTGGCACGGGCGATGACGTCTATGTCGTCGACGACGCGGGCGATGTCGTGGTCGAGGCGTCGGGCGGGGGCAACGACACCGTCTACAGCTCAGTTAGCATCGTGCTGCCGGACTACGTCGAGTGGCTGGTCCTGACGGGGGCGGACGACCTGGATGCCACCGGCAACGCGTTGGACAACAGCCTCAATGGCAATGCGGGCGTGAACCGGCTGGAGGGCGGGGCGGGCAACGATCAGATCCTGGGTGGGGCTGGGGCCGACATAATGATCGGCGGCACGGGCGACGACTACTACGAGGTCGACGACGTAGGCGACACGGTTCTGGAGCTGGCGGGAGAGGGCTACGATTTCGTGGGCAGTACATTGGATTACACGCTCGGAGACAATGTCGACGGGCTGGTATTGAACGGTACGGCCAACTTGACGGGTACGGGTAACGCGCTGTCCAACAGCATTTACGGCAACCCGGGTGACAACACGCTGGCCGGTGGCGCGGGCAACGATTTCCTGTCAGGCGGCGCGGGCAACGATACCTACGTATTCAACCGTGGGGACGGCCAGGACGGCATCGACGACCTGGACGGGCTGGACGCGGTGAACACGCTGCGATTCGGCGCGGACATCGCTGATACGGACGTGGTGGGGTTCCGGGTCGGCGATGACGTGGTGCTCAAGCTCAAGGGCAGCAGTGAATGGGTCGGTTTCGCCGGCTATTACGGCGCGGACACGGTCGATGGCGGCGTCGTTTCGAACCGCAAGATCGACCGTGTCGAATTCGGCAACGGGGTCGTGTGGGATCAGGCGATGATCCAGGCGGCCGTGGACCGCGCGGCGAACAACCAGGCGCCGACTCCGTATAGGGGCCTGCCTGTGTTGCAGGCTCATACGGGCGATGCGTTTGCCTATGTGGTGCCGGCTGACGCGATGATCGATCCGGACGTGGGCGACTCCATCGTCTACGGCGTGTCGATGCTCGATGGCTCGCCGCTGCCGGCCTGGCTCACGTTCGACGCCGTGACGCGGACACTGTCGGGCACGCCCGAGGCGTCGGACATCGGCAGCCTGCAGTTCGTGCTGTGGGGATCGGACGATTACGGCGTGACGGTCGGCCAGCTCGTGGCGCTGGGTGTTTCAGCCATGAACCATGCGCCCGTGCTGTCTTCGGCCCTGCCGGACCAGGCGGCGACCGAAGGCGCTGCCTTCAGCTTTACGATTGCGGCCAATGCCTTCACCGACCCGGACGCGGGGGATGCGCTCGTTTACAGCGCCACGCTGGCCGACGGCAGCGCGTTGCCCGCATGGCTGCACTTTGATACGGCGACGCGTACGTTCAGCGGCACGCCCGACGCGGCCGGGGTGCTCAGTGTGGCGGTCACTGCAAAGGATACGGGCAACCTGACCGTGTCCGACGTGTTCGAGATCGCTGTTGATAATAGGCCGGCCATCAACCATGCGCCCGAGCTGTCGCATGCGCTGCCGGACCAGGCGGCCATCGAGGGCACGGCGTTCAGCTATACCGTCGCGGCCGATGCGTTCAGCGACCCGGATGCGGGCGACAACCTGACTTACAGCGCCACCCTGGCTGATGGCAGCGTGCTGCCTGCGTGGCTCGGCTTCGACGCGGCGACGCGCACCTTCAGCGGCACACCCGACGCGGCTGGAACGTACAGCGTGGCCGTGACAGCCAAGGATGCGGGTGGTCTCGCTGCGTCCGACGTGTTCGACATTGCGGTCGGAGGCGTGGTGGTTGCCAATCATGCGCCCGAACTGTCACATGCGCTGCCGGATCAGGCGGCCACCGAGGGCGCGGCGTTCAGTTACACCGTCGCGGCCGATGCGTTCAGCGATCCGGACGCAGGAGACAGCCTGAGTTATACGGCCACATTGGCGGATGGGAACCCCTTGCCTGCGTGGCTCGGCTTCGACGCGGCGACGCGTACCTTCAGCGGCACGCCTTCCGGCCCGGGCGCGGTCAGCGTGCGCGTCACTGTAAAAGACCCGGGAGAACTGACGACATCCGATGTGTTCGAGCTTGTTGTGGCGGGCACGACGGCCTACACCATCCTCAACGGAACCTCGGCCTCCGAAATTCTGAACGGCACCCCGGGCAACGACGTCATCAATGGGCTGGCCGGCGACGATGTCATTCATGGCAATGCGGGCGACGACATCATCAATGGCGGTCCGGGAAGCGACACCCTCTTTGGCGACGCAGGCAATGATCTGTTCCGGGTGAAGGGTGACAGCGGCCCGGACACCGTGAATGGTGGGACGGGCTTTGACGAGGTCCGCGGTTCGGATGGGGACGACGTCATCCGCTTCACCCTGTACACCGGTGCCAACACGGTCGAGCGCATCGATGGCGGCGCCGGTAACAACCGCATAGCCAGCGGTGCGTGGTTCGGAAACATGGACTTCAGCGCGACGGAGCTCGTGAACATCGCCCGCATCGAGGGCGGTGCGGGTGACGACCAGATTTCCGGCAGCCAGGGCGATGACGTGATTGAAGGGGGCGGAGGAGCCGATCGCCTCTGGGGCAATGGCGGCAATGACCTGTTCCGGGTGACGGGCGACAGCGGTCCGGACACGGTGAATGGCGGGGACGGCTTCGACGAGATACGCGGTTCGGATGGGGACGACGTCATCCGCTTCACCCTGTACACCGGTGCCAACACGGTCGAGCGCATCGATGGCGGCGCCGGTAACAACCGCATAGCCAGCGGTGCGTGGTTCGGAAACATGGACTTCAGCGCGACGGAGCTCGTGAACATCGCCCGCATCGAGGGCGGTGCGGGTGACGACCAGATTTCCGGCAGCCAGGGTGATGATGTCATATCTGGCGGCACGGGCGCTGATCGCATCGCAGGCGGGCGTGGGAACGATACCTATATCCTGGGGCGAGGGGACGGCATGGATACCGTGATCGAGAACGACGCCACCGCAGGGAACACTGACATCGCCCAATTCCTGTCGGGTGTCAGCGCCGAGCAGCTCTGGTTCCAGAAAGTCGGCAACAACCTTGAAACCAGCATCATCGGCACCGCTGACAAGCTGGTGATCAAGGACTGGTATCTCGGCAGCGCGTATCACGTCGAACAGTTCCAGACGACCGACGGCGCGCAGACCCTGCTCGACAGCAATGTGCAAAATCTGGTCAACGCCATGGCCAGCTTCGCGCCGCCGGCCGCCGGGCAGACCACGCTGCCGCAGACCTACCAGGATGCCCTCGCGGGCGTCATCGCCGCCAACTGGCAGTAACAAGAAAAAAAAGGAGGGTTGCGGCGCGTCGGGGAGGGGCGCTGCAACACATACAACAACATCCGGAGCGCACGTCCCGAACCCGTCTTTGGTTTCGGGAAGTGCGTATTTGGCTAGAGAATGAATTCAACTTCCGAAGCATCCTTTGTGCCCGGCGTAGACACCGGTCTGACCTGTCTGGTCATGCTCGCACGCTTTCATCAGGTCGCGGCCGACCCCGATCAACTGGCGCATCAGTTCAAGGCCTCCGGCGAGCCTTTCGGCAGGCATGAAATCCTGCTCGCCGCCAGGCATCTGGGCTTGCAGGCCAAATCAGTCAGGACGTCGGTCGAGCGGCTGGATCGCACCCCACTGCCCGCCATGGCGGTGGACAGCGAAGGCGGCCACTTCATCCTCGCCCGCTTCGACGCCGGCAAAGCCCTGATCCACGACCCCAGGGCCGAGCGGCCGCAGGTGGTGTCGCGCGACGAACTGCTGGCGCGCTGGAGCGGAGAACTGATTCTCTTCACCTCGCGCGCCTCGCTGGTCGGCGTGATGGCGAAGTTCGACTTCTCCTGGTTCATCCCCGCCGTCGTCAAATACCGCAAGCTGCTGGGCGAGGTGCTGCTGGTGTCGTTCGTGCTGAACCTCTTCGCCCTGGTCACGCCCCTGTTCTTCCAGGTGGTGATGGACAAGGTGCTGGTGCACCATGGCCTGACGACACTGGATGTGATCGCAGTCGGTCTCCTGCTGGTGTCGATCTTCGAAGTGGGCTTGTCGGGCCTGCGTAGTTACGTCTTCGCCCACACCACCAGCCGCATCGACGTCGAGTTGGGCGCGCGGCTGTTCCGCCATCTGCTCCATCTGCCGCTGAGTTATTTCCAGGCACGCCGGGTCGGCGACTCGGTCGCCCGTGTCAGGGAACTGGAGAACATCCGCGCCTTCCTCACCGGCAACTCGATCACCGTCGTGCTCGACGTGCTGTTCTCGGTCGTCTTCATCGGCGTGATGCTGTTCTACAGCGGCTGGCTCACGCTGGTGGTATTGGCTTCGCTGCCGCTGTATTTCGTGATTGCTCTCCTGATCACGCCGCTCTTGCGCGCGCGGCTGCACGAGAAATTCAACCGCAGCGCCGAGAATCAGGCCTTCCTGGTCGAAACCGTGGCCGGCATCGACACCCTGAAGAGCATGGCGGTGGAGCCGCAGATGCAGCGCCGCTGGGATGCCCAACTGGCCGGCTACGTCTCGGCCGGCTTCAAGTCCGCCACGGTTTCCACGCTGGCGCACGAAAGCACCCACCTCATCGGCAAGCTCGTCACCGTGGGCACCCTGTGGCTCGGCGCCAGGCTGGTGATCGAGGGGCAGCTCACCGTCGGCCAGCTCATCGCCTTCAACATGCTGGCCGGGCGGGTGGCGCAGCCCATCATGCGGCTGGCGCAATTGTGGACCGACTTCCAGCAGACCGGTATATCGGTCCAGCGGCTGGGCGACATCCTGAATTCCCCCACTGAAGTGGCTGGCGCCAAGAGCAGCCTGCCGCCGATTGCCGGCCGCATCGGCTTCGACCAGGTCAGCTTCCGCTACCGGCCCGACACCCCCGAAGTACTCAAGGGCATCACCCTCGACATCCAGCCCGGCGAGGTCATCGGCATCGTCGGCCGCTCCGGTTCGGGCAAGAGCACGCTGACCAAACTGATCCAGCGCCTCTACGTGCCGGAACGCGGCAGGGTACTGATCGACGGGATGGATCTGACCCTGGCCGACGCCTCCAGCCTGAGGCGGCAGATCGGCGTGGTGCTGCAGGAGAACGTGCTGTTCAATCGCACCTTGAGGGAGAACATCGCCCTGGCCGACCCCGGCGCGCCGCTGGAGCAGGTGGTCGCGGCCGCCAGGCTGGCCGGTGCGCACGAATTCATCCTCGAACTGCCCGAGGCCTATGACACCGTGGTCGGTGAACACGGCTCGACCCTGTCCGGCGGCCAGCGCCAGCGCATTGCCATCGCCCGCGCCCTGATGACGCAGCCGCGCGTCCTCATCCTCGACGAAGCAACCAGCGCGCTCGATTACGAATCCGAACGCATCATCCAGAACAACATGCAGGCCATCTGCCAGGGGCGCACCGTCGTCATCATCGCCCATCGGCTGTCCGCGGTACGCCAGGCCCACCGCATCCTGGTGATGGACCACGGCCAGATCGTCGAGGCCGGCACGCACGCCGAGCTACTGGAACACGAAGCCGGGCACTACTCCCGCCTGCACCGCCTGCAACACGCCTGAGCCGACACATGACACGACGCGCTCTGGCCGATCTGCTCGCACGCTACCTCAAGGTCTTCCGTCACGCCTGGTCGCAGCGTCAGGCGACGGATGCCCCCGCGCTGCACGTGCACGAAGCCCAGTTCCTGCCCGCCGCACTGGCCTTGCGCGACACGCCGGTGCACCCCGCGCCGCGCATGGCGCTCTGGCTGATCATGGCCTTCGCCCTGATTGCGCTGCTGTGGGCGGTCTTCGGCCGCATCGATGTCGTGGCCACCGCGGTCGGCAAGATCATCCCCAACGACCGCACCAAGCTCATCCAGCCGGTGGAAACCGCCGTGGTCAAGGCAATCCTCGTGCGCGACGGACAGGCAGTCGAACCGGGCCAGTTGCTGATCGAGCTCGACGCCACCAGTGCCGCCGCCGACAGCGACCGGCTGCGCAGCGAAGCGCTGACCGCGCAACTGGAAGCCCTGCGCGCGCAAGCGCTGCTGTCCGCGCTGGAACGCGGCGCGCCCCCCAGACTGGAGCCGCTGGCCGGCGTGGAGGCGGACCGTCTCCTTGCCGAACAGAGCCAGGCTGCCGGCCAGTACGCGGAATACCAGGCCCGCCAACTGCAATTGCAGGCCGAGATCGCCCGCCGTCGGGCGGAGCTTCAGACGACCCGGGAACAGGTCGGCAAGCTCGAACAAACCGTCCCGATCGCCCGCCAGCGCGCGCAGGACTACCGGAAGCTGATGCAGGAGAAGTTCATGTCCCGGCATGGCTATCTGGAACGCGAACAGGCGCGCATCGAACAGGAGCAGGATCTGGCCGGCAGCCGATCGCACGTCGTGGAAATCCGTGCCCAACTGGTGGAAGCGCAACGCCAGCAAACCACGCTCGAAGCCGGGACGCGCCGGCAGTTGCTGGATCAACTCAACCAGGCCTCCCAAAAAGCCGTGTCGCTGGAGCAGGAGCTGATCAAGGCAGCGCGGCGCAGCCGCTTGATGCATTTGACCGCACCGGTCGCCGGCACGGTCCAGCAGCTTGCGGTCAGCACGGTGGGCGGTGTCGTGACGCCGGCCCAGCCCTTGATGGTGATCGTGCCGAAAGAGAACGTGCTGGAGGTCGAAGCCATGTTGCCCAACAAGGACATCGGCTTCGTGAATCCCGGCCAGGAGGCCGAGGTGAAGGTGGAGACCTTCCCGTTCACCAAATACGGCACCCTGCATGGCACGATCACCCAGGTGTCGTCCGACGCGATCCAGGACGAGAAACTGGGGCTGATCTATTCGACGCGGGTGAAGCTCGCCAGGGACACCATTCGGGTGGAGAACAAGACCGTCCGGCTCAGCCCCGGCATGGCGGTGACGGTCGAGGTCAAGACCGGCACGCGGCGGGTGATCGAGTATTTCCTCAGTCCGCTGATGCAGGTGGCGGGCGAAAGCCTGCGGGAACGATGAAGAGCGTCAGCGCGGCACCTGCGCACTCCCCATGTACCGGCTGATCACCGCGACGCGCCGCTGATACGCGCGCGAGCTGCGGTGGGTCTCGTACCAGCGCGGGTTGGGCGCCATGGCGGCCAGATGGGCGGCCTGGTCGCGGCCGAGGCTGGCGGCGGAAGTCTTGTAGTAGCGGTGGGCGGCAGCTTCGGCACCGTAGATCCCGTTGCCCCATTCGATGACGTTGAGGTAGACCTCGAGGATGCGGCGCTTGCTCCAGGTGGCTTCGATCATGAGCGTGATGACGGCTTCCTGGCCCTTGCGGATGAAGCTGCGCTCGCCGGAGAGGAAGAGGTTCTTGGCGAGCTGCTGGCTGATGGTGGAGCCGCCGGCGACGAGGCGGCCCTTCTTCAGGTTTTTCTCGACTGCGGTCTGGATGCCTTCGACGTCGAAGCCTTCATGTTCGAGGAACCTGGCGTCCTCGGCGGCGACGATGGCGCGCTTCAGGTGGATAGAGATGCGGTCATAGGGCACCCACTGGTGGCGCAGTTCGGCGTCGGGATTTTTTTCCTGCTGGCGGGCCAGGCCCGCTGCCATGAAGGCGGTGGAGGCGGGATTGTGATCGATCCACCACAGCACGTGCGCGAACAGCCACACCTGATACAGCAGCACCAGCGTGACCGCCGCCGCGATGCCCTTGCCGAGCCAGCGCCACACGGCACGCATCATGTGCGGAGGTTCGCGATGACGGGTGCGGTGTCGGGGCGCACGCCGCGCCACAGATGAAACGCTTCGGCGGCCTGTTCCACCAGCATGCCGAGGCCGTCGGCCGTCGCTGCGCCGTGCGCGCGGGCGAAGCCGAGGAAAGGCGTGTCGCGCCCGTACATCATGTCGTAGGCCAGCGTGTCCGCGGTAAACACGCGCGGCGACAGCGGCGGCAGGTCGCCGGCGAGGCTGGCGGCGGTGGCGTTGACGACGAGGTCGAACGGGGTGTCGAGCGCGTCGAGCCCGCAGGCACGGACGCCGCGGCCGAACAGCTCGGCGAGTTCCTCGGCGCGGCGGACGGTGCGGTTGGCGACGACGAGCGCCGTGGGCCGCTGGTCGAGCAGCGGCCCGATCACGCCGCGCGCCGCGCCACCGGCGCCGAGCAGCAGGACGCGCTGGTCGGCGAGCGTACAGCGCAGGTTACGGGTGAGATCGGCGACCAGGCCGGCGCCGTCGGTGTTGTCGCCGAGGATGCCGTCGGCATCGAACACCAGCGTGTTGACCGCGCCGGCGCGTTGCGCGCGCGGGCTCAGGCGGCTGGCCAGTTTGAAGGCTTCTTCCTTGAACGGGACGGTGACGTTGGCGCCGCGACCGCCTGCGGCGATGAACTGCGCCACGCTCGCCGCAAAGCCGTCGAGCGGTGCGAGGATGGCTTCGTAGCGCATGTCCTGGCCGGTCTGGCGAGCGAAGGCGGTATGGATCTGCGGCGATTTGGAGTGGGCGATCGGGTGCCCGAATACGGCGTAACGGTCGGTCATGGCGGCCGTATTTTATCCGCCTTGGGTCCAGGGCAGGCTTCGGTGTTTCCAGCCGTTGAGTTCGTTGCGGTGGCCGGTGGCCTTGTTGAGGTCACCTTCGAGGCCTTCCAGCACGTGGTAGCAACTGCCTCGTCCGGCGTCGGCGCAGGCGACGGCGGCACGAAGCGAACGCTCGCCGCTGCGATCGATGAAGAGCAGCAGGGATTCCGGATCGGTGGCTTGCGCAAGCTGGGTGAGAAAATAGGGATTAAGAATCCAGCCAGGCCAGGACTGCCATTCGACATGCAGCGCCCCGGGGATGATGCCGTTGAGTTCGAGTTCTGCATGCGAACGCACGTCGATCAGGCGGGCTCCGGGGGCAATCTGCAACAATTCATGCGCTTCGTGAGGGAATAAGGCGCCGGCAAATGGCCAGCAATTCGACTCGCTACGCTGGTGAGCGGTATCGAGCAACTGAGTGATGCGTCCCATGACAATTCCTTTTTTATTCTTGGTTCAGTATATGACCCCTCGTGCCCGATGCAATATGCATCATATTGGTGCGCATCGTCATCCACATGCATTCTTTTGGTGCAAAAGAGCCAATGAAGACGCGCTATCTCCTTGCTCAGGCCTTATGGCACAATGTCTGGCGCTTGATTTTTGGTATGGCACAGTTGCTGCTAATAACTTCTTGACGTGACGTTATGGGTGGCGGATTTGGGCGACATCTGGCGTCGTAATTCAATCCATTTCATTCAGTTTGAGGAGATTCAGCATGGCCGTGGCCAATGTGATCAAGAGAATCAAGGACGAGGAAATCAAGTTCGTCGACCTGCGCTTTACCGATACCCGTGGCAAGGAGCAGCACGTTTCGATTCCTGCCCGCCTCGTGACCGAGGACTGGTTCGAGGACGGCCATCCCTTCGACGGTTCCTCGATTGCCGGATGGAAGGGTATCCAGGCATCGGACATGCTGCTGAAGGCCGATCCCGAGTCGGCCTACATGGACCCCTTCTTCGACGAGTCCACGCTGATCCTGACCTGCGACGTGATCGAGCCGTCCGACGGCAAGGGTTACGAGCGCGATCCGCGTTCGGTGGCCAAGCGCGCCGAGGCCTACCTGAAGTCGACCGGCATCGCC
>ERZ781399.1714-NODE-1714-length-18964-cov-4.265482_pt1 | contig 18964 bp, 15 predicted proteins | sample MGYA00511014_ERZ781399 | MGnify/ENA primary metagenome ERZ781399 (study PRJEB29847, sample SAMN06458254) | wastewater metagenome | isolation source: Wastewater bioreactor | place: South Africa: Cape Town | study: EMG produced TPA metagenomics assembly of the...
ACCATCGAAGTACAACTCGAAAATAAATGAACTTTGTCTCTCTCTTTTTCTCTTCATTTTCTTTTTTTGAAAAGCCAAACAAACTTAGAATTTCTCTTATGTATAAATTGTCTTGTCATTATTAAACATTCACTTTCTCTTCTTTTAGTTGTAACTTCCTTTGTTCTCTTGTTTATTATGATGTTTTTTTTTCGTTCAACGAAAAAAAAGGAAAAAACCAACAAACACAAGAAATTATCTCTTTCTTTCTCTCTTTTCTTTGCACTTGTCTCTAAACTCACTTGTCTATTTTCTCACCTATATACTTTATGTATCTATTTGTTTTCTTCTCTTCATATTAGTTAGCATCATATTCGTGCAAGAGTGTATTTGTGTGTGTGTGTGTGTGTGTACAGCGCTACTTTGTACAAAGGAAAAACATTGTATGAAGAAACATTTCTGCTTATATAAAACAACAAAAATATATTCTGTATTTACATGTTTGTTTCTTTTGTTAACATCAATTGATTTTCATTGATATATCAAACTAATTAATCGCGAGAAAACAATTCAGTTTGTTTGTTTGTTTGTTGAGACGATGAGAAAAATACATAAAGCATGACACATAGATATTCATACTTATTTCAGATCTATTCTAATGGCTGTCTTTCGAACATTACTGACATTCTCTGCCGGGGTTTATGCTGGGATCTATGCTAGTCAAAATTATGAAGTACCCAAAGTTGGCTCACCGAAAGAACTCTTTCAACAATTGTCAGACTATCTATCAAAATACAAAAAAACCGGCGAATAGACTTTTCAACAATTTAGTTTATTTTTTTTTATTGTGATTGAACCATTCTCCTTCTCTCTTTTTTTTTCTCGAAAAAAACAATGAAATATATACGTATAAATTCCAGATTTAAAAAAAACAGATGTTGACAAGATCTATCTTTCGAAATCTTTCTTCGCTAACACCACGATTTCGGCATTTGTCATCGTTAGTCTCGGATTCTGAACAGACACTTTCAGTAAATGAATACGAAGATATTGCCGAAGAAACATTAGAATCATTAACAGAAACCTTCGAAATTCTTCTTGAGAAACATAAATTACCATCGGATGTCACGTTTTCTAACGGAGTTTTAACCATCGAACTTGATAAACATGGTACCTATGTCATCAATAAACAAACGCCCAACAAACAAATATGGTTGTCATCACCATTTACCGGACCTAAACGTTATGATTTTCTTAATCAAACATGGATTTATAAACACGATGGAATCTCATTGCATCATCTGTTAAATCAAGAACTATCCAAAGTTTTTCCCAAAGACTCGACTATTCATTTTGAAAAATGCTCGTATGGTCAACCATCGAATGATGATGATAATAATAAAGAAAAGAAATAAATATCATTTTCTATTTCTTCTTTCTCGTTTTTTTTTTGTTTTATATATATTTATTTGTATTCAGTAATAGATTATTATCTATTGTTGATTATAATTCTTTTGTTTTGCCTTGTTTTTTTTTTATCTTTTCAATTATGAATATAGTTTCGATATGCGAGTATAATATGAAAATATCAATTCTCGGAAACAGATTGTATTCTATTTAGTATCTTGTTGTTGTTGTTGTTGTTCTTCGTCTCTTTCCTTCTTCTCTATCTATTTATCATATTTCTACGCTTTCAATTTGTTGTCTTTTGTCTGGCCTACGAATGCGAACAGACCCGAGAACACGAGACTTTCTTACTATTGAGAAGATCTCGCTTTTCACATACATAGACAAGAAGAAAATGTCATAATGTATGTGTGCGTATGTATGGTTCATTCTCTAGCCACCATAACCAGTCCGAAGTTTCCCTGAAGAGAAAATGAATACGAACGCCAAAAAAAAGGAGAAAGAGGGAGAGTTGCCGAGTCGTTAATAGGTTTTCTTTTTTTTTCTTCTTCTGCTTCTTCTTCATTTTCTTGCCGAATAAGTCACGTTCGTAGCATTGGAAAGAAAAACCTATATGATAGTAGGAAAATACCAGTCGTCGTTCTATCTTTGCTTTTGATATAGTATGTATAACACACAAATAGATATCTACATATAGAGAAACGACGTAGGTCAAATGATCAAGGAATTGAATTATGTATATTAACGAGAGAGCGAGACGAGGTTAGCTTATTATCAATTAGTATTATTATAGATATATATATATATATTCGAGACGTGATTTATTTATCTCCTTGAATCAGGTAATAAAGCAGAAAGAAAACAGTCAAGAGAATAGAAAGTTATTAACTAGATTTTCTTCTTCGATTACTATTTGTATATACAGTATAAATAAATAAATGTGAATATTTGATTTGATTTTAAGAGATTTTTCGTCGTGATAATGCTAAGAGTAAAGAAAAGAAAAAGAAACAATAATATTACTTCATTGGACACGGTAGTAAAGACAATTAGCTCTTCGATATTGGCTCGAACATAGAAAAGGAAATTCTACTCGAACAAATATATATATACGTATATTATATATCTATATTTATAGAAACAGAATACATGTATACAGACAGATAGTTGATTTTACCATCCTCCTGTTTTAGCTCATGGATATTACGACAGATAGAGATTTCTGGAAAATGCGAATCACAAGTCTGTCATCACTCTTGTCGACAGTTGGTTGCTCTCTCGTTTGTCTAGCAAGACACGATAGATAGCCTTTCAATGAATGGATGGATCGATAGCTGAATTGTTTGTGTGGGTGAGAACGTGTTATTCTCGTTGGCCTATCCATATGAAAGATTTTTCGTCTCGAGCTGAGAAAAATACCTCAAAATGTCCTCATGATTCTATAAACGATGTTGGCTGACTGCTCGTATGAGTGAGATTGACAATGGCACACACGGGACACAGTATGACAGGATAGCAAATTGCGGATTGATAGAGAGCGCACCGTCTAAACAATAGACATACAAATAGAAACGAAGAACGATTGTGGTTGTCAGTGTTGTAACAAAAAAAAAGAAATAAAATGTTGTAAAAAAAAAAGGGAAAAGAAATCATACAAGCTGTCGTTTTTTTTTGCCTTTGTCGTGGAATGGCAGAGTGTGCAAGTTAACATTTTATATCGTCAGAAAATTGAACATAGCTTCTTATTACGCGAACGAAAAAGGTCAAGTATACAATTTATCATAGACTAGAAAAACGACAATCTAGTAAAATAGAATTGTTCGTCTCCTTCGTCTTCGTTTTTTTTTAATATTTTTCTTCTTCTTCTTCTTCTTCTTGTTCTTCTTCTTTTTTCTTTATGTAATGGACGATTAAATTGTTAAGAGATAGAGTAATAATGTAGTATGCGCTCTGATGTTTATTCTTCTAAATTAGTTTTTTTTCTCCTCTTGTCTTATTTTCTATATCCTTCTTTGAGAGCAAAAAGGAAAATCTTGCACGATACACATCTATCCTAGTTTATATTATGTGTGTACCAAAACACATATTGTCTTATGAAAATTACTTTTCAATGACTTTTAATGTTCGATTAAACGCATATATTAGCCATGAAAGATGGATGGAAACGAATGCTGCAGGCGTTGTATTTCTATGGTCCTTTCTCTCTTTTCCTATTTTTTTTTCATACAAGGCTGTCGTTTTACACGATAGATGTATTGGTTGGTGTGAATCGGAAATAGGACTTGTCGTGTTCTAAACTGCCTATTCGTTTGTCCCTTTGCGCGTAGATAGTTCTATTCTTTTCATAAAGCATATATTTTTATGTAGTAAACAATTTAATCAATCTATTGTATTTGAATAAAGCAGATAAGATATGGGAAACGAGATGAAGAATCATTGACAGTTATATGAGATTGTTCAGGAAAGAAAACTAATTCCAGTTTGCGTGTGTGTTTTAGATGACATTTTGTTGAATTAAGTTTGAAATTATTCGAACAATTAAGAAAGATTTTTTTGTCTCTCTCCCTCGGAATATTAAAATATTTATTGGTCAAAAGAAAAGAGAAATCATTATAGCGACAAGTGATGCCTATGTCTTTTCTTGATGCTATGTCTCGATTTCAGCTTGCAAACCATCGCATTTTCTCTTGAGTAGAATTATCGTTCTCGTCGTCGTTGTCGTTTTTCTTTCTCAGTCTTTCCCATTTTAAAGCAAGACGGATGATGAGAGTGAACGAGACGCGCGCGCTCGCCCGTTCGTAGCGAACATAATGGAGAAAGAAATAGGGAAAAAAGAGGGAGAGAGAGAGAGAGAGAGAAAATACAGAAAAGGAGAACGTAACGTTGACGAGAGCGAACGAGAAATATGCTAAGGAGTTTGAAGGCCCGAGTGAGACGGCAATGTTGGTCGTAGTGGTGATGAATGTGATCTAAATCTCGAGAGAATGCTCAGTGATCACGCTGAGCACTCTAGTCTATCCATACAGATGCAATATCCCTCAATTTCTTCTTCTTCTTTTTCCTTCGTGTTGTTAGTATTATTTTTCGTATTTAAATTCATCATTGATCGTTAGTTTTAAACATAATCATCTATGTTTCTAGTTTTTAGATGTCCAGCATTTACATGATCTTTAATAAAAAAAATAATAATAATTATTATTATTATTTGATCAACTGATGATGAAATTTGTCTGTTCAAGTCCACTTTGAAATAGCAAAAGAGAAGATAAAAAAAGAAGAAGATGAAGACGAAGAAAAGAAAGGAGGAGATAGGATGAGGAAAGGGAAATAGGCCTGGTGCCTGTAATAGAATAATCACAAAGAAAGAGAGCATCAGGACGAACGAGTTTTTTATGTCGGAAAGAGAACACCGCGGTAGCCTTTTTGTTTCTTCCTTTTTTTCTCTCTTTTTCCGTACAATGACGCGAAATGTTCGTTCATCGTCATGTTCCTTCTTGTAATAGCCAGTCAGCAGAACAGTATATTTGCTGATAGGGAACAATGTTAGCATAGACAGAAGAAAAAGAAAAGAAAAGGAAAGAAAAAAAAACCGCCGAGAAAGAGAAGGAAAAAAAGAAGAAAACCCAGTCGCCGTGGCAGCTAGGACCACTACACGGCTAGAATAGGAAAGAATGAGAGACAGAGCAAGAGCGTAAAAGAAATAATAATAATAATAGAGAAGATAGAAGTAGAAGCAACAACAGCGGTAATGTTGGCTACAAGAGAAAGAGAGAACGCGTTTCTACAATTTGACTCTCGTCGTGTGCAATGAGAACGACTGTGTATATGTGTGTGTGTAATAATTGAAGTTTGACTTGATGATGATCAAATATACACACAGACACACGCACACACTTAGTGCCCAGCAACAAAAAAAGATGAGATATAGAGATCTAACGATCAATATTACTCATTGACTTTCTTTTTTTTTATTAGTTGTTTTTCTTTTCGTTACATTTCTAGATAAAACAAAACCAAAGTATTCGATTGAAAACAATAGAATATTTCCCCAAACATATTGAACGCTTCGATGATATCGATAGTCGCAGATGGATGTTCAACAGCAAGGTCAACAATTGCAAATCCTCATTACGAAATATAAAAACGGTAATGACTAAAATGATGTAATGATAGATAGTTATTTAAAACGACAAAAATCTAATAATAAAAAAATAAGTCTTTTGAATCACCATGTGGTGAATATTCACATCCTGCAAGCGCAAAGATCACCGGATACGTCTAATAACAAAATCCTATAGCTTTCATCATCACAGAATCGATCCTAGTCAATAATTTTTTCTTCTCCTATATACTTAGATAAACGCATTATTTCTCCTATAGTTCTTCTTTCGTATATCGTCTATATTTTGTTTGTTTTTTCAAACAATAAAAGAAATTCTTAGTTTTTATTTACTTATTATTATGATTAACAAACAATTTTAGTTCTCACTGTAGCATGTTAATTAAATATAGACTTAGTGGGTGACATCTATAAATAAAAGGGAAAAACTTCATCTAATATTGACGTGAAAGAGAAAATTCAAATATGACATACATCAAACTTTGAAATCTACACGTTTCTCTCTTTGTAGACTAACAATGCACAAGTCGGCACTGTGCCATGTCTGTGCTTCTCGTCACTGATGATGTTGACGATGATATATCAATCGATTGCAAAGACAATTTCTATAAGCAATTAAAGGATCTTGATTACGATTATTCCTTGATAACAACATCATCATCTCCGTCGATTCTCGTTCAATCTAATCAACATTATCGACAACATCGTCGGCGTCGTCGTCGTTGTTGTCGATCGCAGCAATGGTTGCTGCAACATTTGCTCACCTACATGTACACACTATTGATCCTAACCAATCATCTTCATTGGTCAGTCATCATTTTCTCAGTATCATCAATGAAAATCATGTCAACACATGCTACGACAACCATAAGCAAACGTCCATTGCTAACACCGTCCATCAAATCGACAACAACAGCAAATCATCTCAACGAACAACAATGTTTAACACTAACCAATTCGTTAATCGATCGAATTTGCTCGAAAACATGTCGAATAGGACAAGTACCGTTCGTGTCAGCAACCGACAGTTACAATCCGTTCGTTGGCGAACAATTTTTTCTCCCGTTTTGTTCCAATCTTCTCAATCAAACGATAATTCACGAGCAATTCTTCAATCAAACAAACGAACGCCAATGTCGACGCATTCTCAATCGAATACTCGAAAGCGATGGCAACGCTCGAAAAGCAACCGAACTATTTGCGACTTATATGCAAGCAATCGATTCGGCATCCGAACAGAATCGATATTCGATCATCACTGCCGATTGTCAAGTAAAACGAATCGAACTCGAACGATTTGAATTGACTTTTGTTTTCAGAGTGCTTATCGAATATGGACTTGTTCGATTCAAATTCCATTTTACTATCGAAATCAACTCATACCGCCTTGTCAATCGATCTGTGATGAAGTTGAACGTGTTTGTCCGACATTTCGACCGAGTGATCGTGAACCATTGTTCGCCGGACAACCCCTATTCTTCTGTAACGGTAATGAAAACGCACATTCGAAAGTCTGATTTTTTTTGTCTTTCTCATTAAATCAAAAACTAAACGAATACTCGACAACGAGATTTCCGTTATTAAATATAAATACAATAATATTTCCTTTCTTTTTTTTTATTTGTCGTTTCAGGTGGAATTGTTGAAAATAATGATTATGGAGAACGACCTCATTGTTTCGATTCATGCCATGTATCTCAAGGTTCACTTCAACGTCCTTCACAACCAACGAATCAATCGTCATCATCATCATCATCGTCGTCGAATTCAATATCAAAATTTATCGAAGATCTTGTGACTACACCGAAATGTTTCGAAATTCAACCGTTATCTCTATCTAACGAAACAGTGTTCGAAAATCGGACAAATCGATCTCGTTCGTCTTCAGCCACGCATCGAATAGCCTCATCCTTCTTGTCGTTTATTCTAACATTTATTTTTCTCGAAAAAATTCTAACGACAAATTCGAGTTCGTAATTAGGTAATAATTTATCCTCCGTTTGTTCCGAGCTGGATCTTGATTAAAAACGAATAATCGATCGTATGCTCTTTAAATTTCATTCTCTATCTCTTTTTCTCTCTCTCTCTCAGTGTGTGTCTTTGTTTGTTTGATTTCTGTGTACTATGATTATTATTATTACTATTATTTTTTGTTTGTTTGTTTCTTTCTTTTTTTGTACTTCTGAAATGCTATGCCATCATTGAATGACCTGCCACTCAACACCGTTGTTGCTGATAGATCTCGAAGAAGGACAAAAAAAAACGAAACGAAAAAAAAAAGAACAGAACGAAACGAAAAGAATTAGTTATTAATTAATTGACAGTTATAAATTTATGCGATTAACTGAAAGATATATTGTTAGATGAGAAGGGCAAAGATCGAGACAGATTTGACGGCATCTATCGAAACACATAGTCGAGGAGAAGGATCTGGAAGTGTTTTCGGATAGGTTGATGTAATTATGCAATCAAGAGTAGTGCTCAATAAAGTAATAAAACGTCATACACATATAAATGACTCACGAGGACAAGGTGTAATAAATACTTCGTTTAAAACAGAAATTTCTTTAGATTACAAATATATTTTTTGACTGTTGAAATTATGGCGGAATTAGTTCATATCGAACGATCGCCTGAAACAGTTGGTGTACTCAACGATGCAAAACCGGGTGATATGATTGAATTCAAACGAGGATACTACAGTCATTGGGCTATTTATTCTGGTGATGGTTATGTTATTCATCGTTGGGGAGATCACGATGGTATCGGCAAATCAGTTGGTTTTTGGGGAAATCTTTTGACATTCTCTGGAACACAATTTGATAAAGCTACGATTCTTCAATCGAAAGTAGCCGATGTTTTGCGATTAGGTGGTGATGTTAAAGTAAATAATTACTTGGACGAAAAATATAAGTACGTCACCTAGAAAATATTCATATTGACTTGTAAATTTTTTTCATTGGATAGACCATTGGCAGTTAAAGACATTCTTGATAAAGCTCGTCGTGCTCTCAATCAAGAAGGTTATAATCTTATGTATAGTAATTGCGAACATTTTGCAACTGAATGCCGATATGGACAAGCAACAAGTCGACAGGTTAATTGAATTCAATCGATTTTGTTTACAAGTTAATGAAAATATTTTGATTTAGGTTCAAGTGGCCGTTGGTGCATCGGCCGTAACTGGAATTTTAGTTACAGCTGCCGCAGCTACTGGCGCGCTATTAGTTCGTAGTATGTCAAGCAAAGATGATCTTGACAAGAGTATGAAAAAAGTCGTAACAAAAAATTAACATCGAACAAAATAACTGTCCAGATCTTTTAAACTTCCAATCAATATTTTTTTTTGTTTATTTATTTTCTCTTGTTTCATTTTCATTAGAATATGAAATAAATATATATATATATACATGGACATATTTATCTATTCTAGATAATTGTTGTGTTTGTTCTTTTTTTAATAATTTATTTTTGCTAAAAAATGGCATTTCATGATGAAGTTGAGATTGAAGGTAAACGTGAATAGTTGTCGAGATGAATCTTCGAGTGAACTATTTAGATTTCGAGTATGACGAAGAATCGGAAACCTATTATTGGCCGTGTCCTTGCGGTGATCGATTTCAAATAACAAAAGTAGCCGAATAACTTCGAACATTTTTCGTCATATTTACTTTTCTTTTAGGAAGAACTCGAAAGTGGAGAAGATACGGCGCGATGTCCTAGTTGTTCATTGCTAATTCGTGTGATATATGATAAAGTATTTTCAATTCAAGAGAATCTTTCGATTGATCAATTGTATCTTTTGTTTTTCAGGAAGCATTCATGGAGAAAACTTCGAATCTGACTGAAAAAACATCACCAGCTACCGAGAAACTGACGTAATTTTTGTTATTTGTTTAAATTACCCCGTGAAGAAATCAAATGTTTTCTTTTTTGTTCTACGAATAAAAACAAAAAAAAAACAACAGTAACAAAATGTCTGATTATTTTTCTAGAAATAAAAAAAGAATGGGCTTGGTATTTGAATAATGGAAAAAAGTAATTTGAATGTGGATTTCCTTGTTATTTGGTTAGATAGAGATATTGAAAAAACAAAAGATAGCCGAGAATCCAAAGGACGTATACGTCATGCCGTACGAAATCAATTGAAAACTTTCGATGATCCCGACGAATGTGTCAATTACATGCTTGAACATTGCACAAAACGTATATTTTTTAGTGTATCAGGCTCATTTGGTTATTATCTGGTAAATCTAATTTACCATCTACCACAGATACATAGAATCTATGTTTATTGTGCCAATCGTCAACGAGCTGAAAGTTGGGCCAAAACTGAATGGAAAATTTCAGGCATTTTTACGAAAAGTAAAACGTTAATCGAAAAACTTTGTGATGATATGCAATCCTGTGATGATAATAGTAGTTTACCGATGAGTATATTTCATTTAGCTGAACGTGAAAAATCCTTGAGGAATTTAACCGAAGACAGTATTACATTTACATGGTATCAATTACTGTTAGTTGTTCTACAACGTTTAGCATGTTTACATAATTCGAAAACTGATATGATTCAAGAATGTCGTGCCGCCTATCAAAATGATCCAACTGAACAAGAGAAAATCGATAAATTCGAGAAAGATTATCGTCCAGCAAGAGCAATTTGGTGGTATACAAGTGATTGTTTTATATATCGATTATTGAATCAAGCATTACGTACACAAGATATCGATATAATATTTCATTTTCGATTTTTTATTCATGATTTAAACACTCAAATAAAACAACTCTATCGACTTTATTTACAAAAACATCAGCCAATTGAAAACCATCAATTACAAGTCTATCGAGGTCAAAAATTGAGTTTGGATGAATTGAATTCAATTCGAGCGAATATCAATGGAATTATATCGATGAATACATTTCTTAGTGCAACATTAAATCGAGATTTAGCTCTTATTTATAGTGAAACAAATCAACCATTTTCGCCAACGTCGAATGTACAACCTGTACTTTTTACGATTACTATCTGTGATATGAGCGAAAAAACAGCACCATTTGCATTGATAAAAACATTTTCTTGTTATACGGAAGAAGATGAAGTACTGTTTACATTGAGTGCCATATTTCAAGTTCGATCTGTTGAATTGAAAGATGATCTGTGGCATGTTCATTTACAATTAAGTAAAGAACAAAATCAATTATGTCAACATTTATCAAAAGATATTTTGAAAAAAATCGGCTCCTCTGTATGTCCATTGACATTAGGCTGGTTTCTATTTCGAATGAACGAATTTTCTAAAGCTGAACATTATGCTGAAGCTCTACTAAAACAACTTTCAAATAGTGATAGAGAAAAAGGAAATACATACAATCTATTAGGTCTCATCTGTTATGATACCGGTCGTATCGAATTAGCTATTGAGTATTATGGCAAAGCTTTGGAAAATTATGCGCGAACAAGTCAACCAGATAATCCACACGTAACTGCATGTCATTATAATCTTGGCTTAGCATATTTGAAATTTGGTAATGTTGAACGTGCACATGAACATGAAATTCAAGCTAAACAAACATTAATAAATTCATCACAAAAACAAAATCCATCATTAGAAACAATGACTGAAAGTTTACAAGCTAAAATTGAAAGCGAAGAAGGAAACTATGCTAAAGCTATTGAACTTCTTGAAAATGTTTTACAAAAGAAACGAAAGAATCTATCGCCTGTCAATTCATCGATTGCAACGACATTAAAAGAATTGGGTATCGTACATATGAAAATGAATAACAATAAACAAGCATTAAAATATCTGGAAGAAGCTTTTAGGTTAAATAAAAAATTGCTGGCATCTAATCATTTAGATTTTGCTGATTTACATCGAAATATTGGTATTGTACATTTCAATTGTGCTAATTATCCACGTGCATTAGAGAATTTTCAACAAGCAGTAGATATTATTATAGATGTTACCAGAGAAAATGTCGATGCTGTTGATGAATTAATGAACTTAATCGATAAAACTAAACAAAAAATGAATGAACAACAGGGAAAAAATTGAAATTTCCTCGTTTGTAAATATTAAGTGACATATTTTCTCTACTCTGGAATTTGTACGTTGTAGTTGTTTAATATAAATATCGCAAACAATCATACAAAAAAGAACGCATCTTTTTCAATACACTATTTTGAATATACTAATTTCGAGAAAGGTTAAAAAATATATTGCTTTCCTATTTGTTATTGACTGATTGGACAGGTTTTTCTCGCTTCAACGATCATTTGGTAAATGAGTGTGGCTAAAATTACCTGTCATACCAAACTAATAGCGATAGTGTACAGATAGATACAAAATTTTTTTGTCTGTTCTGAAAATAAAAAGCATTCAACGACTATCTTATATACAAACACGATCGTCAAAGGACAGTAAACGTGAATATATGCACGATCAAGGTTAACACGTTTACACTTACCAATCCTTCAGCTTTAAGATGATTGAATATAGACCGTATGTAGGAATAAGCACTTGGTCACCTTGGCACTCGAAAGGACTAGTGATTGCTGCTTTTACTGCTATAGGTTTACTCGTCGTAGGTTTATCGCTAGGTCTAGGTTTGGGGATCGGATTACATGATGATGATGGTCAAAATTTAACAGATCCTCAAGCCATTATAAATGCAAATACACTAGCAACTTCGCCAGAAACAATTACTGAAACTGATACAAGTGTAGTTACAATCATAGATGAAACTTCAACAGCAACAGAAGAAGATACAACCATTGGAGCTACAACCATAGGTGAAACTTCAACAGCAACAGAAGAAGATACAACCATTGGAGCTACAACCATAGGTGAAACTTCAACAACAACAGAAGATACAACCATTGCAGCTACAACCGTATACGAAACAACAACAGATACAACTGGTGAGGTTGCAGTAACAACAGACGCAATTAGTGAAATTGCAACAATGCCAGATGAAACGTCGATAGGAATGACTATTGAAACTGCAACAGCAACAAATGAAAATGTAATCACTGAACTTACAACGATAGATGAAACGTCGATAGAAACGATTATTGAAACTATAACAGCAACAGAAGAAGGTGCAATCATAGATGAAACTTCAATACAAATGACTATTGAAACTGTAGCAGCAACAAATGAAGATGTAGTCACTGAAATTACAACGATAGATGAAACTACGATAGCCACAATTACAGAAACTCTTACGGCGGCAGAAGAAGAAGAAACTGCAGAAGAAACTGTGACAGCCGTGTCCACGGACAGTTTCACTCCATTTATCGAATAAACTCAAAATTATGATCATTATTTAAAACATTTGTATAATATTGCAATTATTTCATCGTTTTTGTACAATTATTTTAACTTTCATTTTTTTGTAGAAGCGATTGTTGCGGAAATAACCTTGGTATATTTACCATTTTATTTATTAGAATCTGATTATTTGACTGGTAAATTTTCATGACAAATATTCGAGTAAGTTTTAGACTAGTTCTAAGAATAGTGTTAGTTATCAATAAAATATCGAGTGACATTCTATTGTAATTTTCCTTGTTCGTCATTGTATGATTATGAAAATAAAAGATAAAACAATATTAAGTGATCTGTTAATAAAAGTCAATATGACTGATCGATGAATGAACAATGATAATAAATATTATGCAACAATTGCTACTAATGGGAATACGATGTGTTCATCTTTTTTTTCTCTCTCTAATAATACTTTGTTTAACCTTATTGATTAGTTATATTGCAAGGAAAAAGAAGAATGAAATTACTTATTTAATATTCCGAATGCTTGCTCACAATGACATAGCTAATTGTTTCGAGATTATAAAAGTCCGTCGAATATATTATGTAAATCAATAGATATTCATCGAAATCGGAACTTAACGTCTCAATGATAATCTCTCCATCCTTGAACTAAATTCTCATTTTCCGACGAAAACACTAATATAAAGATAAACGATCTAAAATATTGTTTTTTTTACATACAATAAATTCTTTGTCAAACAAAAACAGAACTAAGGAAAAGATATTTTTTGATTAGTTTGTTTGTTTTTTATGTATATTTTCTATTCGCTTTTTTTTTCTTCTTGCGTCAAGTAATTGTCAGTGTATCTTGGGAATTTAAGCATGGCATGTTTAAAAGATGCTCAAAGACTATCAGACAAGACGAAGAAAACGAACTGTTCTTTGGGCATATATTTATCTTTTTTTATGACGTTTATAGTCAATTTGACGTGGAATGCGTTTTTCTTTGTCTTTCCCTTAATGATACTTGAATAGGATGCGAAACAAAGAAAAAAACGATGGCGATTATTTCGAATTTATTGACAAAAAACTGATTTGTTCTATCATTCATCTATCTATCTACATTATCAACATTGATTGTTCAATAGAAACAGAAAAAAAATAGATCGAATTAGATCTTGTTCAAGGCAAATCATTGAACGATTTGGAAATTATTAACACGTCAAATAATCAGAATAATTATTATTGATGTTTTTGATCATCTATTGAACAAATGATATGGAAAGAATTTTCTTTCGATGTCTTTTTTTTTCTTCTCTTTGTTCTTGTTTAGTAAATAATGCATTATGATTTGAACTTGAAAAGAAGAATAAGAACAAGATAACAACAACAATAACATTATCTATTAGAAAAATAAAACGAAGACAAATTCTATTGATGACGATTGTATAGCGGTAGTAACCACAAGCATTTTCTAATTAATTGTAGAAGGCCAACTTGTTAGCTCTGACAGGCAGAGAAATAAGAAAAGAAAAGAAAACCCATCATATATGTCTATCTATGTATTTTTTCCCTATGTTCTTTCTTCTTCTCCTCCTCCTCCTATCTCTCACTCAGAAGTCTCTTATTTAGATATAATGATTCATGAAAATACACGGGAAAAAAACGAAGACGAAGACGAAGAAGGAGGAGAAGATGATGATGGTAGAAAGACGAACGATGAAGAGAAGGCAATGTGGCATTCTTTCGCATCGTTAAACAAACGTGATGATAATTCGCACAATGGACCATTGCTATAGTCGGAATAACATCAATAATAATCGAAGACATAACGACAATATTTTGTCGGGACACTAAATAGAAATAAGTAAATTAACTTAGATCAATACCATAAATCAGGTAAATGGCAGGGAAATAAATTAGTTGAGTTAGTGATTAATTAAGATTTGTATTTCTCTATTTCGCCCTCTCCGTTTGTTGCTCTATTTATTTTCATTGTTCGATAACTAGTGATGCATAACGTTAATAGTTATGATTGAATTCATTGAGAAAAATATTGACACTTGCAGTTTCCGAGATAGAGTTTTGTTCTATGTGGAAATAGTCACATATACAAAAGAGAAAGAAGAAGAAAAAAAAATAGACGGAGAGAAAGAACTTCCTCTTGTGACTTCGTCTCTACCTGCTACCCGTTGTTCTTCTTCTTCTTCGTCTTCGTTTTTTTTTCTGTTGTATATATGCGTTTCTTTGGGCTTTTTTTTCACTATTATTCATTTAGTTTATTCTAACAGCATCGTTCAGCTATGTATTTGGTTACGTTTGTCACTCATCAATAGTCGTCGTCAATTTCTCTTAATATATATATGCGTGCGTGTATGTTGAACGTAGGCCATTCATAATGGAACTGTAAAGATGATCGATGTGTTGAATAGTGCTTATTCTATTGAGCATCGATAATCTAAACAACACAACACAACGGTATTCTCTCGTTTCCGTACTTATTCATCCGCCTTTTTCTTCTTACCAGTTCATCGACATCAAAACAAAACATATAACTAGTCAACGGATATTTCTTATTTCAAATTGAAACACATTCCATCACTAAATATAATGATCGGTTCTTATTTTAATTTCATTTGTCTATTATTCATTTTCATCCCAATTGTTAAATCATCATCGTTACTTTACTATAAAACAGCTTGTGAATTACTTAAACTTCCACGTGATTGTCATTGCCAACGTACTCGTGGCGTACCGATCACTTCATTAAATGAAACACGTTTACGATGTCGTCAATTAACAAAACTAACCACCGATTATCGATGGTCAATTGTTCCCTATGATCGTCTAGCTTTCGAAACTCCCAATGATAATCTCACTCTACATCGTTTTGCTTTTTCTGACATACGTGCTCGTACGATACGTTTCGACGTTGAAAATCTTCTTCTAACTGATCATGCATTCGATAATGCTTATATCGGACAATTAGCTATATCTCATACGGATACACCTGGTCGAATTAATTTCGAAACCAATGGACAAGTATTCTATGGCTCAACAATCACGAATATCTACATTAAATCAATGAATTTTCAAAAGCCAATATCAGAAATGATATTTGCTAATGCTAAAATCTATACATTACTTATACAAGCATCAAAATTCTATGGTTATACAAATAAAAAAGCTGTCTTATATCCAATTAATGAAACACATTCGAAAATTGAAACACAGCATGATAATTTTCTTGAATACGATTTAATGGTAACAACAAGTCCATCGATATTAACCAATACTCAAACATCACCATTGAAAATCCGTCGACGAAAACGTCCGAAAATATTTCGACAAATTCTTGAAACAAGTGATGAAAATCTACCATCATTACCCGATCGAACCGTAACTATCAATATAACATCAATTAATCTGCCAGCATTTGTTACAATTTATACGATTTTATCCAGTATAGATACGACCAATTTAACTGAATTCTATTTTCCAAATAATATCGAATATAGTCAAACAGATGAAATTGAATTGAGCTATAATTTTATACTTGCAATTGATGCATATGCATTTCGACATTTAGAATCGTTCGAAGGTCGATTAATTTTAACACATAATCATATTCAATTTCTTTCGCCATTAGCATTTGCTTATTTATATTCAATACATAATTTATCATTAGCTTATAATTCAATTGTTAATTTAACATCGAAACATTTCGAAAGTTTATATCAATTAACTGAACTTGATTTAAGTTCAAATAAAATCGAACGTTTACCTCCCGATATTTTCGTTTCATTAACAAATCTTCAACGTCTACGTTTGAATAATAATCCACTAACATCGATTGATCCATTAGTATTTACAAATTTAATACATTTAAATGAAATTCAATTTGCAAATATGAATCTATCGAATTTAATCCATCCTGAAACGTCGCAATGGATTTGGAATTTAGCTAATTTACATGTTAATTATTTACTCAATACAAAGTAAGACAAGTTTTTTTTTCTGTTGATATTGATTGTCTTTGTCAGATGTATTATATCTCAAGGACATGTTTCTATTTTTGTTAAGTGACTCGAATATTACTATTCGATCGTTTCGATTTGAAAGATAACAAAAAGAAGTCTAATTACAGAATTGAAATAAACAAAAAAAAGAGAGATTTTCTTTTAACAGGATATGACTCGAGTCGAGTACGACTGAGTGAATAAAAGCAAAAAACAAACGACGATCATTCGTTTACGCATGATTTTACGCGTAGGAGACAATCGTACTTTTGTTGTGTTCTTCTAGTAGAATAACTTAAATAAAATAATATTATTCATCAAGAATGATTTTCTTATTTAATCTATATTAATTCTTTTGGTTCGAGGCCAAAGCAAGAAAGACAAAGAAAAATATATAGCTAATCATCATTAGACATAGTTTTTGTTCGGTAAATTTTTGATTGATTAGTCTTGGGACAAAAAACATAGTCGAAGAACAAATCCCGATTGTAATCAAAAGAGAAACTTGAAGACAAATTTCTGATTGTTGTTTGTTTTTTATTAGTTTTGATCTAAGTGATGTAGCTTTTTGTCTACTGGCACGTTTTAATCAAACATTTTATCATCTACCACGACAACATTCATGTCCATGTAATGTTCATTATTTATATCATAAATTTGAACCAAATAGTTCATTAGTACCAATGACTTATTATACGAATTATTTACGTTTAACACCGATTTGTCTTCTAAATGAAACCATAATTAATTCTGAACAAGAAACAAATGAAAATTTCAATCGAACAAATTTCATTTTACAAGGTTTAGAAGATAAATGTGATTATAAATTAATTTTTCTTAATTGTGATGCGATGACAACAACAACAACAACAACCACGACGACGACGACGACTGAACAAACAACAACGACTATGGAAATCACTACAGAATCCACAACGGAAATACCAACAACAACAACACCACGGTAGAACTTGATGACATTCTGCTTTTTCTCTTCTTCATAAATAGACTCTCTTTTCATGTTCAGATATTTCAAATACACGAAACCACCAAAGAAATCAACGAATAATATGAAAAAATTATTCACTGTTCTTGGTACATTAGCTGGTATTACACTACTCGCAGTTCTTCTTGTTATTCTTTGGTATCGACTGAAAGCGACATATAAACGACGAAAAAAACAAAAGAAAATACTCGAACAACAACGACATTTTAGTTCGTCTCGAGCACAACCATCAACTAGTCATTCGATAACCGTGCCACGGTATGCATCATCGGATATGATTAGTAGTTTACCGGGTTCATCGCAAGCTATTACAACTAAAAGTCAATCTCAAGTTTTAATCGAACCGAATCCACTTGTGTCAACCGTTTATAAAAATGACGATGCACTAACTTCTAATCCAACTGAAATTCTCTTTGATCGTGACGATGAGAATAATCGACAAGGATCAATCAAAGAAGAACAAGCAACTGATATCCAGGCGACTACTCAATTCTAACATTCTCTTTTTTCGTTTTTCTTTGTTTGAGTGAATTCAAGTATGCGTGTGTGTGTGTGTGTGTACGCTTTTCTTTTTAAATTGATAAAAATTATTTCTTGCATAATTAATTGACGGGGGGCGAAGCAATAATTCGAATTCTAACCTCAAAAATGTCTGACTTATGGCTTCTGTTATTTTTTTTGTCTGCTTTTCTAAAAACGAAAATATTATGTACTCGAACAAATTTGCACATAGAAACTGTGTTTTTTTTCTTCTTTCTACAAAAATAACTAAATCGATTAACAAATATTACAAATCAAGTGCGAGATTTTTTGCAATTTGATAGACTGCAAAAAAATAAAGAAAAAGAAAAAATGTCGACCACTGTGCATTAATTCATTTTATTCCAACAGCAATAACAATCTTGAAAAAACTCCATTGTTCTTCAATAAAACATTTTTAAAACAGAAGTGTTCGGTTGTTGTTGTTGTTTTCTTTCTTTCTTTCTTTCTACTTAAGAGAAATTTCAATAGTTTAATCCAACATGCGAGTTCAATTTTCGAAAAAAAAAAGAAGAATGAAGTTAATCTCATTCTATTCGAGTCGATAAGTAAGTGAATCTATCTTCATGTATTGATCTCTATTTGTTATCATCTTATTAGAAAACAACTAGTAACATCA
>ERZ781399.1716-NODE-1716-length-18943-cov-4.581163_pt1 | contig 18943 bp, 23 predicted proteins | sample MGYA00511014_ERZ781399 | MGnify/ENA primary metagenome ERZ781399 (study PRJEB29847, sample SAMN06458254) | wastewater metagenome | isolation source: Wastewater bioreactor | place: South Africa: Cape Town | study: EMG produced TPA metagenomics assembly of the...
TTTATTTATATTAAATTAATATGATTTTCAACACACCCACATATACGCATACACATGCAATACAACAACTACTACTACTACTGATTTGAAAGAATAGTCTCATGTAATCGGATCTTTTTCAAGTAATTCATACAAATATACAAACTCAACGATTCATTTTTTGTCTGTTACATTTTCTCTCTCTCTCTCTCTCTTTGAGGCATGCAGTATAGACTTCTAACAAACGAACAATAGGAATTCGACAGAAACAGTTTCCAATCAATTTTATTTCCGGAAAAATTGCATATTTTCTGATTAATTACTAAAATACCAACAATGCGCTTGTTCTTTTTCACATTTCGATACAAACTTTGCTCTTTCTCTTTTGTGTCCTTTTTTTTGAGATATTAAAATTAATTGAGATCCTATTCTAAATATTCACGTATGTGAAGAAGAAAAAATAAGACGTTTAAAAAACAACCTTTGCGAACAGGAAAAAAGATTTAACTTCTTTCTATCACGTACATTGTACTTCTCGGAAGAGATTTGAAGGTTCTTATCGATAATAAATAACAACATCGTAAAAGAAAAAGAAAAGAAAAGAAAAGAAAAAAGTAAGAAGATAAGACGACATGCATAGAAATACACAAAGTGAGTTTAGGAATTTTCTGTAAATAGAAATTACTAATTCAATGAACATCAGATTGTTCATATTTCATAAATCGATATATGTATCTCAATGATAGAAGACCCTAATGAACATATTCTGTCCGTATGTGGTTTCTGTTCGTCAAACTTTGCTTTCTTTCTTCTTTTATTCAATCCCTTCTTTCTTTTATGTTTCAACACACGACCGTAGTGTATTGTAGATATATTTTTTCAAGTTAAGAAGGATGCAGGCAAAGCGCAATAGAGGGAGAGAGAGAGAGAGAGAGAAAGTGTCCTGTTCTGTTGCTTTGGCGTTGTCGATGTCCCTGTTTTTAATCACATTTTACAAATGCAATTCTCACTTCTCTCTCTCTCTCTCTCTCAATTTCTTTTGTCCCATTTTACTTTCCCTCCCTTTGCTTTACTTTTTTTCAGTTTTGTTGATGTGTAACAATTGCTCTTTGTTTTTTTCTAAATTCACTCATATGCCTAGAACAATGCATAAATTCCCGAAGAATAACAGCTACTATATGTGATCGTAAAGTTTGACTTCGAAGAAAAAGAAAATGACAGGCCTTTTTTTATTTTTCTATATAAACCTCAACTAGAGCATTTTCAAACAGGTACGTGAAACGTAAAAGAATTCGATCGGAAGTTTAACTGATGATTAGTGAAGAAGAAAGAAAAAGAGAACAACAAAAGAAAAAAGAAAACGAAGGAAAAACTGCAGACTTAGAAATACTTTCGAAGAATTTTACGGGAGCGTTGCTTTTTCTCTCACATACATCTTAATGGAAAAGAGAAAAAATCACATGGTTATGAATTCCGAAGAAAAATCTATTGGTAAATAATAAATGTATGTTTTTCAAATCATATATCTCGTCTTAAATAATCTATCTTTGTTGAGAATCATCGAACAAATTGAAGAAAAAGAAAGCAAAAGAAAAGTCCTTCTTCTTCTTTTTTTCTACGAGTTTAATCATAGAAATAATAAAACTTCAATTTCATCGTTTTTTCTCTTGAAATAAAAGGTTGAAAAGTTTTTATATTTTTTTTCTTTTTTAGTTTAAGAATAAAAACATTGTTGTTGTCAGAATAACAAAAGAAAAAAAAAAGAAGAACTCACAAACAAAAGAAACTTTTTGCATAATCAACTAGCTCAATGTATGATTATCAATCGCAAACAAGTCTCCCGCCTATACGTGCTCGTCAACCACGACAGTCGGGTGTTCAAGTTCAGCAATTATACGAAAGTAGTCCAGTACTAGCTGCGATTTCTCATCATCCATCGAATGCACATTACACATCACATAAACTACAGCACGGCGATTCATCTACGATTATCAATGGCAATTCAACAATTGTTAATAACACAACGAACGGTTATCATGGTGGTGGTGGCGGTCATCATCATCATAATCATCCTCAAACATCCGAACAATCGACACGCAAAAGTCCGAGCGTAGACAGTATGTTAAGTATGAATTCATCATCACAACGACGAACGAATGCACTCGATCCTGATACAGCTATGAAAACATATATGTCGAAATTGACGGCTTTCGAAAGACATGAAATATTTTCCTATCCACAAATTTATTTCGTTGGACAGAATGCTCGAAAACGGCAAGGCGTCGGCGGCGGACCAAACAATGGTAAGTCACAACGTCGATATTTCTTTCGACTATATATAATATCTTTGTCTTAATGTTATTCTAACCTGAAATATTCAAGTGGAAGAACACCTAGTAATACATCAATAATGATTTTTATTGCACTCAGTGATGAGAAAGAAAAAACGAGACATTTTAATTGAAAAATAAACACGATTTTCTATCCGAAAATAAATTAACTTTTCAAGCTAAATATATCTCGTTTTTCAGGTAATTATGACGATGAAAATGGATCCTATATTGCTGTTCAACATGACCATATTGCCTATCGTATGTAGAATAGAAATTCAGTGAAATTTAAAATTCAAGTTGTGTTGTTGTGTTAGGTTACGAAGTTTTAAAAATTCTTGGTAAAGGTTCGTTTGGTCTTGTTGTTAAATGTTATGATCATAAAAGTGGACAACAAGTCGCGTTGAAAATAATTCGTAATGAAAAACGTTTTCATCGACAAGCTCAAGAAGAAATTCGAATCTTAGAACATTTACGTAAACAAGATCGTGATAATACATTTAATATCATTCATTTATTTGAATGGTTTCAATTTCGTAATCATATTTGTATAACATTTGAATTACTTTCAATGAATTTATACGAGTAAGAACGACGAATTAATGAGAAATGATACTATTTTACTTTGTTTTCGAAAAGATTAATCAAGAAAAATCGATTTCAAGGATTTAGTTTACAATTAGTAAGAAAATTTGCACATAGTATTCTACAATGTTTGGACGCATTGCATCGAAATAAAATCATCCATTGTGGTATGAACAACGAGAGAGAGAGAGAGAGAGATATATCAATTGATTTGATTTCTTTAGATCTTAAACCAGAAAATATTCTACTGAAACAACAAGGTAGAAGTGGAATCAAAGGTAAACGAATGACGAAATGTATTTTTTTTCTTGAAGTAAAATAAATGTATTTTAGTTATTGACTTTGGTTCGAGTTGTTTCGAACATCAACGTGTTTATACATACATTCAATCGAGATTTTATCGAGCGCCTGAAGTTATTCTCGGAGCTAAATATGGTTCGTGCATAATTGAGATCAAACAATGAATCGAATATCTAATTTTAGGTTTACCAATTGATATGTGGAGTTTAGGATGTATTTTAAGTGAATTATTAACTGGAATGCCATTATTTCCTGGAGAAGATGAAGCTGATCAATTGAGTTGTATGATCGAAATTCTTGGAATGCCTAGTCAAAAAGTCCTTGATGCGTCAAAACGAGCAAGAAATTTTGTTAGTTCGAAAGGACATCCGAGATATTGTACAGTAGCAACATTACCCGATGGAACAACTGTGTTACAAGGCGGTTAGACAATTTGTTTATATGTTCTTGGATTAGATTTGATTAATGTTGTTGTTGTTTTATAGGTCGTTCGAAACGTGGCAAACATCGTGGACCACCCGGTAGTAAAGATTGGGCGCAGGCATTGAAAAATTGCGACGATCCATTATTTATTGATTTTCTCAAACGTTGTCTCGAATGGGATCCACAAATGCGCATGACCCCTTCACAAGCTTTAAGGTACATTGATTATTTTCAATAGATTTCTCAGTTGAATCATTGATTTCGCATTTTTTCAGACATTCTTGGCTTCGTCGTCGTTTGCCCAAGCCTCCATCTGAAGCTCCACCAGCCAATCGTCCATCAGCTGTTCTTCGTCATCATCATTTACATGCTGTTCAACAAACATCGAATGGAGATAATAGTGTAACCGGTGGTAGAACGAATAGTGGTGCAGGTGGACAGTATACAACTCATCATCATCATCATCAACAACAACAATTATACAATGCAGCCAATATGAATTCAAAGAATTACTCATCGAATAACGAGCTCAATCGACATCAAAAATTGCCACATATAGGCGGTGTTCAATTGAATTCTATTATTGATTGATAATAAAACCAAATCATGTTGATAGATTTCGTTTTGGTTTTTCCCCTCCCATCTTCTCTTTTCTTGTGTGATGTGTTTGCCGTTTCTTTTTTTTCTGTTTGTCTCTCTTTCGAAAGTTCCTAAACATATTTTTGTTTTTTTTCTTTTCATTTTCTATTTTGCACGTTAAAAATATTTCTGGGTTTCTTTCTCCTTCTCCCATAATAATTGTCAGATTTCGCTCTCGTTTTTCTCTTTGTTCTTCTCCAGCCGTCCATTGATATTAAAACGAAAATGAAAACATCAACCACAATAACTCTCGAATATCTCCAAAAAATCGAACAGATCGCTTTTTCTTTCTCTATTCATAGTCCCGCGTGAGAGATCCTAGTGAGTAGCTTTATCTGTGAATGAGAATCTATCGTTCGTTTTCTTTTCTGTTGCTGAAGTATGATTATTTATTTTTCTCTCCTTCTTCTCACGATCACATCAACAGTTCGATAATCGTTTAGACTTTTCACGCTTCATATCAATAAATGTCTAAACTTCTCTCTCTCTCTCTTTATTTTCCCCCGTTTCTCACCTATTCACACTTAATCTCTGCGCTTTCATATCATATATATATAAATAAGGAAAACGAATTGTGTGATAAAAAAACGTTTTTTTTTTTATTTCAATGTATGTGCTCGAAAATCTCTTTTTTTTTAAAAGCAAAGAAAATAATTAAGAACAGCAAAAATATGAATATATCGTTGATGTTTTGTTTTCTTCTTGTTCATGTACAATCAAACGAAAAAGCAAACCAAAGCACGATTTAATAAAATTCTTCTTCTGATTTGTAGATTTTCTTTTCGAAATGGAGTCACCAAGTTTACTCACAGCAACACGACCACGTACGTCGTTCGATGCTCATGCACGTCGAGCAGGAGCTGAAGATGCTCTTAAAGCTAAACATCTCGTTCAATCGTATACACTCGACGTTTTCGGACAAGTCGATCGAGAAGAAAATATTTCCTATATTTTGTAAGATTACTTCAATGATGTAAATTTTCGTTTCATTGTCAAAAAACAAATCATTAGGGAACATTCGATTTTTTCTGTCTCATTGGAATATGATGGAACATTGTATGCTCTAGCAGCTTTCTACGATTATCCGAATATTCATGGTGTTCGATCACATGATTGGGAAGATAAATGGTGGAAATCATCATATGCAAAAACAGCGGATACATCGAAAATGAATGCGATTAATACGTTGTTTTTGCATTTATTTGTTGCACATCCGGATTATTCAGAACGATGTATGGAAGAAATCTTGAAAGTAACATTTAAAGCTCTGCCAGAAATAAATCAAATTCTACTCTGTGTGCCACAACAATTTGAACCAGGTGAATAGGAAAAGAAATGGGAGTTTGATTTTTCGAAGATTTCTATTTGATTTTAATTAGAAAATGCTTTGGAAAGATATTTTAAACCGATTGAAAGTGACCGAGCTGATAGTAAATATTCTGTACGAGTTTGTTATCGAAAAGATCATTCGCCAACATTATTCATTCGAACAGCTCGGTAAAAACTACAAATACGAATGCAAAAACATCCATTGTGCATTGCTTTTCTTTTGGTGAATAGAGTTCAAGATAACGATGATCTCGCTCCGTTGTTTAATCAGTATAATGATATTCTCAAGCAAACCTATGGCGATTTTTTTGTTGCTGAATTAATCGAATCTCAAGATGAAAATAACAAAGCATTAGTTGCTGAAGTAAACTTTATAAATAAAAAAGGAAACACGAATAACAAGAAGAGAAATATTTTCGAATGTTTTCTAGTGTCATGGTTATGCGATTGGTTTTATGAGTATTTCGAAAGAGATCAATATCGATGTATTGAATGAGATCTATTCTCTTTCGGCTTTTCATGGTTTACGTGCAGCACATCCTGATGATCAATGGAATGATCAAATGACTGAAGAAACCGAAGGCAATCTACCGAATACTGACGAGAATTCGAATGATCATGCCAATGCACATGTCAAACAAAATCCAACACTTGAAGCTATGCGACGAGCATCAGTTGTTCATAGTTCGAATGAAATAGAGAAAATTGCTAAACAAACAAAAACAAATAATGGACAACTTGATCATAATAGTTTGACGGCGTCTGATCATTTGGCAACACCATTGAATCGATCAGTCGATGATCTAACGAAAATAACTGAGTTAGAATTCTGCTGTTTTGTTTTTTGCTCGAGTGTTTACTTTTTTTGTTTGAATAGAGAGGAAAATGCTGATAATGACGCGATTTTAGAAATCGCTGATACGTCTGGTCATCGAGCAAAAATGACGAAATCTCAAGTAGAACGAATTAATTTCATTATATTGAAATATAAATCATGATTTGATCTCGGAATTCTAGTTAGCTGCTGAAGATCCATCGAAATATATCAAACCAAAACTCGTCAGTCAGGCACCGAAATTCTTCGGACGCGAAAAAGCATTTGCGATTCAATTATTTTGCATAAGCGAAGAATACGAAAAACGGTATTTCAATCTCATGAAAATATCAATTTCCATCGTCCAATGATTTCATTTTTAGTTCCTATGATTTTCTTCAAAAAGCATTCGATATGTTTCCTGATCGTGATTATTGTGTGATCAGTATTCCTCAAATGGTACCAGAATTTCCACTTCTACAATCATTCATCGTATGTCAATTGAATTGAAACTTTCGATTGAAAATTATTTTGCTTTCAGCGTATTCCACCGCGCGTAAATCTACCGAATATACAAGAATTGTATCTTTTTCATCGAGCTGGTTTACTACGTGAGATTTCAATTGAACGTGCATCGGAGAAGAATTTCGATGCTGTCAAACGTTTAACTGAACATTTTTCGGCGAAAGAAAAGATCTTAAATGATTTCAATGATGCTGTACGCAGTCGAAAACGAAGTGTAAGTCGTTTTGAGTCGAACAATAAATCGTTTATTTTCTCTCTTCAGGATACAAATGCATTCCTCGATGCTTATATCATCAATGTTGCTAATCAAACAAGTGCCTTGATTATATTTAGTAACGAAGAAGTTCGTTGACTTTATGTTTTTCAACATTACAAATTTATCATTATTTTTTTTTGATCTTTTTAGAACGTTGATTATCTTCGTTCACAATATAATCTCGAAGAATTCATTTATTTTGATCTTCATAAACGAAGTGATCATATACATTTATATCATTTCGTTATCAATCCGATATTTGCCTATATGACAAAAATCTTTCTCAAAGAAATCCTACGAAAAACAGCCAAAACATCGATTTACTATCCAATCTTTCCACGATATGCCGATGATGAAGTAAAACTAACATTCGATTGAAAATTTCTGTAGAATTCTATCTAGTTGCTCAAACATCATTCACCAACATATGCTATTCATTATTTTCTACCTGTTCGTCCTCGACGTTTGATTCAATATAATCTCGAAGAATTGCAAATGAACGCACCAACAGACTGTGTCTTAGGACAACTACCTAGTTTAGAACATACACCATTTGCATTGACATTCACAGCAGTCAAATGCATGATGGAACCGAAAGTATGCCGAATAGAAAAATAAGAAGATTTGAGTTATCATGTTTTTCGAATTTTAGATTACAATCAATGCACGAATTGTTATTGTTGGTGCATCGACCGTTGGTACGTTTAAATCTAAAGTTTGAATTCGATCTATTTTCTTTTTTTCTTAGGTTTATCCGTACTGGAATCATTAATTGTTTGGTAGAATTCATTTGATATTTTTGATATTTAAACATTGTTTTGTTGTTTAGTCCGTATCTTCGTTTTAATAATTTAACATTGATTTCTCCTCATGGTATGCCAGGTGAATTTCCTCCATCATTTGCGCGAAGTTTATTCACACCATCGAAGTAAAACTCGTTTTTGCCTCGATTTGATTCGTTGAAAATCTCTTCGATTTTAGTTTGGAATACGAAACAGAAGAATTAAATCGTCTCTCACTTCGTTCGTATGTTAATATTATTTGTGCAAAATTAGTTGGTCTTAATCGACCGATGAAATTAGCCATACTTGATGATGATACCGTCGTACCTTATGATCATTTACTTCTATGTACGGGAAGTCAATTTCAAATAATTGCACCGTTAGATGCTGAAGTTATCAGTCCATTGAGTAAAAAAACTTTGCCACCTAAACCTGATCGAATTCTATTTGGTAAAATAATACAATTTGTTTGTGTTCATTAATTGAAAACGTTTTCTTCTGTAGAACCGCCACCACCGAATGTCTTGACAATTAATGATGAATTCGATGCAGCAATGACATTGAAATGGCTTCAGATGAATCAAAATATTGAACGTAAGAAAAAACGAAAAGAAAAGAAAATCGAACGATACAAAAAATCTTATATTTAAGATTCGATCTTAATCTACGGCGCAACACTCGAATCCTACTGTTGCATTTCAGCACTTATCATCAACGGAATTCCATCGAGTTCAATTAAATTAATTTCTCCTCCCGAATATAAAAATGTAACATTATTTTACATCAATTTTCTATTTCAAAAGAGATTTTCTCATTTTTAGTCAACTGTATTCAACGATCCAACGGTTACACAAATTGTTCACGAACAATTACAAGAATTGAATATCGAAATCTATGAAAATTACACGCTCGAGTCATGGCAAAATGAATACAGTGGTCAACCAATCGATCGAGTTGCCTTTCGAGCCAAGGATAAATCCAGTGAAAACATCGAACTCGATTGCACTGTAACATTTTCGTTCATTGATAACATCGGATTTTCATTGATTTCAATTTTTGCAGACATTGTTCTGTTTTTATAATAAACAAATCGATTTCGATGCATTCGCTGCTATCAATCAAAGTTCATTGGTATTCGATGGCCGTTTAGTTATCGACGAACACAATCGTACGAATGATTCGCTGATTTATGCTGGCGGATCGTTAACGAAATTTAAACGAGGATATTATCGAGATGATTGGACACATGCGTGTTTCAATTCGAAAGAAGTTGGAAATATGGTACGAAAAATCGAAATAAACATAAGATCTATTTATTTTCGAGAGATTTATTCTTTTAGTTGGCAAATGAACTGTTCTCACAATATGATCCGATCTATGTTCCACCGAAAACACCATCCGGCAAACATCCTTTGATTCCAACTTACGAAAAACCAAGACGTGTTTATGCAGTTCTACCAGGTAGAAAAGAAGAATCTCCTCGGGAAACACAAACATTTTCTATTGCTTTTTTGTTCTTTTGAACTCTAGGAAATCTTTACTATTTCCAAGTATTTCGAACAGGTCCAGTGGTTAATTATGAAAATGCTAAACGCCATGACACTTATGTATTTTCAACAATATTTATCTTTTGTTTCGTATTTATATCTGTTTTTAAATTAGGGCACGGATATCGTTACAAATCATGAAAATAATTATTTTCGTCTTCATCTTGATCAAGCTGGTGTTGTTCGTACGATTGTTTGTCTCAGTCGAGATGTAAGACACAAAAAAAAGAAAGTATCACAAATTGAGAATTCTTTGTTTTCAGAAAATCGATGTTTACAATCTCTCACAATTGTACGGACTTCATGAACGATTGCTTAACAATCTTCGACAACGATATAACGAAGGTTTAATCACTGATTTATTCGCGTAGGATATCTATCTTTCAATTAGAATCAAGTATCGATTTCGACTCTTTTAGATATTTCCGAGAAAATTGGGCAGTAGCAATTTATCACGATCGATTTGCTGATGTTCGTCATGAAGTTCGTGAATTGTTGAAGAAATCTTTGGTAAATCAACAAACGCCTCGTTTCTTCGTTTCGAAATCATCCATTTTTTTTGTTTTATTTTTATAGACGGATGGTGATAATTCAATTCTTTCATCATTGGCGTCTACTATTGACCATGATTTAATTGTAAATACGAAAAACAAACAAAACTTGATTGATTTTTTGCATTGGTAATATTTTTACTTCTATTTTCAGTTCACAGACGAACAAAAGAAAACAATTTTAAGACGATTTCGAACTGAAGGCTACAAAAAAGAAATCGAAGAAGTCATGCTTCGATATATGAACTATAATCAATACCATTTACCAATGTATGCAAGACCGACTTGACATTGAAATTATCTTCTTCTTTTTTCTGCTTTTTAAATCCTCATTTCGAAATGAATAAATAAATAATAAAACTTTTCATCAGAAATCAATGTGAAAATTTTATTCAGAAGAATTGCTGGTAAAAAAAAAGAAAACATAAATGTCAATAGATGTTCGCGAATGTTGGTCGTTTTCTTTCTTCTAAAAAAAAATGTTATAGAATTATATATGACTGTAGCACGAACATATCCCGAACGAAAACGAATGTGGAAAAGAAATGAAAAGAAAATTGATCGGTAAAATTATTTCAAAACTGTTGACAACATTCAAAGATCAACTTTGCGTATAAATGATCTTGATCGTGGAAGAGTTGACTCAGTACGCACGACAATCGGTGGTCGTTGTTTCAAAACATATACGTAAGTAATTGCTGCTAAAATCGAGCCAATCATTGGACCAACCCAATAAACCCAATGATTGACCCAATTGTTCGTCACAACTGCTGGTCCAAACGATCGAGCAGGATTCATTGATGCACTTGTATATGGTCCACCGAACAGACAACCAACTATAATCGACAAGCCAACGGCAAGAGCTTTTGAACCGCCGATATCTTCACGACGTTTATCGCAAATAGCTTGAACTGTATTACATAAAATAAACGTGATTATGGCTTCGACAATAATTGCTTGAGGAATAGTAACACCTTCTGTTATTGTATTGACACCTAGATTTCCGTGAGCATGACCAGGTGTTAATACATTTGCTAAAAGCGAGCCAGCCGTTGCGCCGAGTAATTGCATTCCAACGTAACAAAATGCTCGAATAACATCGATTTCACCAGCAACTAAAAACGAAACTGTAACAGCCGGATTAATATGAGCACCACTGATATGACCAAAGCCGACGACAATTGTAGCTATGGCAAATCCAGCAGCTAATGCACCATGTAAACCGGGCGGCGAACTACCAGTTACAGGTAAACCAGTTGATATACAGATTAGTGTTAATAACATTGTGCCGATGAATTCACTGAGTAATGCTTGATAAAAAGCCCATGTGCCTATTTGAGAAATACAGAGTAAATCGTGTGAAAAAATTGATCTATTGAAATAAGTTGGTGGACATCGAAAAATATATTGATTTGTCGATGGATGATAATCACAGCATAGTTTTGCTACTGGTGAATCACTGCGTTGTCCTTCAGGCTCAATTATAATCGGTTTTATGCCGTTTGATCGTGTAACATCTTGAGTGTCCATAGCTTCCTGTATAAAGGGCAATTGAACTTCCATTGGGGTCGTATGACAATCGACCGATGGAGATGGATGAAAACTCATTATTCAAATCGAATATCAACAAAAAAAATCTAGAAAATGATGAAAAAATCATAAATCGTAATGTCATATATCCCTCTTGTCGGCTGATTCATTGGTTTTATGGCCGATTTGTTCTTGGCATATAAGGAAAAAGTATTCTTACCTTTTTGAAGTTTATTCTATGTGAAATGATTAACAAAAGAAGAAACAGAAATCATAGTGCTCCATCAGTTTTTTTCGTTTCGTTTTGCCCGTAAAGCACTTGAAAAATAGCATAAGAAAAGCAAATACTTCAATTGTCTATAGGCAGTCTTATTTTTTACATAAAATTTTGCTTCTTTGTTCAATACAAAAATCGAATCAAGATCGAAACAGGTTTTTTTTCTTCTTCTCTCCTTTCATATAATATGAAATGAAACATACAACATTTTTATTTCTTTTTCTCGCTCTCTCCTTTGCTTCATTTTATTATCGATATGCATAAAAACAGATGTCTATCTGTGCTCCTCGACTTGAAATACTGAGAAAAAACAAACTTTGGCCTTCTATTCATGGTGAATTGTATAGAAATTCATGAATTTCAGATAAATATTTTCATTTCATTTGAGTGAAATAAAATACGAACAAAAAAAAAGAGTATTTCTCAAATGAAATAAGTGTGAGAATATGTGGCAAATACTTGATCACTAATAGCAAGGACCAGTCAAGAAAATAATGGAGCATATAATTAACTATCAGCAACGATCGTATATATGTTGTCTCACTTTTTTTTGTGCATGATTAGCTAATGTCAGACGCGAACAAATGAGTCAATATGAAAATAGACACGCAGGAATTACAATTCGAACAAAATGCGTCATTTTGGCCTTCGAATCATATAGTTCAGTTCGAATATATTTTGCGAAAAAATAATTTTTTATTTATCAGATTTTGATAACTGAAGGTGATAAGAAAAGCATTTGAATGTACAATTATTTTCAACGAGCTTGCTAGACGATGAAAACAGCGCTTTCCTATAAAGTATCGAATTGTCAATTATTGACGGCATCTACCGTCGGTTTTATCTATCCAATGATTAGTTGCATGAAGTCAGCAATTGACAAAAGGCACGGCAGACAGATCGGACGAGAGCAATAAATAAAAACTCAAACTGCAATTTCGAGCTATTTCACTTGTTTTTTGTTTCGTCATCTATTATTCGAATGTACTATTGAAAGAATAAACGTTCAATTTTTGTTTTCTCATTGGTCCAATGAAAGTCAAACGAACCACTATCTATTCGAAACAGAAAAAAAACCCAATTTTCAATGAGTAACATTTTTATTGCGTTCAATTGAATCATTATTTGTTCTACTCATGTCATTGATCTATTCGGATTGTTATTTATTAACTGATATTGATTTCAATTCGAAACGAATTTCTCATCTACTCGAACGACGTTTCAAAATAAATTCATATGAAACCAGTTTTGATTTTAAATCTCTTCGGCCTGAACAACCATCGAACAATGCCAAAGTTTCTCGATCATTATTACGTTATCAACCAAAATTGCAATACTTTCATGGATATGATGACAATAGTTCATCGAATTCATCATCTGATGACGACGATGATAATAATAGTGAAACAATGACATCGATCAATGAAGAAGATGAAGACGATTATCTCAATAAACTAGCCGAATGGGAACCAGCAAATTTTCAAGCATCGGCAGAAACTGATGATGAAGAAGAAGAAACAATGCAATCAGTCGATACAGATAATGATGATGATAGTCAATCAGCTCCAATGGATATTTGCTCATCTTCAAAACCGACAAGTACTCAAAGTCCAACTGACGATCTTGTCGTTACTTATGTTCATCGTCCTTCAAAATCTGAACCGATACCGTATGAAGAGAATATTTTCGATTGTCTTCCGCAATTCGATGGTCAAGTCGATTATTTATCGACGAAACAATCGACTGGAAAGAACAACGACAAACGTTTAGATGATGTTGTTGCAAAAATTCAAGCTAGAAAACTTCAACCGAGTAAAACCATTCAAATTCACGATATTCCATCGAAATCGAATCGATTTCGTTTAACTGATAATAATAAATATAAACCGGTGATACCATCGCCGAAAAAAACACCGGCAAAAATCGATCGACCGAAGGAAACCAATCTCAAAACGCCGAAACCGATCAAAAAAGCTCCACCACGATTACTTTCTTCCCTATTAAAATCGAATGAAGACGCTATTCGACCGCTATTCACACCGATACCACCGACTGTACCGTTAATTCAAAAGAATCCGATGAATAAAACACAACGATTACAATCGGAAAGTTCATTGCCATTACTTTCTCGTAAATCTCACGATTCGGACAAAATTCTCGCTAAAAAACAACGTCAGTCTGAAAGTAAATCGAATTTATTCGAAGCATTTTCTTGAATTACATGTTAAACTATTTTAGAAATTCCACAAAAACGAAGTTCATCTTTGTCTCTCGTGAATAAACCACAATTAAAAGAACGTTCAGCTAAACATTACATGTCCTTAGCTCAGAAAGAATATAAACATTTTCAAAAACATCAACAAACTCGAACTCAACCGGTTTCATTATCTGCAAATGAGAAACTAAAACAAACAACGAAAAAAACCTCAAAATCATCGATCAGTGTACGTGCAAGATTAAAAATATGATTTCGAAATATGAATATTGTTTGTTCTCTGTTATTAGACAATCGATTCACTTTTCAGAAAGTCAGAATCTTCATTAACACTCAATAATACAATCGGACAGAAAAAGGAAAAACATAAAAAAATTAAACCACTCGATATTCCAACGAAAACATTGCCGATTTCAAAATCGACTCAAAATCAAAGTAAACATTTTATTCAACAACAAAAAAAAACAATCGTTTTCCTTATTTTCATTATTCAGCTTCACAACGATCACAAATAACCAGCGACTCATCATCATATCTCTATATCGTTCCAAGTAGTCCAACGTTGACAAGTTCAAAACGACCTGCTAATTATTTCGAAGGATGTATCGAACTCGATGATGATGATGATAATGAAGAATCAAATCCAACTAAAAATACCACCGATGATGACATTCAAGAAATCGAAAAGCCACAGTTCGTATTGTTATTTTTTTAAATTTAATTTCTACGAAGAAAACTCTCGATCTTATTTAGTTATTCAATTGCTTACAGTATTTATCAACGTGAAAAACTTCTCGACTATCCCGTTCATTCGCCTTCAATGCATATTCAATGGTTAACCAATCTCGAACATATTCTTCTCGAACACATATCTATCTGTCATGAAAATAATATTCGCCCATCACTAAATTCATCTACACAAACCTATAGAATCGATCCAGAACTTATCTCAAAAACAATCATTGGCTTTCTCAAATTGTTCATTCTTCGAAATAGTGCATTCGATCAACAAGAAGCTATTTTTCTTCAATTTGGTCTAACTTCACATTTACGTTACCTTCTTATTGAACTACCAACATGGAATCATACCGATGAAAAAGATTCTCAAAATGAGTGCAAACATTGCCATCAATATTCATTGATTATGAACATTCTTTTCGATTTACTTTTTGATTTAATCGAATATGATCTCTGTGAAAATTATACGAAAGAACACTACCGTTCGACATTAATCGAAAATGATTATTTCACACGATTTCTACAATCGAAACCGACACATAAAGATCAATATTATCGAATAAAATTTGTTATTTATTTCATTGAGCTACTTGCCGTACATATGAATAAATGTTCGAATCAAACACAATTTCAATTCAATAAAAATGAAAATATTCTTTTTTATTCGATGGAAAATTTCATTCGACAAATACTGACAAAAACACAAACACGAAATCAACGATTAGCAATCTGTTTCAATGTTTTGGAATTATGTCTGTTATTTGTCAACGAAAAAGTCGATCGAATCAAACAAGTAGAAAATACGAAGATGAGAAAAACAAAATTTGAATTTTATTTCTTCTTCTTCTTCAGATGTCGACATTTCTCGTCGATTTATGTGCGAACAATCCTTCATATCGTAATTTGTTTTTGTCCGAGAAAAATCTTTTTGTTGATATACGTTTATTATTTATCAATGAATTAATTAACACAAATTATTCGATAAAATTAACGTCAATTGATCGTATTCAAAACTTTTTCGGACGAATACAAGTAGGAAGAAGAAGAATAACGATGTGTACTATGTTATCAAATATGTTCTTTTCATTTTTTTTCTAGATTAGATTCAATTCAACAACAGCAGTATGTTTATTTTTTGATAGTGAAGAAAAAAAAGGCAGTGGACTTTGTTGTTTTAGAGTGTTGATGAAGATCTTTTGCTTCTTCTTCGAAGTCTTTTCAGTTCATAAGCAGATCTATTGAATGAATTGAAATAGATCGATATATATTTGCCAATTTCACAAAAAGAATTACGAATTATTCTTGAAACAGAATTCGACTTAATCTATCAGAAATTATTGAAATTATCCGCTGAAAGTCAACAATCGTTTGAACATATGAAAAAGTCTCTGTTTTCTTTTCGTTTGTTGAAATGTAAATGGAACAAATTGTAAATTCAGATTGTTATCATAAGTTTTGTCTGTGTGCTCGCCACTGATTTTCTCCCAAATTGTGGTCAGATGTATAGAGTTCTGTTTATTATTATTATTGGTTTTTTTTTGTTCTCTACCGGTGCTCTCTCTCTCATTTCATTGCAAAACAAAAGAAGCTAATAGTTCATAGAAAAAAATTAACTGTTTTTTCTTCTTCTTTATTAATTAGATTATAAAATAATAAAACATGGATCACGAAGAAGACGAAGGTAGAAGCAGATGTTTAATAGTTAAATATTTTTATACCATTCGAATCAATATATTCTAGGTTCGATCATGAGCGATGTTTCGTATGTTATCGATACGATTCTCGAACAAATCGAAACTGATCTATCACCAAGTCATTCAACATCATTCACAACATTTGTTGTCGATGATATTGTCAATAAAATTCGTTTGACAAGTTTAACACAACACGATTCATCAGCAAGTACCGATGAAATCTCATCACCATCTCTTTCGAGTTCGATCGTTGACGTTCCATCAGCACAATCAAGTCGTTCAATATCACCATCACATATTCTTACTGATGCAAATCAATTTCTCGCACCAGTCGATAAACGTATTCTCGATGATATCGAAGCATATTCACGAGAATTAGCACAAGAATTTGTAACAGCAGTCGAACAGTTAACATCGACATTGCATCATATGTCAGCAACGAGTGTTTGTTGTCTACAAACCTATCGAGATGTTGTTGGAGACAAATTAAATGACACAATTGAAACAAATATCAAGACGATCTATTCATTTATTGCACAAGCCGAACAGTTAAGCTCACAATTGGCACCTATTTATGAATTACAAAAGAAGATTACGTATATCAAACAGCTACTTGACATTTTATCACAATCGATTTAATAAACTCGTTCTTTTTATTTTTGATTTTATTTTAAATATATAAATATACATATGTAGATGAATGTTTACGTCGGTGTTTGTATGTTTTTTTTTGTGTTTAAAGATAAACGAAATGGATATAAAATCGAACTATCAAACACTAGTAGTACTTGATCTTGAAACAACTGGATTGATACATGATAATCCCAAGATTACTGAATTAGCTATGATTGCTGTAAATATGTAGGTGATTAGTTGATTTGGATAAACAATTCAATTGATTCTTCTAGCGGAACATTGCAAGAAATGAAAAATGACGAGGAATTACCACGAGTTTTAGTAAGTTATTATCGAATTTAATTAATTATTTATTTGTTTTTTTCTTTTTTTTGTATTAGAATAAATTTGTGAAAAACTTTAATCCATTAAAAGAACTAGTAGATGAAGTCGTCAAACTAACTGGTAAGTAGTAGATATTCGAAAAACGATGGATGACTAATAATCTCTCACGTTATGTTTGTTTTTCTTCTTCTTTTTTCATTCTCCGTCTAGGTTTAACTAATTCTATGTTATCGATTTGTCCTCCATTTGATCGTCAGTCAGTTCTTGCAATCGAAACATTTCTCAATAACTTTCCCACGCCAATCTGTTTCGTTGGTAAGAAGAACTATATTCGACTCACAAAAGTTTTATTGACATAAACAATGATAACATGCATTGTCTTCGTTTATCATAAGAGGTTCTTGTTGTGCTTTTTCATTTCGGCATGTCGGCGAATTTTAAAAAAAGATTATGTGAACTCTTTTTCAGTATTCTCATTTTTTTTCCATGAAATTCTATCACGAAAAACGAAAGATTAAATAATTACACGCATATTCAGATTTGTACTTGCACCACACGTTGAAATATTCATAAACAAGTGTTCTTTTTTCCAAAGCCAATAATGAGTCATTCATTTTTCAGCTTCTTGGATTTTTCCATCGTTATCAAATCGTATAAACACTCGTGCTTTTTTTCTACTCCGGTAGCTTTTGCTCACACATCGTTAGTTTCTTATTTTTAGCACATAATGGCAATTTCTTCGATTTTCCAATTTTCTTCAAAGAAATTCAATCTGCTTTATCAAATAATAATAATACAACATCTACCGATGACAAACAGGTAGACATATCGTTGGCAACTAATAATCTTTCAATTCATGATTCGTCAACTGGAAAAGAAACATTTTTGTTTTCAATTGATTGTGCTGATTCACTTCCATTCTTTCGTGAAATACATAGATTATTGAATGATAAGGATCTTGTTCAATATCCTGACAACAATTCTTCTGTTCAACCTGTAACAACAACCGTCAATAATAATCATGCTGGCTACGTTGAAATTCCAATTAAATACACTCCATCAACTGATCCAGCTCGACAGCAAGTCTCAATGAAACTGAGTAAAATCTACGAACGAGAATTCAAAGACAATGCGTCTAATCGTCAATCACATCGGGCAGAAGATGATTGTCTAATGCTGGTAGCGCTATTAAAACTCTATCTACCCGATTGGCTTGTGTGGGTTGATAGAAATCATCGAAAACTCAGTACATTTCATAGCTATCCGACTCACAAGCAGCAGCCGCCTCCACCAAAACCGGTGGTTAATCGTAAACCACCATTGAAATTCTAAAAACAAGCGAACAGTAATTTGAAAACATTCTTTTTTTTCTTTATTTTCCCTCCCACAATGAAATCTTAATAATCAATCATGTTATTCATTGATTGAATTTCTCTTTATTGAACAAAGAAGACAGGTGTTGTTCGGAG
>ERZ781399.1718-NODE-1718-length-18930-cov-3.972026_pt1 | contig 18930 bp, 19 predicted proteins | sample MGYA00511014_ERZ781399 | MGnify/ENA primary metagenome ERZ781399 (study PRJEB29847, sample SAMN06458254) | wastewater metagenome | isolation source: Wastewater bioreactor | place: South Africa: Cape Town | study: EMG produced TPA metagenomics assembly of the...
GAACAAGCACCAAAACGAACGAAAATACTCGATACACGACCGGTTGAAATCAATGATGACGAAGATGAAGATGGAGCCGAGCAAATATTTGCCGATGAAATCGAAGAAGATGATGAGGACAACGATGACGAAGAAGGAGAAGGAGGAGGAGAAGGAGATGTTGATGATGAAGATCATGAAATGCATGAATATGAAGACGAAGAAGATATTAGCGAAGACGAGGACGATGATAGTCGTTCGGAAATTACTGATGAAGATGACGAAGAAAATTTCGCACATGCCAATGGAATGAAAGCTTATTCTCAACATTTAAATCTATCTCATTCGAATGATAATCCATCGAACGATCTTTATCTTCAAACAATGAACGATAATTTACATAAGAAATTTCGTCGGACAAATCAACATCCATTTTCGTCTGATCACGATGGTACACATTTGAATAATAACTATCTACTCAATCAATTCAATGGAGATTATAAAATCAACTCGAATGCAAAACCAATTATTGACAATGGACAAAATCTAAAAACAACAACAAACAATAATGCAAATCAAGGAGGAGATGATGACGATGATGATGATATTGTATTAGTTAGTGATGATGATAGTACAGACAAAAAAGTGTCTAGTAAGCAAAGTTAACAAAATGCTGAAAGAAGATGATTTATTCAAATGTTTAGATCCACCAACATCGGAAACATTGACATATGTACCAGATATTCCAGCGCCTTATGTTGAAACAGTTACAGTTAAAACAACGACAACAACGGTGATATTAAATGATGGATTGAATGCACAAGATTTATTAGATGATATCGAAAGAGTAAGTTGACAATTAAAAATGAGAAAAAAAAACAATCTTAGACAATAATATTACAGTCTTCAAGCAGTAAGCTGATTTCGTCTGTCGACAATATTGACACATCATTGAATACAGTTGTTCAAGTAGGTCGAGTTTACTGAGTCATCGAATATTTTTCTTCGTCAAAATATCGACAAATCTATTCGTTTCTTCTTTTTTATTTTCTAGGAAACATTGGAATCTATTCGTGATGCGATCAGTCTTGTCAGTGATGATTATCTTCAAACAACGGTCATCGAACAGAAATAACCAAATCTCCCTCTCTCTCTTGTTCTATCTCTCGTCATGTTTTAATCGACGAAATAAACTAATCAAAACAAAAAAAAATAACAACAGGAATTTCTTTCATTTGTGTATGTTCATAGATGTTCGTGATAGATTTGTGTTTTTTTCTCTCTCTCTCTCTCTCTCCTTTGTATATCTAGCCGCTGAGCAGTTCTTTGTTATTCATTTTTTCTTTGGATTTCTTTCTCATATTTGTTCTTTACTGTAAGATGTTTAAATAACAACAAAAAAAGAAGAAGAAACAAACAAAACAAACAAACAAGTTGATTTTTTCATAAATCGATTGAATATATATATTTTTCTTTTTTTGATGATTCATCTTAATAGATATTTGCACGTATTTCGACGAGCAATGTCGATTAAAATTGGTACACACAATGGACATTTTCATTGCGATGAAATCTTTGCTTGTTTCCTATTGAAAACTTTGCCTCGATATGCCAATGCTGAAATTATTCGAACACGTGATCAAAAGATTTTAGATGAATGTGATACGGTTGTTGATGTTGGCGGCGTTTTCAATGCTGGACAACGTCGATTTGATCATCATCAAAAATCTTTTACGGACACATTTCATTCGTTAGATTCGAGTAAACCATGGACAATTAGATTGTCAAGTGCCGGTTTAATTTATGTTCATTATGGACGAGAAATTATTCGAGAATTATTGAACAAAGATGAACAACAACTCGATGAGAGAGTTCGTGAACATCTTGTCGAAATTTTCTACGAGAAATTATACGAAAAATTTGTTCAAGAAATCGATGCTATTGATAATGGCGTTGATATTGGCGAGAATATGAAGTATGATCAGTTGTCTTTTATTGAAGTTTGAGAAAGAAAGTTTTTTTTTTCGTAGATATTCAATAAGCACAAATTTAAGTTCACGAGTCGGATATTTTAATCCAGCATGGAACGATTCAAATTCTCAAGAAAAAGAAGAACTTGGTTTCAAACAAGCTATGGAATTAATTGGCAAAGAATTTCTTGATCGTTTTCATTTCTATTTACATGTCTGGTGGCCAGCTCGTGCTTTGCTCGAACAAGCTATTGCAAATCGTTTTAAAATCGATCCATCAGGTTCGATTCTTAAATTTGATCGTTCATTTCCATGGCGTGAACATTTATTCGATATTGAAAAAGAACAATCGTCAACTCTTGGCACAACAATTAAATATGTTCTCTATCCAGATACAAATAAAACATGGCGTATACAAGCTGTACCTGTCAATCCAACATCATTCGAAAATCGTCTATCATTACCCAAACAATGGCAAGGTCTTCGTGATAATGATCTCTCAACGAAATCCGGTATTCCTAATTGTATTTTTGTGCATGCATCCGGTTTTATTGGTGGAAATGCAACGTATGATGGTGTTTTAGCTATGGCTCAACAATCACTACAATTAGCAAATACGAATTAACTTATTTGTGATTTGATTTTTGTTTTTCTTGAATATATTAAGACGAAGAAAAAGAACGAAAGAAAGAAGACTTGACAATGAATATTCATATGTGTATTGTTATAAACTAGAACTAAAAGACACTGTGTATACACGAAACGAACAGATAAAAGATGAATATTTGATTCTTGAAGACAAAGTAAGACAGTTTAGTTGACTAGATTGAGCTCGATCGAGTCGACTCTGAGAGAATAAAAAAAACGCAAACAGACAAACAAATAAAAGAGAAAATGAAAAAGAAAAAGCAACGATTAATCCAACACCGGTTTATGAGTTCGTCATTCATTTCGTTCGTTAAACCGCTGATTGTTCATGCGGAAGTGTATAACCACCGTGTTTATTCACGCTAACATATTGTTGTGTTCGTTTTGACCATACATATCGACAAAATTTATAACCCGTAATTAAAAGAAATAAGAATGTTAAAATGATAATTCCTAATGAAATGAAAACATATGTATGAAAACGTTGTTTTCCAATTGGTTTTTCACGAAATTCTGCTGGAATGTAATTGGTTTGATTAATCATATAGCCAAGTGTCCAACCGACTTTACCCGTAGGAAATGTATTGGCAAAACTTAAACGTTTTAAATCATCTGGTTGAAAGCCAACACCATATGTTAATAATAACCACATGTACCATGCATCGAAACATAGCGTTCGTTTATGTTGTTCATTGGATGGCGTCATTTTTTCTTGAAGATATAACGTTGAATATGATGTTTGACACTTCAATTGAAATCATAGAAAGAAAGAAATGATTTATTTTCAATCAACTTACGACATTAATTAAACGATCGGAAATTTCTTTTTCAGAATAATCTTTTAATTTATATCGTTCAGTTGTTGATCCATTTGGCCGTGACATACCGTGTGCAAGATTATTAAAAACATAATAATAACCCGAAAGACCAATAAAATTAATTTTCGATGGTAATTTCGGTTGAAATGTATGATCAAATGTACAGTATTCTTTTTTATACGAACATGATACCGTTCGATCATTACGTTTGGCATCGAATAATTGCATTAAACGTGTTCTACATAGGTTAGCATTTCCTGTACCAATGAATGTAAATGATGTTGAATTCGATTTATCATTGAATTTTTCTTTTTCATTTATTGTACATGGTGAACCAAAGATTTGTGCTAAGGAAAATGTATCATTGGCACCATGAGGTAAACATGGATCACGTATAAGAATACGTGATGATGTTGCTGTACGCGAACGATTGTAATTTATAGCTGCATTAAGTAAACGAGCTCGGTGACGTCGTAATGCTTCATTTTTACCCCAACATAAATAACTGTGCGCATATGGATTGTAAACGGTATTGAATAGAGTTATATCTGTTGTGAATTCTGATGGAATAGGTTCGTCACCCGGTTGGTGTACGTCTAATTAGGTCAAATGATTGTTAGGTTTCTTGTTTATTTAAGAAAAAAACAAATTCTTACAAGTAAAAGTCACTTGTGTTGATGCACCGCCAAGATCGAGTACACCGACCATATTCGGATCTAATTGATCGGGCGATGGAGGTACCGATTGTTTAGCATGACGATGTTTGAATTTTTCTAATAAAATATTCGTTGTTATCCAACCATCAATAGCTTCTTCCATTCCGGTTAATATTCTAACCTAAGAAATCGTCGAAGAAAAGAAAACAAAAAATGAACTTGTTTTGTAATTGAATTATTTAGTAATACGCTAAATAAATATTCTATATGCTTCAAATACTTCATCAACATATCTAATCAAAGAATAATATTTTCTAGCGATAATCTCGCATGTGTAATTATTATTCTTGAACCTTATTGTGCAATACTCAGCTCGTTTAGTTAAGAGATTAGATTGCCTTTTCTCTTCAACCTACTTGACGTGCAGTCACAAATTGAAACGGATAATTGGCAAAGATCTCACGTATTCGTTCGAGAATTTGATTAGAACGTGTGAAATTTTGCAAACGAGTAAGACGCATGCCGGCCGTAGCGCCAAGAAATATTGGCGAGAATTTATAACGTGTCGACGGTATTTCTTCTAACGCTCGTTTTAAACATGGTTGAAAATATGGTTCTAAAAGATCTAAATATTGTTCGAAATCTGATATAGCTCGTAATTTTATTGAATCATTCGTATAAATTGATGCTAATGGACAAACAAATAGTTCGTTAACAGTCGATGTTGTGCCTAAACCATTCGATTTGTCAGCTGGCCAATAATAAACAAACATTTCCGTATGTGAACTACCAGCATCGAATACAATAGCATAATTGATAAATGGTGCAACACGTGCTCGATAGATTATTGTTAAATAAATAGCTATAAATGTAGCCAATATCAACAATGTTACAGCTATACCTTGAAGAAAATTGATTAATGATTGACAACGAAACCTGTGTTTCGATCTTTGTTCACGATTGTCCATGATGATTCAATCTAATTTCTGAAAACAAAAATGTCAGACGGTCAAGATGAAATTCTACCAATTAGTTTATCTCTCTGGAGCTTACAAACAAATTATACTGGCGAGTGATTGATATCTGACGTTTGTATCAACAGAAAAAAAAACGATAGAGAAGTATTCAGACTGAAAGAGAAAAGAAAAACGATAAGAAAACGATTAATAGTTAGACAAGAATTTAATAGTCGATGAAAAGAAATACGCAAACCACAACGAGTCGCAATAATATTTTAACTATGGTATAAAAATTCTGACAAAAAAAAGTACATTGAATTCTGTTGTACGTATCACTTTTCTCGGGTTTTTTTTTCGAATAGTCGGTAATGTGATCTAAGAAAATAATTGATGATATATAGAACTATATAGTATATATGCAAAGAAAACGATGGGTATAAATGGTCGGTTTTTTCTCCTTCTTTTCTTTCTCTCTTCTTCTTCTTCTACTACGTTTTCTATTTGCTTTTATTGTCTTAAGTGTATTTTTTTTGCATCATGTCTCTGTTTTCTCTTTCTTCCTGCCTTCTCTCTGTTTCTATTGAAAAAGAACTTCTAATAAATTGAAGAATCATAATTGGATGCGTATTTAATTACGAATTTCTAGTTGTTCACACTTAACTTCTAACGAAAACCATTTTTTTCTTATATAAAGAATGTGTAAAATAGTATTTCTTTTCTTTCTCCCTCCCTCTCTCTCTCTATCCGAATCACTCCTCACTTTTTTCTTCTCTTTCTATTTATTGATTTATCTTAAAAGGTACATTGAATGGCAGACTTAAAATCATCTCTAGAACGCGTCCTACTTGTCTGTAAAAACCATTAAGTATGATTTTTATTTGAATAACAATTCAAAAAAGAAACAGACGAAAAAATTCACACCCTTTATGCTCGTATACACAAGGGAAATTTTTAAAGATTACTTGACTGATAAGAGAGACACTTTACTTGACTTATATTATTGATGGAGAACTTTCTTATCTGTAGATTTATTATTTCTATTTTTTTGCTTATTGAAATGTCAAATCGGTTAAATTAGATGTATAGATGGAAGTAATAAAACGAGATAAATGCCGAAGTTTTTTGTCTAGTTTGTTAATATCTTCGAACGAAAAGGAAAAAAAACCCAACTGAATGCTCGAGGCTAATAATATTAGCGTCATTGAATAAATAACCGTGATTAGCTATTCGACGACGATTTCTTCAGAGACTTCAGCAGAAAATAGTGAATATTTCTTCTTCAAGAGATTACAAATCATATTACATTGTTTGTCGATTGGTTTTAATGATGACAAAGCAAAGAAATACAAACAAACAGGCATTAATCATCTAATATAGACAGATGAAAATGTAAGTTAATAGACGAAAAAAAAAACAAAAAAAAATATGCTTTATTTTTACTTTGTTGACTCTATCAGAATAATATATAGACTACATTTGACAGTAAGAGTAAAAAAGAAGAGATTTATGATTGATTTGTTCTTCATCTTGGATAACAAACAAATGTCATCATTTACAATTTCTGTCTAATCTAATCGATACGGTTACGAAAGTAATTGATGATTTTTCTGCAGTATATCCACAGTAGAAAGGCTTTCATCTATGCATATGCACTGATTTTCTCATCATGTCATCAAATATGAATCATAGTATTTTTCTTTTTCTACACGGTCGTTGTTTTTCCCTAATCGATCGCTATGCCCCAGATACTTGGGATTACTGTATAGAGAGAAATAATCGCTTTTAAACGAATATTAAATTAACTTCTTTGATCAACGCATAAAGACAGACAGGATTAGTTATTAGATATTCCGGCTGTGTAAATATATTATATGCTCTCAACTAAATCAAGAAAGTGCTTGACAAAAGAAAAAAAAACTCATTGACGTTTTATGAATATAGGCAAGCATCAAATCGAGTTAAGTCTTTCGAGGGTATTAAGAAATAATATCATATTGAAGAGATTAAAAACGGAGTCGATGTCAAATTCCTCGATTGCTATTTAATATTCTTTATGAATCGAATATTTCCTTGAGAATTTTATATTGCATATAAAACGTATGCAAATTTGTTTCACGAGAAATACTTGTCGAGTTTTATATGACGTGTTTAATTCAGATATTATCTCAATAGATAATCAACTAATTCTTCAGAATTGTCGACATTTGTATGTAAATAAGATATTAAAAACATTCCAGCTGATACCGATACTATACGTACTTGTGTCAGATGTTTTAATTAAATCTTGATAAGTTATCTGATCTAAAATAACGAGAAGAAGAAAAAGAAAATTATTCATGATATATATTTCAATGAATATTAAATTGATAGAAATTAAATATCTAAGTACAACATAATACGTTTTCTTTCTTTCTTTCTTTCTTTTTGTTTTGAATGTTTTTTATTTTTAACACATTCATTATCGAATCAGTCAAGCATTTGATATAACCTTGCTAATAACGCATTTTAATAAATTAATATATTTATTAGAAGTGAAAAGAAGAAAAGAAAGAAAGAAAGAAGCCAGAGAGAAAAGTCAAGGCATATTCACACGATTATAACGATGAAGAAATATACTGCATTTTTAAATGGAACGAATTTTTACCCAAAGTATTAAAATGTAAAAAAAGAAAGAAAAACAAGGCAATGCAAATGTATCTCAGGGTTCTTAAAATTAACCTTGGTTTACGAGAATAATCATAAGACAAATATTATTTTAAAAACTATCATTATTTTCCTTCATTCATTTTAAAAAAAAACATATTCGTCGTCTGTGTTATGATAAAAAAAAAACTCTGCTCTGTTCTATATTCCGAATGGTCATCGGTTGCATTGACAGTTAGACATAGACATCTATCAGCATGTGTCGTTAGTTTGATTTAAATACCTAAGATTGATTTTCATTTTTAATTCAAAATTAAAATTTATAATTTTAAATATCGAAAAAAAAAGAATTTTTTTCTCGAATTTTTCGATAAATGCTCGTGATTCATTGTTATTTGTTCTGTTGTTGGTGACTCGTTTTGTTCTTCGTTTCTCCTCTTCTCTTGTTTCATCTTCCTCCTACACGGCCTGCCACGTCTTCTCAGTGAATATATTAAACGCACAGTATATTGCAAATTTTTTGATTGAAAAAGAACATTTAACATGGGTTTAACAATTTCATCACTTTTTCAACAATTATTTGGCAAAAAACAAATGAGAATTTTAATGGTCGGACTTGATGCTGCCGGTTCGTCGTATTTTAAATCATGAATATATGACCTTAAACTATTTGTCTTCAGGTAAAACAACAATTCTCTATAAACTAAAACTAGGCGAAATCGTTACAACTATTCCGACAATCGGTATGCTTTGTTAAACGAAAATAAATCGAACATTTGAGTTATTATTCGTTGTGAAATAGGTTTCAATGTCGAAACTGTCGAATACAAAAACATCAGTTTCACTGTTTGGGACGTTGGTGGCCAAGTAAGTTGACAGATATTGACACGTGAAACGTTTTTGTATTATTGTATTTCTAGGATAAAATTCGTCCTCTATGGCGACACTATTTTCAAAATACTCAAGGTTTAATTTTTGTTATCGATAGTAACGATCGTGAACGTGTTGGCGAAGCACGTGAAGAACTTCAACGTATGCTGTCGGAAGATGAACTTCGTGATGCTATTCTACTTATCTTCGCTAATAAACAAGTTCGATAATGAACTAATCTTTTTCTTTTTTTTTGTCATTGTATGTTTTCTTTTAGCATCTACCAAATGCAATGAATGCTGCTGAAATAACAGACAAATTAGGTCTTCATTCATTACGTAATCGTCAATGGTATATACAAGCAACTTGTGCGACAAGTGGCGATGGTCTTTATGAAGGTCTCGATTGGTTATCGAATCAATTGAAAAATGTGAAATAGAACTTCGTGTTAGCAGCAAATTAATGAACAAATATTCCATTTAAAAAAAATTAAAACTATACTTTGTTGTTTTTATCTTCATACCAGCACATACCTATTTGTGAGAGAGAAAGAGAAAAAGAGAAACAAACAATACATTTTACTAGCTGAATCTTGTTTTGGGTAGATATCTCGTTTTTTTTTATTTGACAAAAAAAATGTTTTCTTTCTTCATTTCAAAATAAAAAAAAAAGTAAAATAAATCTATTAGAATTTTACAAAACAATTTCGTTTTGTTCTGCTTTATCTTTTTAAGACAAAAAGAAAAGAATATTATGTCGAAGAAATTCGATGTCTGTATTGTTGGCAGTTGTAATGTTGATTTAATCAGGTAATAATATTGCATGATTCAAATGAGAATATTATCGTTGACGATATATTTTTGAAGTTATGTTGATCGAACGCCAAAAATCGGTGAAACAATCGCAGGAAATAAATTCGAAAAAGGTTTCGGAGGTAAAGGTGCGAATCAATGTGTTCAAGCTGCGAAATTAGGTGGAAATGTTGCAATGATCAGCAAAGTAAAGTCAATTGTCAAGAATAAGAAAAATAGAGATTAAATTTATAGCTTGGAAATGATGTATTTGGAAAGGAATATATCGAGAATTTGAAACAATTAGGAGTTAATACAGGTAAATTGATTTGTGTTGAAAATAGATTTTGATATTTGATGAATTTAGAACATGTTAGTAGAACAAATGAAGCAGCAACTGGTGTAGCACCGATTATTGTTGATAAACAAGGACGCAATTCAATAATTGTGATTTTGGGAGCGAATTTATTATTAAATGGAGATGATATTGAAAGAGCTGAAGATATAATTCGACAATCGAAAATAGTTGTTTGTCAATTAGAAATTCGAGAAGAAACAGTTAAAAAAACATTTGAATTAGCACGTAAACATTCCGGTATTGACAATTGATTCGAATCGATTTTGTGATACGAAAAATGTCGTTTTTTTTTTTCTTTAGTTTTAACAATTTTAAATCCTGCACCAATGTCGGAAAAGCTCGATCAGGATTTACTCAAATTGGCTGATGTTATTTGTCCAAATCAAACTGAAGTATTCGATCGGTTTTGTTATTAAATTTAACAAAATTTCGTTTCTTTTTTGCTAAGGCTGAGCTATTGTGCAATATGAATGTCGAAAGTATCGATGAAGCCAAAAAAGCCTGTGAAAAATTACGTGAATTAGGCTGTCGAATAGCAATTATCACTATGGGTGAACAAGGTGCGGTCGTTTCTGATAAAGAAGGTTCGTACGAACATGTTGCAATCGAACGATCATCGTCAGTATGTGACTCAACCGGTGCTGGTGATTCATTTGTCGGTACATTAGCTTTATTAATGGCACGAAAAGAAAATCTTTCATTGAAAGAACAAGTTCAACGTGCATGCCGAGTAGCAAGTCAAACAGTCGAGAAAAAAGGCACACAAACAAGTTATCCAACAAGTGATGAACTTCGATTTCATCTTTTCGAATAGATTAGTTTTCTTTTCGCAATTTGATTTGATTTTTTTCTACTCAATAAATTATCACCGCAGATAGATTTATTACGATACTCTCACTACGCGCCATCTCTTGTCTTTGGCAGTCATTTGAATTTACGAAGTGCGACATCTTAACATCGACATTTCTTTTTTTACCAAAAATACTTATTGGAATAAAGACCGTAAATAAACAATCGAGTTTTTCATCTATTAGATTGTTCCATTCGTTCTTTTTCTTTCTCTTGATTATGTCTTAGACTGTCATACAAAATCATAATCTCTTGATAATTCTAGATGTTATTCGAAGGACCACTGAGCAAGTGGACAAATGTTATCCAAGGATGGCAATATCGTTTTTTTGTCTTGGATCCAACACAAGGAATGCTCATTTATTATACAGTAAATCCAAAAAAAAACGAATTATTTTTATTTTGATGATATTTGCAATTGTTTGTGTTTTTATTAGTCTAAAGATAATATGGTCAAAGGCGAACGACGTGGTGTAGTTTTATTACGGGTATAAACATTTATTTTCTTTGCCGTCGAATATTTGTATTTCTCATTTATCATGTTGAAGGGAGCCTATTTGGGCATTGACTCTGAAGACGATAGTACTGTAAGATGATTTCATTTGATAATTATTTCGAATAAATTTTTCTTTCATCTTATAGTTTACTATACGTTCTCATGGAAAGACATTCCATTTTCAAGGTTTAATTTAAAAAAAAACGACGAATAAATTGTTTTGTTTTAAAAATCGTTTTTTGATTTTTCAGCTCGTGATGCTGAGGAAAGACAAAAGTGGATATCGAATTTAGAAGAAGCAATCAGTTTGAATAGTGTCAATACCGTTCGTTTTTGCTTTTTTAAATTCAATTTCAATAATTATTCTGTTTATTTCGAAAGGATAAACTATCTATTCCAAGTACATCATTATTCGAGCGTAAGATTTCGGAAGCTGATGCTTATTTACAACTGCTTATCGATGAAGTCAACGTAATGAAATCTATCAAAATAAATGCAATATGAAAAACTCTTATTATTATTCTAGGAACTTGAACAAAAAACTAATCAAGAACAAGATTCCAAAGAACAAGAAAGTTATAAACGTGTCGTAGCATCAGCTAAAGTACAGAAATCATTTATTGAAAATAGAATATTTGTATTTGATTTCTTTCAGAGATTAATTGAGGCTGTTAAATATTCAATTGTTTCGTTACAATTAGCTAAAGTAAAAAATCTATCTAAATAAAAATTGTGTTATTTATTTTTCTCAAGGTTCATATGGATCCGCACAGTGATGTTAAATCAGATGTTGATTATCAAGCTGTTCTATCTCATATGAATATTCATAAAGGTTCAATATAAAATAAAATCGTGTTTTTTTTCTTTCTAAAATACTTTCCTTTGATTAGATAAAATTCTTCATCATAACGAATCACTAACAACAGCAACGAGTATCGACGAAACTGAAGCTGAACGAGCATCACTCAGCTGTAATTTATTTTTGACACCAAGATGTACCTCAATGAACATTCGATTGCTGCTTTTTTTTGTATAGCTTTAGACTTTCGTACCGCTGTAAAAACTGTTCGAAAGAATTTTCCAGTTTCATCTTATTCGAGTAGTGACGATGATGATGATTTCTATGATGCTGATGATACGATTGAGTAAAATTATTATTTTATTGCAAAGAATATTGACTTCGAATGTTCGATTTTAGTTCATCACCAACATCAAGTGCAGTTAATCTTCAACGAAGTCCGAATCTTAATCAAGAGAATTCAAAAATAAATCTGACAATTAACAAATCAACAGACGGAAATCCGTAAGAAAAAGAAAAATTCATTGATAATCGAGAGAAAATATTGAAATTTAGACGAACGAATAATTCTCAAATTCCATTTGAAATCTATGAATCAGCTTATGAAGAAGAACCAGAAGAAGAACGTAAGAATCTCATATTACTTGAAAGAAAATTCTCAAATCTAATTATGTTCTTTTTTAGTTGCTCCAATCGATGGTACAATTATCTCACATTTAATATCTCAAGTAATGAAATGAATTATTTTCCGCGAAAAAAAATTTAAAAAAAAACTTTATTCAGGCTCGTATATCTATGGATCTAACGAAAATCACATTGCCAACATTTATTCTCGAACGACGATCGTTCTTAGAAATGCTTGCAGATTTTCTTGCACATCCCGATCAATTTGTCAAGTAGATTGACAAAAATAAACAACGAAAAAATATCAAACAAACGTTCTGTTTAGTGTTGCCGATGGTCAAACGGCACGTGACCGATTTATTCAAGTCGTAAAATGGTATTTATCAGCATTTCATGCCGGTAGAAAAAGTGCAGTACCCAAAAAACCCTACAATCCTATTCTGGGTGAAACATTCCAATGTTATTACGATCTCGGAACAACAACAACAGCAGCGGCAACAACAAATGTTTGTTCGATAATTCATCATGCAAGAAAAGAACATAATTGCTTTTATGTATTTGTAGACTAATTTTGCCAAGGATGGTCCTGTACCTTGGGCAAAAGATGAGAATGTTACATTTATTGCTGAACAAACATCTCATCATCCACCAAGTAGAAACATTTTTTTTTTGAAAATTCAAACGTTTAAATGAAAAAATTTTGTCAGTTGCATCATTCTATGCCGAATGTCCAGCAAAACGTGTTCAAATCGATGGATGTCTTTGGACGAAATCGAAATTTCTAGGTCTATCAGTCGGTGTACATATGATCGGAGATGCAACATTAACACTACTGGATTATGACGAACGTTATGTCATGACATTTCCAAGTGCCTATGGCCGATCTATTCTCGGTGTTCCTTGGTTTGAAATGGGCGGCAAAGTTTCAATTGAATGTGAGAAAACTGGCTATACGGCTAATATTGAATTTCTAACTAAAGTACACAATGAGAAACAAATATTTCAACATTGACATTTATTTTCCGTTTTTTTTTCAGCCTTTTTATAATGGAAAAAAACATCAGATAACCGGCAGTTTATATGGACCAGATAAGAAAGAATTCTGTAAAATCGATGGTGAATGGAATGGTATTATGTATGCAAAATATCAAGATACGAAGATTTCGGACATATTTTTCGATACAAAAACAACGCCCGTTATTAAGAAAAATGTTCGACCAATAGCCGAACAAAGTGAATTCGAAAGTCGACGGTAGGATTTGAGTTTGTGTTGTTCGAATCGAATGAAAAATTCAACGAGTGAAAATGTTTTTTAGTTTGTGGAAAGATGTAACATATTATTTAAAATCGAAACAATTAGATAAAGCAACTGAATCGAAATCATTTCTTGAACAACGTCAACGTGAAGGCGCTAAAGAACGTTCAGAAAAATCGATTAAATGGCAAACAAAGGTTCGATTTCTAAATTATGCATAAACTTTATGTTAAATTTCGTTTTTCATTTTAGCATTTTACCGAATCAGGTGAACAGAAATGGACATACGAAAATAAATTGATCAAACGATTCAAACAACAGCAATGAGACGAACTTTAATTAATCTTTTTAATCTTGCTTTGTTTTTATTATTATTATTATTATTATTATTATTATTATTATTATATGTACAAAACCGAGTGACAAAGAAAATCATCTCACTCTGTCAGATTAGGTTTTCATAAATCCTAGAACTAAAAGAAAGCACGCGAAAGTCTTTTTATTCTCACTACCGGTGCTAAGGTTTCATATAGTTATTCATCAATTGCATGATTCTATCAGTTTATCTGTTTTTTGAAGAGAAAGATTATGAAAGAAAAAAAGCCCTGGTATAATATGTCTTCAAAGAACAAAAAAACTCTTATTTCCATCAATAAACTACCTCTGAAAATCATGTATGAACCTGAACTTAATCACTGGTAAATCTCGAATATTCACGAGAAGAAAATTTGTTTTCTTTGCCAACGACCGTCATGGTTAAATAACTATGAAGTAGTCTAAGATAATGTGTGATTTCAGCAAATAAATGATCCGCCCAATGCAATGATAAATTATCTCATCAAGTCAGTAATCTCTTGAATAATCCTTTGGCAATATATTTGTTTTCTTTCTTTCTTTCTTTTTTTTGATGAAATGAGAAAAAAAAACGAAAAACAGTGGTGTTCATTAAATTTCTACGGTCGATGTAACATAATAAATCGATTAGTAAGCAAAATATAAAACAGATTTAATCACGAAGTCATAGAAACTCCTGTTGTTGTTGTTGTTGTTTTTCTTCTTGTCTTGCCTTTACTTGCAATCAAGAACAAAAGACCGACTATACTATACACATTTAGTTTTCTATTTGTCAAAAAAATCAAATACGAGAACAACAGCAACAGCAAGAAAACATTAATTTAACATAAAAAAATAACGCAGAAATCTACGTCAAGAAAATGACGACAAATTTTCAAGTTGTGTTCGGTAGGAAGAGAGAGAGAAAAGAAAAATGTAAGATGAAAGTTCTTTCATTTTACTTACTTGCTTGCTTTTCTTTCTTTCTTTTCTTCTCAACGCCATTATAAACATTAAACGGAAAGAATAGCAACCGTAATCTGACTCCAAACATCATCCGCTTGTCTCTACCTATCTACTTCGGTTAATTAATCCATTCTACTTTCTCTCGTTCTTTCGTTCTCTCGTTTTCTCGTGTTCGGTATTTTTCTTCTTCTTTGAGCAAACTAATATTTATATGAAGAAAAAAGTCACTTCAAGCATTGACTATTCTATCATCTAATCTTACATCTGACAACTGCTTCTTCTCCTCCTCTCGTTTTCTTATTTTCAATCGATAGAATTCCACAATGGTAAGATGAATATCAATCGATTCGACTTCTGTTCTTTAAAATCATCAATTCATCATTATTTTTTAGAGTACATTCTCGAATTCAAAATCGGAAGGTGAGAGAAAATTTGTCCTGTATTGAAATAATTTCTTTTTCTTTGTTGTTGCTTGAACAGAATTTCGTCATGTCTTCGAATTATTTGATAAAAACGGCGATGGCAGCATCGATGCCAATGAAATCGGGTTTGTTTGTTCTTTTTCAATTATCAATGGATTTTAATGTTTTTAATTCTAACCAGACAAGTTATGCGATCATTAGGATTAAATCCAACTAATAAAGAAATCTCGGATCTTATTGCAGAAGTCGATAAAAGTGGTAATCAACGTTTAGAATTTCAAGAATTCGTTGCCTTCATGAGTAAACATTGGAATGAACGTGATCAAGAAGCTGAACTTCGTGATGCTTTTCGTTTGTTCGATCGTGATAATTCAGGTTATATAACAATCAACGAACTCAAACAAGTTATGTTGAATATGGGCGAAAAATTAAATCAAGAAGAATTAGAAGATATGATGCGTGAAGTAAGAACAAAGAAAAACAACAACCGAAATTCTGAATATTATTATCGTTATTCTAGGCTGATGTTAATCGAGACGGTAAACTTGACTATCAAGGTGAGAAGGAATTGAAGAATTTCCTTTTTTTGTATTTGATTTCTTTCGTTTTGTTTATTCTTATTTGTAGAATTTGTACAAAAACTTCTTTCGCCAACATAAACATTAAACAACGTGCCATAAAATGTTGTCTGTTTTTGTCAACTGCTCAGCATATACGTATATCTTAATCAATTTTCTTAATTAGAATAAAGCAAAAAAAAAGATGACAAAGACATTGACATTGCAACCATTTTCTTTTTTTCCCCTCTTCTGTGTAAAACTGACGAAAGTTCGAATAAAAAAAAACGAAGAAGAAAAACCCTTTACATTCGACGTATATTTATCCCTGATCATTTGATTTTTATTTATGTTTCTAAACAACGTTGTAAAGTAAATATCCGTAGGAGAATCGTTGTATGACTTAGTTCTTGTACAATTAATTTATCGTGTTCATGCATGATTTTTAATTGATTTTGTTTATTAAGTTTTTTGAAATGTATCGTCTGCCGACAGATACCATGCGGATGTTCAATCAAACGAATAATTGCTAAATCCGATGATTCTGATTCGAATAATAACGTTAATAAATGATTAAACGGATCGAAATAATGATCAACGACAACAGTCGATGGTAGATCCAGTTGTTGTTTCGATGTTATTTCGCGACCATAACGAGTACAATAGTGTTGAGTTTGTTGTGAATTCATTTGTATACCATCATCGATTGCATATAAATGTTTGACTTCATTGGGAAACAATTGCCAAACATGAACAATCGATTCACGTATATCGATAATATAATCTTGATGACGATTTGTATCAATAAAATAGACAAGATTATTCGGCGAAAGATTATCTGTCCACGAACGTTTTAATTGTCCGTTAACGATTGGTGTTAGATTGTGATTTATCTTTCGAACAAAATAATCTTCATTGAAATATGTAAGAAAATATTGCGTACTACAAAAAGCATAATCGAATAAAGGTCGTTCACTATTAAATGTTAATAAACATGGCGGATGAGTCGTTATAAGAACATTGACGGGTAATGGTTCAGTTGGATTGGATGATACCGAATGAGATCGAATTGTAAATTGATCGAGAATGTTTTGAAGCGAATAGAGATTACAACTAGAATATTCAAGAAATAGAAAATCTATGTCCTCAGGCTAATCGTGATTTTTAACAAAAACCTCCTCAGTTCACTAGATCGGAAATAATGAAAAATATTCTTTTTCTCTTACCATTTTTTATCATTCTGTAGAATTAAAAATTCATTTGTTATTGCTGCTTGCCGAAGATCCTGTCCGAATATGTTCGGTTCAATAAGAAAAACATAACTCAACCAACTTGGCCATATACGTAAGACAATAAATACGTGCGAATGTTGTTTATAACGTGAATGAAATGAAATCATATGATTTTGTTCATGATAATCGAAGGATTTATCTCGAAAATTCACCGGTATTTCACATTGAATATTAATTCCAGTTTGAAAATTTAGACGTGATTGTAATTTAAAATCGTATAAAAATAAATGTCGAGTCGAACTCATAAGAATGAAACCGTCTTGTTTCGAACGATTTCTACCATGAAAATCACTGTATGTACAAATGCCAATGAAAACAATTTTCATTTGACAAATATCTTCACCGATTTCAATGAGATGTTGTTTATCGATTACATATAAACGAAGCATATTTAATTGTAGAATGAACATATATTGACCAAGAATGAATGTTGATTTCGTTGGTAGAAGTTGGTGTTTATGAATTTGTTTCGATTCATGAAATTGACAAGAATAATTCGATTTTAATAAACGACGAAGACAAATTTCATTGATACGAGATGCTGTAGAAGATGAACAGTAGGGACGAATATGATACAAACAAGAATGTAGAGATAGACGTTCTATGGAAAGATCGGGACGACGGCTTATCAATGAATGAAAACGGTTTCTATATGACCGAGAAGAAGACATTATCTAAAAAAGACAAAAGATACTTCTATACAGAAAAGAAAAGAAAATTTCATGAATTTTTATTTTTATTCTCTGAAATTTAAATATCTTGTTTATCACAGAATATATTCAAGTACTGATTTCATCATCCGAAGGAACATAACTCGATATAATCGATCGATTTTTTCCTCCGCACGTTTGTCGACGACGTTGACGTAATTCTATACAAAACAACAAATGTTTAAGAAAATATTTCGAAAAAAAAAAGTTTACCTTCAACAGTCAGTGATGCTGAAGGATCAGGTTTGCTTTCTGTTACTGGAGGTGAATCATTTATTGGCGGTGGAGAGACTGGTTCCGGATCTTTTAATAATGATGAAGGCAATGGAATGATTTCTTCCGTTGCTACTGATGGTGGATTTGTTTTAGGTTGTTCAAGTGATTGTTTTTCTGTGGGCTTCGAAGTCTTTAAACTAGCATCAATAGCTTTCTTTAATGAATCTTCAAATATAAAATCCTCTGTATAACGACTGATTTCTTCAGCACTTTTCCCCTCTGCTCTGAGTCTCCTTCTATCTCTCAGTATTTGTAAGAGAAATTTTCTCTCTTCACCGTAATCGATGTCATCATCATTATCATCATTAGCAGCAGCGAGGTCATCGTCATCGGTCGCTTGTAACATTCTCATCATGTCAGTATGTGACATACTCATCAATGGATTTCCCAATCTTGTTGATTGTTGAAGAAGTAGGAATTGTCGTGTTCGTCCATCAGGAGTAACAGCAACTCCACCTCGAATAGTCAATTGTGTACTAACTGTAGTCGTAGTTAGTGTGTCACCATAGAGTTCATCCGATTGATTCACATCAAAGTGTTCGAACATTGGATTTTGTTGGAATGGAGATAGAGATAAATCTGATTTATTGGTTCGAGTATCAAGATTTTGTGATGGAGACTGAGGTTTTTGTGGCCGACTGTCAGCCGTCTTTGATTGA
>ERZ781399.1721-NODE-1721-length-18908-cov-4.076433_pt1 | contig 18908 bp, 19 predicted proteins | sample MGYA00511014_ERZ781399 | MGnify/ENA primary metagenome ERZ781399 (study PRJEB29847, sample SAMN06458254) | wastewater metagenome | isolation source: Wastewater bioreactor | place: South Africa: Cape Town | study: EMG produced TPA metagenomics assembly of the...
CCTCGGAAACCGGTGATACGCAACAGCTTGACTCAACTTGATGTCGCACTGAGTTTCCTCAGTGGTAATCGCTTTCGAGTTGATGCCGTATGGCACCGACGATGACCTGTTCGGAGTCACGGATCTCAAACATCGCAACGTAGCCCGATCCACCGAAAGAAATAATGAGTTCGCGCACGAATGCGCTATCCCCCGTCTTTCGGCAGCTGAACGGACTATGGGCGAGGAGCTGGCACGCCTGCTTGATCGCTTCTATCGCGCGTGCTGGAATATCCAGGTCTCCAGTGGGACTGTTCAACTCACGTTCCAGCACGTGGTCGAACAATCTTTCCAGGTCTTCAACGGCTTCGGGGCTGAAGATAACCTCGTAGGTCATGCCTGCTTGCCACTGCGAGCAGCAGCCAGCTTCGACTCCAGCTTGGCAATCACGGCTTGTGCGGGGATACCGTCGCCAGCAGCAACCCTCCTTTGGATGGATGCAATGCCTCGGCGCACGAACTCCGACTGAATCCGACGCCGCGCTACCTCGTTGCGCACGGCGGTCTCCACCAGTGACGCCAGGCTCTCGCCTCCTTCAAGGGATTGCTCGATTTCTTTGCGAAAGGAAGGATCGATTCGCACCGGAGGGATGGTCGCGGTTTTCATTGCGCCAGTGTATTGCTTATGTGATGCAATTGCCATGCCGCGCATCTTTCGCACTCCTCTGATGGAGCTGGAGGACCTGCCCGGCCCGCCCGCGGTGCTGCTCCCTTCCCGCCTCACAGCCGCGCCCGGAACGCGCTGTTCGTCTCCGAGGCCTGTTCCAGCCGCCGCGCGATGTTGCCGCAGACCAGGTCGCACAGGGCATCGACCGATTCGTCCGTGAGGCGGTAGTAGACGCTGGTGCCGCGCCCCTCGCGGGCGACGATGCCCTGCTTGGTCATCAGCGACAGGTGCCGGGAAATGTTGGCCGCCGTGTAGCCACAGGCCTGGGCCAGCTCGCCCACGTTGTGTTCGCCCCGGCGCAGCAGGTTGAGGATGCGCAGGCGCGTGGGCTCGGCCAGCACCTGGAAATAGGCGGCGACCTGCTCCAGGGCTTCAGGGGGCAATTCCTTCATCACGTGCTCCAAGTATTCGGTGCTTGCCTGTCATGATACATTATTGACTAATTAGCTGATTGATTAAATAATTAACAAAACCTTGCAGGAGAGGATTCCATGCGCCACCGCCTTTGGCTGCTTCCCGTGCTTGCCGCTCTCTCGGGGCTGCCGTCCGTGCAGGCCGCCGAGCCCGCCCCGCTGGCCTACCACGCGGTCCAGCCGACCCAGGCCGGCTGGCTGAGCAGCGACGCCAGGGTGGAGGCCGTGCGCGACACCGTGCTGTCGGCGCAGGTGGCGGGGGCCATCGTCGCCCTGCACGTCAAGGCGGGCGACCGGGTGCGGGCGGGCCAGGAGCTGCTGCGCATCGACGCGCGCATGGCCAGCCAGGGGGCGGCGGCCAGCCAGGCGCAGGTGGCGGCGGCGCAGGCGAACCTGCAGGTCGCGGGCAAGGAGTACGAGCGCCAGAAGCAGTTGTTCGCCAAGCGCTACATCAGCCAGGCGGCGCTCGATGCCGCCGAGGCGCAATGGCGCGCGGCCCAGGCGCAGGTGCAGGCGCTGCAGGCGCAGGCCGGCGTGGCGGCGACCCAGTCGGGCCTGCACGTGCTCAAGGCGCCCTATGCCGGCGTGGTGGCCAGCGTGCCCGTGGCGCTGGGCGACATGGCCATGCCGGGCAGGCCATTGGTGTCGGTGTACGACCCTGCGCTGCTTCGCGTGACGGCGTCCCTCGCCGAGGAGCAGGCGCAGCGCCTGCGCTCCGGCGGCGGCGTGCAGGTGGAGATTCCCGGCCTTGCGGCCAGGCGCATGGACGTTGGCGCCGCGCAGATCCAGGTGCTGCCCACGGCAGACCCGCTGAGCCACACCGTGCCGGTGCGCGTGCAGCTGCCAGCGGACCTGCCGGGCGCCCTGCCCGGCTCGTTCGCGCGCCTGTGGTGGCAGGGTGGCGCGGCGGACGCCGGCGGGCGCGTGCTGGTGCCCGCCAAGGCGGTGGTGCGCCGCGCCGAGATGACGGGCGTGTACGTGCGCGGCGGCAACGGGCAGCCGCAGCTGCGCCAGGTGCGCCTGGGGCCGCCCCAGGGCGAGATGGTGGAGGTCCTGAGCGGGCTGCGCGCGGGCGACCAGGTGGCGCTCGAACCCCAGGCCGCGGCCAAGGTGCGCTGAAATGAAACGACACCCCCCTGAGGCCCTGCGGGCCTTCCCCCCGCTCTCGCAGCGCTGCGCGCCGCGGGCAGGGGGACGCCGCCAGCGCGGCGGGGCGGCCCTTGCGCGGCGGCCCGCACATGGGGCGCGCCAGTTTCATAGGTTGCGGGTGGCGCACAGCGCCATGGAAAACTGACATGGACGAGCACAAGCATTCCCTGGGCATCTCGGGCCGCATCGCCCAGGCCTTCCAGGCTGCGCAGATCACGCCGCTGCTGGCGCTGCTGGCGCTGCTGCTGGGCCTGTTCGCCGTGCTGGTCACGCCGCGCGAGGAGGAGCCGCAGATCGACGTGACCATGGCCAACGTGATCGTGCCCTTCCCCGGCGCGCCGGTGGCGGACGTGGAGCAGATGATCGCCACGCCGGCCGAGCAGGTGCTGTCGCAGATGCTGGGCGTGGAGCACGTGACCTCGGTCTCGCGCCCCGGCGTGGCGGTGCTCACGGTGCAGTTCAAGGTGGGCGTGCACAGGAGCGACGCCCTGGTGCGCCTGCACGACACGCTGCGCAGCAATGCCGACTGGCTGCCGCGCGGGCTGGGCGCGATGGAGCCCATCATCCGCCCCAAGGGCATCGACGACGTGCCCGTGGTCACGCTGACGCTGTACAGCCACGACCAGGACACGGGCGCCTTCGCGCTGGAGCGCGTGGCGCACAGCATGGAGGCCGAGCTGATGCGCGTGCCCGGCACGCGCACCGTGGCGACGGTGGGCGGCCCCGGCCGCGCCGTGCGCGTGGAGCTGGACGCTGCACGCATGGCCGGCAGCGGCGTGACCGTGGACGAGCTGCGCCAGGCCCTGCAGTCGGCCAACCAGGGGCTGCCCGTGGGCGAGCTGCTGGCGGGCGACCGGTCGGTGTCCATCGAGGCCGGGCCCTTCCTCGCGCATGCGCGGGAGGTGGCCGACATCGTCGTCGGCAGCCGCGGCGGCAAGCCGGTGTTCCTCAAGGACGTGGCCCGGGTGGAGGACGGCCCGCTGCCCGCGACCCGCTACGTCTGGCATGCGCAGGTCAAGGACGGCAAGGCCAGCGAATACCCGGCGGTGACGCTGGCGGTCACCAAGAAGGCGGGCGCCAACGCGATCGACGTGGCGCGCGCGGTGATGCAGCGCACGGCCGAGCTGCGCGGCACCGTCATCCCCGACGACGTGCAGGTGGCCGAGACGCGCGACTACGGCGCCACGGCCAACGACAAGGCGCAAAAGCTCATCCAGAAGCTGCTGTTCGCCACCGCCTCCGTGGTCGCGCTGGTGTTCATCGCGCTGGGCCGGCGCGAGGCGCTGATCGTCGGCGTGGCCGTGGGCCTGACGCTGACGGCCACGCTGTTCGCCTCCTGGGCCTGGGGCTTCACGCTCAACCGCGTGTCGCTGTTCGCGCTGATCTTCTCCATCGGCATCCTGGTGGACGACGCCATCGTGGTGGTCGAGAACATCCACCGCCACCAGGCGCTGCACCCCGAAAAGACGTTGCCGCAGCTCATCCCCGGCGCGGTGGACGAGGTCGGCGGGCCGACCATCCTGGCCACCTTCACCGTGATCGCGGCGCTGCTGCCCATGGCCTTCGTCAGCGGGCTCATGGGGCCGTACATGGCGCCCATCCCCATCAACGCCAGCATGGGCATGCTGCTGTCGCTGGCCGTGGCCTTCACCGTCACGCCCTGGCTGGCGCGGCTGTGGATGAAGGGCCATGGCGGCGGCCAGGCGCAGGCGCACACGGGCCTGGCCGCCTGGCTGGCGCCGGTGTTCACGCGCATCTTCCGCCCGCTGCTGGACGACCGGCACGGCCGGCGCAACCGCGGCCTGCTGGGCCTGGCCGTGGCGGGGCTGATCGCCATCTCGCTGGTGCTGCCCGTGCTGGGCTGGGTGCAGCTCAAGATGCTGCCGTTCGACAACAAGAGCGAGTTCCAGGTCATCGTGGACATGCCCGCGGGCACGCCGCCCGAGAGGACCGCCGCCGTGCTGCACGAGCTGGGCGCCATGCTGGCCACCGTGCCCGAGGTGACCGATTACCAGGCCTACGCGGGCACGGCCGGCCCCATCAACTTCAACGGCCTGGTGCGCCAGTACGACCTGAGGAGCGGCGGCGAGGTGGGCGACCTGCAGGTCAACCTGCTGGACAAGCACGAGCGCAAGGACCAGAGCCACGCGATCGCCATGCGCGTGCGCCCTGCCCTGCAGGACATCGGCCGCAGGCTGGGCGCGAACGTGAAGGTGGTGGAGGTGCCGCCCGGCCCGCCCGTGCTCGCCCCAATAGTCGCCGAGATCTACGGCCCCGACGCCGAGGGCCGGCGCCAGGTGGCGCAGGCCGTGCGCGCGGTGCTGCACAAGACCGATGGCATCGTGGACCTGGACGACAGCGCCATCGCCGACGCGCCGCGCAAGCTGCTGCTGGTGGACCGGCGCAAGGCCGCGCTGATGGGCGTGCCGCAGGCCTCCATCGTCTCCGCCCTGCACGCGGGCCTGGCGGGCGAAAACGTCACCTGGCTGCGCGACGCCAGCAAGTACCCCACGCCCGTGCTGCTGCAACTGCCCGCCGAGCAGCAGGGCAGCCTGGATACGCTGCTGCAGCTGCCTGTGCGCACCAGCCAGGGGGGCACGGTGCCGGTGCGCGAGCTGGTCACCGTCACCGACACCCTGCGCGAGCAGCCCGTCTACCACAAGGACCTGCTGCCGGTGAACCTGGTGGTCGCCGACATGGCGGGCAAGGTGGACAGCCCGCTCTACGGCATGTTCGCCGCGCGTGCGGCGATCGCGGACATCACGGCGCCCGACGGCGGCCGGATCGAGGAATATTTCATCCGCCAGCCCGCCGACCCCTACCGCGGCTACGGCCTCAAGTGGGACGGCGAATGGCAGATCACCTACGAGACCTTCCGCGACATGGGCGCGGCCTACGCCGTGGGGCTGATCCTGATCTACCTGCTGGTCGTCGCGCACTTCGGCTCGTACCTCACGCCGCTGATCATCATGGCGCCGATACCGCTGACCATCATCGGCGTGATGCCCGGCCACGCCATCCTGGGCGCGCAGTACACGGCCACCAGCATGATCGGCATGATCGCCCTGGCCGGCATCATCGTGCGCAACTCCATCCTGCTGGTGGACTTCATACGCCTGCAGGTGCAGGCCGGCATGGAGTTCAGGCAGGCCATCGTGCAGTCGGCCATCACGCGCGCCCAGCCCATCATGCTCACGGGCCTGGCGGCCATGCTCGGGGCGTTCTTCATCCTGGACGACCCGATCTTCAACGGCCTGGCGATCTCGCTGATCTTCGGCATCGCCGTCTCCACCGTGCTCACGCTGGTGGTCATCCCCATCCTGTATTTCATGGCCTACCGCCACCACGTGGACCGGGTGCGCGGCCAGGGAGCGGCGCAATGATGACTATCAAAAAAATAGCTAATAGCGCTTGGCGCGTGGGCGCCAGAGCCCGTTTTGGCTTGTATCTTGCCCTGGGCCTGTGCATCGCCCCCGCCGCCCATGCCACCGACCTGACCGAGGCCTGGCAGGCCGCCTGGCAGCACGACCGCGAGCTGGCCGTGGCGCGCGCCGCCCACGGCGCGGCCCAGCCCCGGCGCGACCAGGCCGCCGCACTGTGGCGCCCCGGCGTGGCCATGACGGCATCGGCCGGCGTGGCCAGCAGCGACACCGAGATGCGCGGCGCCCGGTTCTCCGCGCCCGGCATGGGGCAGAGCAACGGCGTGGACTTCGGCACCTCGGTGCACGGCGGCACGGCCACGCGCATCGCGCTGCAGGCCAGCCAGCCGCTGTACCACCCCGAGCGCCGCGCCCAGCAGCAGCAGCTCGCGCTGCAGGCCGACATGGGCGACTGGCAGTGGCGCGCCGCGCAGCAGGACGCCATGCTGCGCACCGCCCGGCGCTACCTCGACCTGGCCGTGGCGCAGGAGGCGCTGCGCGTGCTCGACGGCCAGCTCGACGCCGTGCAGAAAGCCGCAACCGAGGCGCAGGACCGCTTCGACATGGGCGCCGCCCCCATCACCGCCGTGCACGAGGCGCGCGCGCAGCACGCGAGCCTGCAGGCCCGGCGCCTGGCCGCGCAGGCCGACCTGGACGTCAAGCGCCGCCAGCTCGCCGACGCCACCGGCCTGCCCGCGGCCGGCCTGGACGCGCGCCTGCCCGCAGCCGCCTGGACAGACCCCGCGCAGGCGCTGACTGTCTGGCAGGAACAGGCCGACGCCGGCAACCCCGGCATACGCCTGCAGCAGCTCGCCGCCGACGTCGCCCGCGCCGAGGCCGACAGATACCGCGCCGCCGCCAGCGCCCGGGTGGAGCTGGTCGCCCAGGCCGCGCAGGACCGCCTCTCGGGCAGCGGCGACTTCGGCGGCGGCGCGCGCAACAAGGAAACGCGCGCCATGCTGGGCGTGCAGCTCACCGTGCCGCTGTACACCGGCGGCTACCGCTCGGCCAAGGAAGAGGAAAGCCTGGCGCAGTGGAACCAGGCCCAGGCGCAGCTGGACGCCACGCGCGAGCAGGTCGGCCGCCAGGTGCATGCCGCCTGGCTGGGCCTGCAGACCGGGGCCCTTCGCGTGCAGGCGCTGCAGGAGGCGCTGGCCGCGTCCCAGGCGCGCCAGGACGCCACGCGCACCGGCTACGAGGTGGGCCACCGCACCCTGCTCGACGTGCTGCACGCCGACAACGACACCGCCGCCACGCGCCTGGCGCTGGCCCAGGCGCGCAGCGCCCTGCTGCTGCACCGGCTGCAGCTGGCGCAGCTGGCCGGCCAGCTCGACGAGGCCGCGCTGCGCCAGGCCGGCCAGGTGCTGGCCCGCACGCCCTGAGGCATGGCACCGGACGCTCTCTTATGAATAGCTGCTCGCGCTTCATCCATCTACGTTTCAGGCGATTCCAATGACATTCTGGGACCAGGCTTTCGACATTCCGGGCTACAAGTACGGCACCGCCCCCAACGCCTTCGTGCGCGAGCAGGCCGCGCGCCTGCGCCCCGGCGGCCGCGTGCTGGTGCCCGGCGATGGCGAGGGGCGCAACGGCGTGTGGCTGGCCGCCCAGGGGCACGAGGTGCTGTCCGTCGACGGCTCGGCCGTGGGGCTGGCCAAGGCCCGGGCGCTGGCGCGGCAGCAGGGCGTGCCGCTGCGCACCGAACTGGCCGACCTGGCGCAGTGGGCGCCCGGGCCCGCCGGCTTCGACGCCGTGGTGCTGACCTACGTGCACCTGCCCCCCGCCATCCGCGCCGGCGCGCACCGCCGCCTGGCCGCCGCGCTGCGCCCGGGCGGCTGGCTGCTCCTGGAGGCATTCACGCCGCAGCAGCTCGCCTACGCCAGCGGCGGCCCCAGGGACGCGGACATGCTCTACACCGCGCAGCAGCTGCGCGCCGACTTCGCCGGCCTGCTGCGCGAGGAACTGGCCTGGGACGGCGTGGTGCAGCTCGACGAAGGCCCGGGCCACCAGGGCGCTGCCCATGTGCTGCGCTGGCTGGCGCAGGCTGAACGAGGAGAAACGCAATGACCGCCACCACCGCCCGCATCACGGTCCTGGGCGCCGGCTTCGGGGCGCTGGCCACCGTGCGCGAACTGCGCCGGCGCGACGCCGGCGCCGAGATCACGCTGGTCTCGCCGCGCGCCGAGCTGCACTACCTGCCCGGCATCATCTGGATACCCAGCGGCCTGCGCACGCGCGAGCAGCTCGTCGTGCCGCTCGCGCCCTTCTTCGAGCGCATGCGCGTGCGCCACGTGGCGGCCGACGCGACCGGCCTGCAGGACGGCGGCCGCACGGTGCTGACCAGCGCCGGCGAACTGCGCAACGACGCCCTGGTGATCGCCACCGGCGGGCGCTTCATCAAGAAGCTGCCGGGCATAGAGCACGCCATCACCCCCTGCGAGGGCATTGCCGCCGCCGAGCGGATCCGCGACCGCCTGCGCGCCATGGAGGGCGGCACCATCGCCGTGGGCTTCGCCGCCAACCCCAACGAGCCCCAGGCCGTGCGCGGCGGGCCGATGTTCGAGTTCCTCTTCGGCATCGACACGCAGCTGCGCCGCGAGGGCCGGCGCGGGCGCTTCGAGCTCGTCTTCTTCAACCCCAGCAAGGAGCCCGGCGCGCGCCTGGGCGCCAGAACGGTGCAGCAGCTGCTGGCCGAGATGGCGCGGCGCGGCATACGCACCCACCTGGGCCACAAGATGGTGCGCTTCGACGCCGATAAGGTCGTCACCGAAGGCGGCGAGATCGCGGCCGACCTGATCCTCTTCATGCCCGGCATGACGGGCAACGCCTGGTTCGACGCCACCGAGCTGCCGCGCTCGCCCGGCGGCCTGCTGCGGGCCGACGCGCAATGCCGCATCGAAGGCTGGGAGCACGCCTACGTGGTCGGCGACTCGGGCAGCTTCCCCGGGCCCGAATGGATGCCCAAGCAGGCGCACATGGCCGACCTGCAGGCGCGCGCGGCGGCGGCCAACCTCGTCGATGCGCTGGCCGGGCGCACGCCCAGGGCGGGCTTCAAGGCGGAGCTGGCCTGCATCATCGACGCGCTGGACCGGGGCACCCTGGTCTGGCGCACGCCGCAGCGCCACCTGATGCTGCCGTCGTCGCGGGCGATGCACTGGGCCAAGCGCGCCTTCGAGTCGCGCTACCTGCGCCAGTACCGCGGCTGACGAACATCCGAATCGATGACAACGCCCGACCGGGCCTACAGGAGGCAAGCATGACAAAGATGGAATCTTCACGACCACGGCGTGCCGTGGCATCGCGGCGCACCTGGCTGGCCGCGGCCGCCGGCACGGGCGCGGCCCTGGGCATGGGCCTGCAGCCGGGCCCCGCCCGGGCGGCCCGGCTGGCCACCAAGGCGCACATCGTCATCGCAGGCAGCGGCCTGGCGGGCATCGCCATCGCGCACAGGCTGCACGCCATGCTGGACGGCGCGCGCATCACCATCGTGGACGCCAAGGAGGTGCACAACTACCAGCCCGGCTTCACCCTGGTGGCCACCGGCGTGTGGCCCGTGGGCAAGGTGATCGACCGCAACGCCGACCTGCAGCCCGCGGGCGTCGGATGGGTCAAGGAGATGGTGGCCGAGTTCGACCCCGCGGCCAACGCCCTGGTCACCACGGGCGGCAGGCGCATCGCCTACGACTACCTCGTGGTGGCCACGGGCACGCACCAGGACTGGGCGCAGATCGAGGGCATGGACCTCAAGGCCATCGGCAGCAACGGCCTGGCGAGCGTCTACCCCAGCTCGGACGCCGCCGTGGCCACCTGGGCGGCCATGGACCAATTCCGCGCCAAGGGCGGCGAGGCCGTGCTCACGCTGCCCGCCACGCCGCTCAAGTGCGCGGGAGCGCCGCTCAAGATGACCTTCATGGTGCGCGACCGGCTGGCCCAGGCGGGCACGCTGCAGAACTCCAGGGTCACGTTCTACTCGGCGCTGCAGAACGTGTTCGGCGTCAAGGCGGTGAACGACAACGTGCTCGAACGCTGGCAGGCGCTGGGCGTGGGCGTGCAGTTCACGCAGAAGCTCAAGGCCATCGACGTCGGCGCGCGCCGCGCCACCTTCACCAGCCCCGAGGGCGAGGCGACCGAGGTGCCCTACGACTTCATCCACGTGGTGCCGCCCATGCGCGCGCCCGACGCGGTGAAGAACTCCGACCTCGCCTGGAAGGACGGCCCCATGGCCGCCGGCGGCTGGCTGGAGGTGGACAAGGACACGCTGCAGCACCGCCGCTACAGGAACGTGTTCGGCCTGGGCGACATCAACGGCACGCCGCGCGGCAAGACCGCCGCCACGGTGAAGAAGAGCGCGCCCCTGGTCGCGCAGCACATCGTGGACGTGGTCGCCGGGCGCGAGCCGGGCCAGAAGTTCGACGGCTACACCTCCTGCCCCATGATCGTGCGCGAGGGCTCGGCCATGCTCATCGAGTTCGACTACGAGGGCAGGCTCATCCCGTCGCTGCCCATGATCGAGCCGCTGCAGGAGAGCTACTTCGCCTGGCTCATGAAGGTGCGCATGCTCAAGCCCGCCTACATGGCGGTGCTCAAGGGCCGCGTCTGAACCACCCACACCCCGAGGAGACACACCATGTACGAAATCTGGCTGGTCCTGAACATCGTCTACGAAATCGCGCTGGGCATCTGGCCCGTGCTGCTGCTCGCGCTGCTCGTGTGGATCGCCCTGCTGGTGGCCGCGCGCGGGCGCCTGGGCCTGCGCGCGCTGCGCCCCGCCCTGCTGCTGGGCGCCATCGTGGCGGCGGTGCTGGTGGCGGCCGTGCCGCCGCTCACGCAGTCGTCGCTGTCCAACATGGACTACTGGGTGGACTGGGCCAACCTGCTGGCCATCGCCCTGGGCCTGGGCGTGCTGGCGGCCCTGTTCGTGTGGCCGCTGGCGGCCCTGGCCTGCCCGCGCTGCCGCAGCGCCGCTTAGTTCTTAGTTTTTACGGTCTCTATTCCTCAAGGAGCTTTCAAATGACCTCTTGGCAAATCGTGCGCATCGTCGCCGGCACCTTCGTGCTGCTCTCGCTCGCCCTGGGCGTGCCCGGTAGCCCGATCTTCGTGAGCCCCTGGTGGCTGGCCTTCACCGCCTTCGTGGGCGCCAACCTGCTGCAAAGCGGGTTCACCAAGTGGTGCCTGATGGAGAGCATCCTGCGCAAGCTGGGCGTGCAGCCCGGCTGCTGAGTTTCAGGCAAAAACAGGCCCCAGCGCTTGCCAGTCAAGCGCTGGCAGCTATTCATTCAAGAGCAAACCCGCCCGCAGATTTCCCATGACCCTGCCCTCCTCGCGCCCCATCGTGGTGGACGTCCGCTCGCCCGGCGAATTCGCCGCCGGCCACGTGGCGGGCTCCGTCAACCTGCCCCTGAACATGCTGCCGGACGTGGCCTGCGACATACTGCCCGAGCGCGACGCGCCGATAGTGCTGTGCTGCGTCTCGGGCGCGCGCTCGGAAATGGCCGCGCAGTGGCTGCGCGCGCAGGGCTATACCCAGGTGACCAACGGCGGCAGCGTCGGGGCCGTGGCGCTGCGGCTGGCAAATGCCATTGAGAAGGAAAACGCATGAACAACGAACTTGTGACCGTGGAGCTGGCCCAGATCGCCGACTACCGCTACGAGAACCGCTTCGGCGCCAGCGTGCCGCCGCTGGTCTCCGACGAGCCCGCGCCGCTGGGCGGAGGCCAGGGCCCCTCGCCCGTGCACCTGCTGTGCGCGGCCGTGGGCAACTGCCTGAGCGACTCGCTGCTGTTCGCGCTGCGCAAGTTCAAGCAGCAGCCCGAGCCGCTGCGCGCCACCGTGCAGGCCGAGGTGGGCCGCAACCCCGAGGGCCGCCTGCGCATCCTGCAGATGACCGCCACGCTGCACCTGGGCGTGCCGGCGCAGCGGCTGGAGCACCTGGATCGGGTGCTGGGCCAGTTCGAGTCGTTCTGCACCGTCACGCAGAGCGTGGGCCAGGGCATACCGATCGCCGTGAAGGTGCTGGACGCCGAGGGGCGGGCGCTCAAATAAGTCAGCGCATCACGCCGAAGTCGCGCGCCAGGCGCCGGTAGGCGTCCATCTGGCTGCGCACGGCGGCGTCCAGCGCCGCGCCCGTGAGCGCCACGGGCTGCAGGCCGAAGCGCTCCAGCTCCTGCGCCGCCGCGGGGTGCGCCATGGCGCGCTCCAGCATGCCCGCCCAGTGGCGGAAGTCCTGCTCGCTCACGCCGGGCCCCAGGTACACGCCGCGCAGGATGGGCCATTCGATGTCCAGCCCCTGCTCGCGCGCCGTGGGCGTGCGCGCCCAGCGGCCCGGCAGGCGATCGGGCGCGAGCACCGCCAGGATGCGGATGGGCGCGCCCTGGTCGATCTGCCGCGCCACCTCGGCCGCGTCGCCGGGCACCACCTGCACGTGGTCGCCCACCAGGGCCGCCAGCGCCTCGCCGCCGCCCTCGAAGGCCACGAAGCGCATGGCCTTGTGGCCCACGCCGGCCGCGCGCGCGAGCAGCGCGGCCTTCATCCAGTCCTGGCTGCCGATGGAGCCGCCCGCGCCGAACACCACGCGGGCGGGCTGGGCGCGCAGCGCCTCCACCAGCGCGGGCAGCGTGCGGTAGGGCGCGTCCTGGCGCACGGCGATCACGCCGTAGTCCATGCCCATGCCGGCCAGCCAGCGCACGCTGCGCTCGTCGTAGGGGCCGAAGCGCCCCTGCGCCAGGTTGAGCAGCGAGCCCGACGAGAACGCCACCAGCGCCCCGCCGTCGCCCGGCCGCCGGGTGACGCTGCTCTTGAACGCCAGCGCGCCGATGCCGCCGGGCTGGTAGACCGTGGGCAGCGGCTGCGCGAGCTGGCCCGAGGCGTGCAGCAGCCGGCCCAGCGCCTGGCAGGTCAGGTCGAACCCGCCGCCGGGCTTGGCCGGCGCGATGCAGCGCGGGCCCGTCTGCGCCGCGGCGCCGCAGGCCAGCAGCAGCCAGGGCAGCAGCACCCTAAGCAGCAGCCCGGCCCTCATGCGCGCGGCCACCACAAAGTGACGCAGGCGCCCTGCCCGAGCGGCGCCGCCTCCAGGCGCAGCGCGCCGCCGTGGCGCCCGATGACCGAGCGCGCGATGGCCAGGCCCAGGCCCGAGCCGCGGCTCTCGCGCCCCTTGGCGAAGCGCTGGCCCGCCCGGCCCGCCAGCTCGGGCGGCATGCCGGGCCCGTCGTCCACCACGCGCAGCTGCCAGCCCTGCGCGTCGGCGCCGGCCGTCAGGGTCACCACGCCGTGCTCGCGCCCGTGCTCGATGGCGTTGTGGGTGATGTTGAGCAGCGCCTGGCGCAGCAGCTCGCGGTCGCCCCGGGCCCAGGTCTGGCCGGCGTCGCCCTCCACGCCCAGGTCCACGCCGCGCGTGCGCGCCAGGGGCAGCAGCTCCACGGCCACGTCGCGCGCGAGCCGCGCCAGGTCCACGGGCTCCAGCAGCGCCTGGGCCGTGTCGCTGCGCGCCAGCGCCAGCAGCTGGTTGGCGGCGCGGATGGCGCCGGACAGCGCCGCCGACAGCGCCTGCAGCGCGAGCCGCTGGCGCCCGGCGTCGGGCTCGCGCAGGGCGTAGTCGAGCTGCGCGCGCAGCGTGGCCAGGGGCGTGCGCAGCTGGTGCGAGGCGTCGTCCACGAAGCTCTGGCGCTCGTCCATGAGCTGGCGCGTGCGCTCCATCTGCTGGTTCACGGCGGCCACCAGGGGCTGGATGTCGCGCGGCAGGCCGTCGGTTTCGATGGGGCGCAGGTCGTCGGGCGCGCGCGAGCGGGTCTGCGCGGCCAGCCGCGTGATGGGCCGCAGCGCCACGCCCAGCACGGCCACCACGCTGGCCAGCAGCACGGCCAGCAGCGCCCCGTCGCGCAGCGCGGCGCGGCGCACGAAGCCGGCGGTGAACTGCTCGCGCGAGGCCGTGCCCTCGGCCACCTGGATCACGAGGTAGCGGCTGTCGCTGCCCTCGGGCGCATCGTCGAGCGCGCGCATGAACGCGCCCACGCGCACGTTCTCGCCGAAATAGCTCGCGTCGTAGAACACCGGGCGGCCCGGCTGCAGTGCCGCGGGGGGCGCGGGCAGGTCGGGGTTGCCCAGCTCCACCAGCCCGTCGGCCGTTGCCACGCGGAAGTACACGCTGCCCTTGGCGGTGAGCTGGAAGAACTCGAACAGGCGGTAGGGCAGCTCCACCGCGAGGCCGCCCGAGGCGGTGGACACGTTGAGGTCCAGCGCCCTGATGGCGCCGAGCAGCGAGCGGTCGTAGGCCGCGTTGGTGGAGGCGATGGCGTCCTCGCGCGTGAACCACAGGCCCACGGCGGCCATGAGCGTCATGGCCGGCAGCAGCAGCGCGAGCAGGCGCTGCCTAGTGCTGGCCTGGCGTATCCAGTTCCAGGACATAGCCGAGCCCCCGGTAGGTGTGGATGCGCACGCCGCTGTCCTCCAGGCGCTTGCGCAGGCGGTGCAGCAGCACGTCGATCACCGAGGGCTGCACGTCCTCGTCGTCGCCGAACACGCGGTCCATGGCCTGCTGGCGCGTGAGCGGCTCGCCGCTGCGCTGCACCAGCGCCTTGAGCAGCGCGTGCTCGCGCGGCGACAGCTGCAGCGGCTCGGCCGAGAGCGTGAACTGGCGCGTCACCGTGTCGAACTGCAGCGGGCCGCAGGCCAGGCGCGGGTGCTCGCTGCCGCGCGCGCGGCGCACCAGGGCGGTCAGGCGCGCCTCCAGCTCGGCCAGCTCGAAGGGCTTGGCCAGGAAGTCGTCCGCGCCCTCGTTGAGGCTGCGCACCCGCTCGCCCAGCGTGTCGCGCGCGGTCAGCACCAGCACGGGGATGCGCTCGTCGCGCGCGCGCAGCCGGCGCAGGATGGTGCCGCCGTCGCGCCCGGGCAGGCCCAGGTCGAGCACCAGCGCGTCGTAGTCGCGCCCGGCCAGCGCGCGCTCCACCAGGCGGCCGTCGTCGCACCAGTCCACGCGGCAGCCGCCCTGTTCGAGGGCCTTGGCCAGCCACTCGCCCAGGGGCCGCTCGTCTTCGGCCAACAGGATGCGCATGGCGCGGATTATCTGCGGCCGCCTGCATCGCGCCTGAAAGGCAATTGATAGGTTGCCCCGTGCACCATCCGCGGCGTGCCCGGGCGACCGGCGCCGGGCCCCACCCACAGGAGACACGCACATGCCCTATTCCCCGACGACCTCCCTCAACCGCCGCCAGATGCTCGCGGGCGGCGCGGCCGCCGCCACCGCGCTGTGGCTGCCCCAGGCGCGCGCACAGGCCGCCTGGCCCACCAAGCCGCTGCGCCTGGTGGTACCGTTCGCGCCCGGCGGCAGCTCGGAGATCGTGGCCCGCGCCGCGGCGGCCGAGATCTCCAAGACCATCGGCCAGAACATGTTCGTGGACAACAAGCCCGGCGCGGCCGGCAACATCGCCATGCAGGAAGTGGCGAACAGCACCGACGAGCACACGCTGATCCTGGGCCACATCGGCACGCTGGCCGTCAACCCCTTCATCTTCCCCAGGCTGCCCTACGACGCCAACCGCGACTTCGCGCCCATCACGCTGCTGTCCAAGGTGCCCAGCCTCTACGTGGTGCACCCCGACCTGCCGGTGAAGAACCTCAAGGACTTCATCGCCTACGTGAAGGCCAAGCCCGGCCAGCTCAACTACGGCAGCGCGGGCAACGGCAGCGCGGGGCACCTGGCGTTCGAGTACCTCAAGATGGTCAGCGGCACCTTCATGGTGCACGTGCCCTACCGCGGCACGGGCCCCATGCTCACCGACCTGACGGCGGGGCGCCTGCAGGCCGCCCCGGTGGGCGCGCCCGCGCTGCTGCCGTTCATCAAGGCGGGCAAGCTGCGCTGCATCGCCACCGGCACGGCCCAGCGCCTGCCGCAGCTGCCCGACGTGCCCACGGTGGCCGAGCAGGGCTTCAAGGGCTTCGAGATGACGCAGTGGTACGGCCTGATCGCCCCGAGCAAGTGGCCCAAGGCGCACCTGGCCAAGCTGGAGGCCGAGGCCGTCAAGGCCGCACGCAGCACCCTGGTCAAGGAAAAGCTGGCGCAGGAGACGGCCCTGGCCGTGGGCAACAGCAGCGCCGAGTTCGATGCCTTCATCAAGGCCGAGCAGGCGCGCTGGAAGCCGGTGATCGAGCGCGCGCAGATCAAGCCCGAGGGCATGGGCTGATTTCAAGCCAAATCGGCCTCCAGCGCCCGTCCGGCAAGCGCTGGCAGCTATGAATCAGGTAGCGCCGCAGCAGGCGCCCTCCTGCGCCCCCTGCGTGCGCGTGCCGCGCAGGCCCAGCCGGGCCAGCAGCCGGTTGTCGGCCTCCACGTCGGGGTTGCCCGTCACGAGCAGCTTGTCGCCGTAGAAGATGGAATTGGCGCCGGCCAGGAAGCACAGCGCCTGCACCGCGTCGCCCAGCTGCTGGCGCCCGGCGGACAGGCGCACGCGCGCCCTGGGCATGGTGATGCGCGCCACGGCGATCACGCGCACGAAGTCCAGCGGGTCCACGGGCGCGCTGTCCGCCAGCGGCGTGCCGGGCACGCGCACCAGGCTGTTGATGGGCACGGACTCGGGGTACGGGTCCAGGTTCGCCAGCTGCGCGATCAGCCCCGCGCGGTGCACCGGCGCCTCGCCCATGCCCACGATGCCGCCGCAGCACACGCTGATGCCCGCCGCGCGCACGTGGCGCAGCGTGTCCAGCCGCTCCTGGTACTGGCGCGTGCTGACCACGTCCTGGTAGTACTCGGGCGCGGTGTCCAGGTTGTGGTTGTAGTAGTCCAGCCCGGCATCGCGCAGCGCCCGGGCCTGGTGCTGCTGCAGCATGCCCAGCGTAGCGCAGGTCTGCAGGCCCAGGCCCTTCACGGCGGCGATCAGCGCGGCCATCTTCTCGATGTCGCGGTCCTTGGGCGCGCGCCAGGCCGCGCCCATGCAAAAGCGCGTGGCGCCCGCGTCCCTGGCGACCCGGGCGGCGCGCTCGACCTCCTCCACCTCCATGAGCTTTTGCGCCTGCACGCCCGTGTCGAACGCGGCCGACTGCGGGCAGTAGCCGCAGTTCTCGGGGCAGCCGCCGGTCTTGACCGACAGCAGCGTGGCCAGCTCCACGTCGCCCTCGGGCCAGTGCGCGCGGTGCACGGCCTGGGCGCGCCACAGCAGCTCCATGAACGGCAGGTCGAGCAGCTCCTGCACGGCCTGCACGCTCCAGCCCTGCCCTTCGGCCGCCATGGCCGAGGGCGCGGGCCCGCGCGGGTGGAAGTGCAGCGGCTGGTTTGCGCCCGCGTCTTGGGCGCAGGCGGTGGGGACGGTCGTCGTGGCAAGGGTCATCGCGTTTCTCTCCAGGGTGGCCGCGGCACTCGGCTGCCGCAAGGCCGGCCGATTGTGCGAGGGGCCGCGGGGCCTGTGAAGCGGCTATGGCGCAAAAAACCGGAAGAAAAAAGATGCTGCCAAAAACAGCTTTTATCGCCTATTTTTATCGGTAGATGACGTTTTTTGAGAGAAATTTGGCGCGAGAAAGCACGGTTCACGGTGAGCGTCCGCATCGAGCGCCATGGGGCCGCCAACATCCCTTAATTGCCTCCAAATCTTGATCCCCTGTCTCGAAGATGCGGGCATTTCGCGGCAGGCCTGGATGGCCTTGCCGTTCTGCATGCCGAGCAGCTCGGCCGTCTGTAACGACAATAAGCCGCTTGACCTTGAAGTTAAGTTGAATCTGATGCTTTTCAAAGGTGGGAGGAGCCCGGTACGCAAGGTCGGCTCTTTCCGGTTTCGCCCGTTCGCTTCACTTCCACCACTGCCCAGTGAAAAGCACCCGACTCTCCGCTGCCCTCGGCCTTTCCCTGGTTCTCGGCGCGACGCCTTCGTGGTCCGCCGCACCGCCTCCCTTTGAAACCACCACGATCCGGATCGGCGGCCACGACGTGCCCGTGGTGAAGGGCGGCCTGTACGACCGATTCCGCTCCAACCCGCCGCTGTCCGTCATCGCCGCCGAGGCGCCGGACGTAGACCTGAGCTGGTTCAAGGGCATCGCCAAGGAGAAGGTGGACATCGGCTTCGAAAGCTGGTCGCCCAACTTCTATTACAGGAACAGCCGGGTGACGGCCATCTTCACCGCCGACCTGGCGCGGCTGCGCGAGCTGATGCCGCCCCAGGCGCTGGAGCAGGTGCAGCCGCTGCAGGTGTGGCCGGGCCGGGGCGTGGTCGCGCTGACGGCGTATGCCTACCACTACTGCGACAACGACAGCTACAACGAGATCGGCCTGTCCGTCGTCACCAACCAGCCGGGAGCGTCGAACTGGGGGCCGCTCTCGCTGCTGGGCCAGTCCTTTGCCGACCATTTCTGGGGCTACGTGCTCAAGCTGCCCGTCGATACGGAACTCGCGCGGGTGCGCGGCGTGGTCGGCTACAACCTGCCCAAGTGGCTCACGCGCATCGACTACCGCGAGGGCGAGCAGAACGTCGTCGTCGAGATCTTCGACAGCGAAACGAAGAAGCTGGACGTGACGCTGGAGACCCGCAAGCTCGACGTGGCTTCCGCCAAGGAAAGCCTGGTGACCAACAGCTTCACCAACATCGACCCCCAAGGGCAACTGACCACCGGCTACACCCCCTCGCGCCAGTTGCGCCACGCCAGCACGTCGGATGCCGATGCGGTGAAGCTCACGCTGGCGGACGGCAGCCTCTCGCGCTTCATCGCGTCGCTGAAGCTGGGCAAGATGGTCAAGTACGAATACGTGCCCGACTTCCAGGCGGCGCTGTACGCGCCCAAGCCGCTCGCCAAGGAGTGACCGCCATGGCGCCCGATGAAGAAGACAGCAGCACCCGCATGGCCGACCTGCTGGGCCGCCAGCGCAGCGCCTTCCTGCACGATGGCCCGCCGGGCCTGGCATTGCGCAAGGCCCGCCTGGCCCGGCTGCGGGCCGCCGTGCTCGCGCACCGCGAAGCGCTCAAGGACGCGGTCAGCGCCGATTTCGGCAACCGCTCGCGCCACGAGACCGACATCATGGAGCTGGCCTGCGTCGTCCAGGCCATTGACTACCTGTCAAGCCATCTGCGCCGCTTCATGAAGCGCGAGCGCCGCCACGTGCATTTCTTCTACCGCGCGGCGCGCGCCTACGTCGAATACCAGCCGCTGGGCGTCGTGGGCGTGATGGCGCCGTGGAACTATCCCATCTCCCTCACGCTGGTGCCGCTGGCCACCGCGCTGGCGGCGGGCAACCGGGCCATGCTCAAGC
>ERZ781399.1727-NODE-1727-length-18871-cov-3.928678_pt1 | contig 18871 bp, 19 predicted proteins | sample MGYA00511014_ERZ781399 | MGnify/ENA primary metagenome ERZ781399 (study PRJEB29847, sample SAMN06458254) | wastewater metagenome | isolation source: Wastewater bioreactor | place: South Africa: Cape Town | study: EMG produced TPA metagenomics assembly of the...
TTCCATTTTATTTAATTCCCAAAAAACACACTTAGATTGAATTAAAAAAAATTCAAATGCAAAAAGAAAAAAAGAACAAAGTTTAATTGTCTATTTTCGTGATAACTTTTCGTTTTTATTTACATAATAATTGTAATAATAATAATAAAAAAGAAACTTCCGTCCTCTTTATTCGTTTAACGTGTTCGAGGTCTGTACAAAATGAGAAAAACAAAACAATGAAACAAGAAAAAAAAAGAAACTGATCTCGATGATTTGTCTCTTGTTATTTTCTCTTCATTTAATCGTAAATGTTGGATAAAACTTAACAACATTCGAGGTCGGTCGATTAGTTAATAATTCAATTTTCAGTGAATTCTTCTTAAATGACGAGCCTGATATCGATTGATTAATTGTATGTTGACTTGTTCGACGTTCGCGCATATTTGCCGTATGAAATGTTGATAGGATCGGATTTGCTCGTATGCCACTACTACTCAACGTACTACTATTTTCATTTTTTGAATATTTTTGTAGATGATGTGAACGTTGTGTGTGATTACTATATTGAACGATTGGATGTTCATCTAGAATACCATTGCCAGCTATAAGTAATCCGTTAGTTAGATAAGGATTTGGTGGCTTCTTTCGACCGACATGTTTAATTAATTCCATGAGACATAGACGAAAATTTTTGCCACATAATGAATAAAGAAAGAAATTTATCGAAAAATTCGTATAAAATAAATAAAATGTTAACATTTCAATAATAGATTCATACGATGATTTATCATCGTATTCATCATCATTTGAAAAGAAAAAATAATAAACTTTTAAAAGATGCATCGGTGTATTTAATAATAAAAATGTTGTTGAAATAATTAATAACATTTTCGTTATACGTCGATGATATTTTGAACGACGTAGGCGATGTTCCAATAAATTATGTAAAACATAAGTCGAGGGTTGAATATAATTACGTTCTAATAAGCGATCATATTGGCCGGATTTAAATATAATTAATGTATTCAATGTAACTATAGTTAGAAAAGGAATGATAAATGTAAGAAAAAAATCGATAATATTCATTTGTCGAGTGAATCTTAACCAATGTCGTAATGTAACACAACGTGTTTCATATGGCGGTAGAATCGATCGTTCAGATTTAGCTGTTTCAATACCTGATGTCCATAATGATGGTGAATAGAGTAATAATGCAAGAAATGTTAAGATTATAATTGCATAACGTGTACGTGCCGATGAATTATATTGAGAACGTTTCAATGGATAAGCAACAACAACAAAACGCTCAGTTGTAAACGCCACAGTAAACCTAATTTAGTAAAAAAAAACAAATCACTCGTAGGTATAGTCGTTTAAAATAGCTTAGTAACAGGAAATAGGATATATGATTGAAAGTCATGCATTTCCGTTCGAAACTAATAAAAATATCCAACTGAGATAGAAAACTTAGTGTTAATCAACAGAAAATTCATCGACGTAATTTTATGAAAATAAGCTATTACTAGTTTTATTCATTTCTAAGTAACCCTTAAGATTTGAATCAATTCTTAATATGCTTAGAGAGTATCTTAGACTTCGAAATAAAAGAAAAACAAGAGACGATTCAAGTGTATTGCCTATGACGAAGTTTTTATTATTGATTTATTGGATTTACTTACCAGACCGATAGTGAACTGAAAACTGTTGTTAAATAAACAGTCACTTGACAAATACCATTATTATGAAAAATAAAAACACGTATATTTTCAAGCCAAATCAAAGCCAAACACATCAAATAGCCATTATCGGATATCGAAAGAGCAGTTAAATATAAACTACAACTTAAACGTCTAAATCAAGGATAAAATAATAAATAGAAATTAAAAACTGCGAAGATATTTATTTATTTTTAATGAAATCTATCATACTTGAGTTTACTTCGAACGAAAACGTAACATGATATTGAATTACCAATGAAACCAAAAATAATAACTAATGCCATATAAATAACACCGAAACCTTGCAAGAGATTTTGACAATATTTAATGGTGCTTAGACTTTGCATGGTAACAATAGTGATCGATATGTCTGTTGAGTCGGCGTAAATAGTCGTGTTAGATAATGATGTCGACATTTCCTATCTAAAACAGACATGACAACATGGAAATACAGCTTTAAATCTGAAATCTTTTTTTATCTGCTTGAAGATTAAAATAAGAGAGATTGAAAAACAGAGGGGGCTTATGTCATGCTAACATATATAGATTTCTAATTCCTAGTTCTTTTCTTCGTCCCACAGATGAAATCCTCTGTGAACAACAAAGAATCAAAGTCTAATCGTCGATTGATGAGAACGTTGAAATTCAAATTCGATCTATCCGTTCGTATTCTCGTCTAGTCAGCGGTCTGTAGTTGAATGTTTAACTTCTACAACTTGTTTAATCAATTATATAATAGTCAAAAAAAAGAAGCAGAGGCAGCAGAAAAAGAAATGATGCTCTCAAATATCTATCATCTACTCATTTTACCAGTTCTCGCTTGCTTCTTCCTTCCTTCCTTTCTTTCTTTTCTCGCTTTCTCTCCACCCTCTCATTAGATTTACTACTAGATAATTGTTGCTAGGATATATTTTTTCATATTTATGATATTCTTTTTTAAAACGATATTTTATTGCTCATCGTTTATTTAACTATTAATGCATTCCTACAGGGCAAAAATGTTCGGTACAAACCGGTACTTGAGATAACTTTATCAAACGAACTATATAGTAATCTCAAGCAGACCATATTCATTTGTTCATTGCCTTCACTTTCTTCTTTTTTTTAACTAATTGCTGTCACTAAATGTTTATTCAATGTATACACAACATGAAACATTCATTTGCCTATCTTCTTTCAACATTACTGATGCGCATCCTTTTCTTTTCCTTTTTTTTTAAAGAAGAAAAAAAAGAAGAAATCGAAAATGTATATTTCTCGTATTGTGTATTTCGTGCTTAGACTGGATTCATTGTTAACGGACACAAGGTTATTTACCTTTCGGGGTATTTGATTTTGATTTTTTTTAATTAGACTCGAATACATAATTAAAGAAGAAAAACGGCAATATTTTCAATGGTTGATTCAATGCATAGATATTATCATATTGCATGCAGATCGTGCACCTAAAGCATTAGATTACCTGTCGTTGTCAAAAAAGTTGTCTGTTCGCTTTAGGCGTAAATGAGAACTAGAGATAAATACAATCTAGTGTAGCAATGACAAGCGCACACATATCATCTAGAAAAACATATGTGCATGTACTTATCATCGAAAAAAGAGAAGGACCAAAGAAATATGGATAATCGATATACTGCTACTACAAAGTAATCTAACCATTTATTTGTGCATTTAGTAATCTCGTTTTTCCTGTCTTTGAACGGCTGTCATGACCATGAAAATTGATATTTATGAACATGTCATATTAAGAAATGATATGATAGAAGATAGAAATGATATACAGTAGGCAAAATCTTGTATTAGTAAATATAGTGTGATGTATTTAGTGTCAAAAAAAAGAGAAAATGTATAGGCACTACATACTATCAACAAAGAATCAAATCAAGGCCTTGACTAATTGAGACATATACATACATCATAGACTAAGGTCGTCGATACTCCATACGTGGACCAGTCTCTTAGCAAGAAGTTCACTTTCTTCTCTTGTCTCTTATATTTAGCCTTCGCTTGTCGGCTGTGATTACGCGACAGCTTTCAGAATGAAATACAGACAGCTAGAATATCTTAATGAGCAGACAAGTATAAGGTGGAGTCATTTATCCAAATTCGTCAACCTCTTATGTTAATTTACATTAGTCTAAACAATACTTAACGTCGAAGATGAATCAATAAAATGAACTTGAGATGCGTTTCGTTGATATAACAAAAAAAAACGAAGAGGAAAAATCTAAAATCTGATTAGCATCTAGATCAAAAATTGTTGTTTCTTAATACTTCAATGGCATTTCATAGTGGATTCTCTTGATAACTTAATGACAACAACAAAAAAAGAGGAAAAAAAACGAGAAGAGGGAGGAAGAAAGTTCGTTGTCTGTTTTCTCATTCTAGTCTGACGTTAAATTAAGTTCAATATAGAGATCGCCTGATTGAATATGGTAAAATACCAAATAAATCTCGCACTATATCTATTCAAGATTCAGTCAGAAGTAATACAAACACGTTGTTGTTGTTGTTGTTTTTTCTTCTTTTTCAATGATGCGTAATAAGAGAAAGGCAAAGAAGAATCTCTATGTTATCGAAAACAATTGATCATAATTACCTGTCTGATTAAATTAAGTTTATCATAGATTTATTCTTAATCTATACATTGAAAATGAAAGTACAGAATTTTGCCTTGATAACATAGAAACTTAGCGATATGTTTTAAATATTTATTCTTTTTTTTTATAAAAGCTTTTATCATCCTATAATGCAGCATATTTAATATTACAGAACTTTTATTTCCGTCAATTATTTTTTTTTCAGAATTTTACGAGAAGAAAAAACTTTAGTCTTTGTACTTAAGATTCACTTCTTCTTAGTTTTGAATCGATAAATATTTTTTTTTATTCCCAATGCTTCAGTTTTTTTGTTTTATTGAAATCTAATCCCAACAACAAGAAAAAAAGGTCGAAAGAGACTAACAAAAAAAAAGAAAAACAACATTATCAATCTACAGAACTCACATTATTATTTTTTATTATTATCATCATTGTAAATCAGAACAGAAGAAAACAAGCAATAGAATAGCAAAACAGAGTTAAATGAATCTATATACAAGAATGAGAAAGCACAATGGAAAATGTTCTGTTTATAAAATAGATCACAATGGCACTTCTTCGAATAGCAAAAATGGTTTCAATCGATATTCAAGTATCGATTCTAGTACCCAATCGGACGAAACGAAATTTATACCTAATTGTCGACATTGATTGTAATTATTTCGACGTTCAGATACATATAACATATCACAGAGAACAATAATTTTATATTCATCCAGTAATCGTTGTGTAACACAAGTGATAATCTGACCACCACAAGTTGTTATCAAATCTTCTAAACGTTCGTTAGTCATTTTAATATCTGACTTTTCTGTACATTTAATCATGAAGCAATGATTTTGAAAAAGTGAATGTTGATTCGGAATTAAACGTGCTCGATGTGGACCGCCATGTGCTTGAATTTCAGTATCATCGCCTTCGATTTCATATGAATCTTCGTCAATCAATCGATCGTATTTCAAACAATCGATTATCCAACGATAGGACACACAATAGCAATGATGTGCAATAGCTTCGATCAATTTCATTGACAATGGCGAACGTAGTGAATGTTTTTCATCGTTCGTTATTAAATGAGTTGTACGTGAATCGATTGATGTTGTTTGACAGACATTTGACGAGAATTTTGCCAGAAATTTTTCAACACATTCCTTTTTTAATAAATAAAAAACATTTCGATGGAGAAAATGCTCGATTAAATCTTACTAATTGATAACTTTCGAGACAAGTCACAGCGAGAACAATAGTTTTACTAGTATCGGACTAAAAAACCGAAATTATCGAATTCAAATTTTGAAAAACAAATTAATCTTACAGAAAATCGAATTGGTATCTCATCGGTACCGGCATCAGCAATGGTTACTGTTGCCGGTGTTGATGCATCACGTTTATCATCTAACTGATCGGAAAGTTTTTCACTATCATTTGGACTATTATTTTCATTTGAAAACGACGATATATCTTGATCACGATGAGCACGTCGTTTATGTTTCTATATTTCGAACAAGAAAATCATCATTGAACAAAAAACAAAAAGAAATGAGTTACTTTTAAGTAATCAAATCGATAGATTTTATTACAAATATCACATTTCACTTTCGACTGGTTACCATTGTTGATATTCGATTTTCGTGTACATAATTGACCATCAGTCATATTATCCAAATCAGTGCTATCTTCGAGAACATTTGAAACTAGAGAATAAAAACTAATCAAAGCTGTGATGTGAGAATATCTTTCGTACTGAGTTGATCATGTTTTTCTTGATTTTCTTCGTTCATTTCCGAAAGTGATTGATCTTGTTCATTGATTTCAGATGGTGGAAATTTGCCCTTATGAATATTTCGAACATGTATGAGAAAATTCGAACGTCGTGAGTATTGATATTGACATATGGAACAATATCGACTGGCATCGATCGGCTGTTGTCGATTGTTGATCCAGACAGATCGTTGACGAACTTTGGTGGTTTTTTTATTTAAACGTTTTATTGAATTTGAATTTGATTTTGTGATTGATATTTCATTATTATTATCATCTGAGATTGTCTCATGAATAATTTCATCGTCACTACAAATCGTTGAAATTTGATCTGAAAGAAAAAAACACGAAAATTTCCTTTTTCTTTTTGTTCAATTCGAAGTTTACCTTTAGTCAATCGTTCGATTCGAATGACCGGTTGCACCGGTTGTGTCTGTTTAACCATCGTTTGTTCGATCCGATTTGTTCGACGTTTCATTTTCAAAATCTGTTTATGCATACGAAAAAGAGTGTTTTTCATGGCTTGCATGTATTTTCGATTGATGAGATGAGAATATTGAATGAATTTCTCGTAGCGTAAACGACGTTTGTGTTTACTCGATGGATTTTTCAATGTTGACGAAAGACTTGGCTTAGGTATAAATGAACAATCATTTGTAGTTATCGATGGGAGTTCCATGGAATCGAAACTCTGAAAAAGAAACAATAAGAAGCCGAGAATGAATAATAATAATAAACGACAAACGACAAACTACACAATTCTTTTTTCTTTCTGACCAAGGTCATATTCTCTAGTAAATCAATAAAAAAAAAACGTTTCATTTTTTCATTCTGTTTGTCTATTGACACGATAAAAATAGAGAGGTTCACGTGTCAGATTTCTAGATGTGTATAACGAAGGAAAAGAGAAACAAATACACGAGTTTAGAACAAAAAAATGTGTGTGAAGTTTATATAGATTCGAGTGACTTTCAACGACAACAAATGTACATTTTGACTTCAGTTGCTGTGTGTTTTGTTTATGAGAAACAAATATCATTCGAATTAGAATTTAGGTTGAGCTTCTTTCGATTGATTCGATGAATTATCATTAGATGTATTCAACCACGAAGGTTTAAATTCGTTTGCATCAGGATTCAAAAAACTTGATTGAAACGAATCGGACTAGAATTCATCAAAAATAATGATTTTCAAATGACAAAGAGCAATTATTACAGAAGACGGTTTGGGAGTGGAACTCTCTTCATTCATGTAATTCCAACATTCTTCCATTTGAGCATACAATTCATCTTGCTAGAATCAAGAACAAATAAATATTCAATTGAAAGATTTGGTTTTTTTTTTGTTGAAAACCTCATTTTGATATTTTTTGAATGCATCTTGAACATCATCGGAGAAGACAGCCTCGTCATCTTCTTCGTGATGATTTTGTTGTTGTTTATTATGAGCATCTAATGCAGCAGCGATTTCATTCGGTAAATCTTCATCGTTATATTCTTCATAATAATCTTGTGTCGAACTATAAATTCATGTTAGATTTATTTAGTTAAAGAAAAATGTTAATATGACTCTTACTACGGATTTGTTTGTTGTTGTTGTTGTTGATGATGATTACTAAATTAAGATAAAAAAAAATCAGGATCATTTATTTATTATTTGTCTGTGTTTGTTTACAATGATTGCTCTGTTTGATAATCGGAATATTGATTTTGATTATTATTATTCGATGATGATTGTTGTGAAGACATCTGCAAGTAAACAAAAATGAAGAATTCTTTGTATCTTTTTTCTTCTTTTTTTTATGGTTGACTTGGCTAGTAGAGGTTATTTGACTGAACGAAAGGACAATGAGAGAAAAGAGAAACAACAATAACAATAGCAAATGTTCATTCGTACTGTGCACTGTCATTTATTCGGTTAAACGATATATATAGTATTAGTACTACTAGATCAATACGTTATTGGAATTTAATGTATCATCAATTTTTTTTTACTGAAAAATATTTTACGAAAATTTAACAAATAAAAATTCAATTTTCTTTATTATTAAATATCTAAACTGTTTATTTATTCATAGTTTTTATTCGAGAAAATGTCAACAGATGTCACTAGATATCATGCTACTGAATCCATGCATGTATGATATCGAATGCAATCACTATATTGACATGTAAGACTTTGTACTTAGAAAAAATTATCCTTTGCAAGAAAATGAATCAACGATATATGTGGACGCGTGCTTTTTGTTTGATATATTTCAAAATAGAAAAGAAGACAAAAAAAGGAGATCGAGATAAATTCAAAAAAAAACGAAAGAAAAGATCGAAAATTTCAAAATAAATGTGAATTTGTGGTGTTGACAATAATTAGTGAAAATATAATATGACAATGACGACTGGTGTTTTCTCTCTCTCCCTTAAATGTTTTTTGTGTTACGTAAATGCGCGCATAAACACATTGAAAATTCAAGCAAAAAAAAACAAACAAAAGATTTTCATCACAACAATAACAACGACGATGGCGACGACGAATAGAGTTCAATATGTAGCAGAAAAAAAGAAAGATTAAATGAGTTTATTGATTACGATGAAAGATCTTTGTAATTTGTTTTATGTTGATGTTTGTCGTTTAACAAAACGAAGAGTAACAAAGCAAATCACGAGAAGAAACATGATTTGCTGAAAGTTTCGAAGAATTGAATCACTGCCATTAGCTCGAGTTTCAAGATCGTATGTATATTCTAATCACAGATGACAATAAATACAAATGTGAATGTTTTGAAAACAAGACTTACTGAAGAAAGCTACAAATGGAATAAATGCAGCCCAAAGACCGATCAAACCAAGTGCTGAAAGACAGCAAAGGCATGTAATAGCGCCACCTAAACCACCGAGGATTCCAGCAAGTCCTCTTCCGCCTGCACCAAGACGATCTGGTGGTGGTAACATTTTTCTGTAAAATAAATATTTAATTATCGGCTAATAATACTTCAGTTCGCTACTTACTCAATACCGCTCATATTCTTATTTTACGGCGGAAATCGATCTACAAATAATCAATAAACAAAAAAAACTATCACAAATATATACGATCTTCGAAAAAAAAACTGACAATAAACAATCAGTTTAAAACCTTCGCAAAGACACATTCTTGAGGGAGTTTTTTTTTCTAATATATCTATCTAACAAACGAACGGCAGTCAACGCTTATTATTATTTCAAAAAAATACCTTACTAGCTATGTTTCGACTTTCTGAATTGCCATTTTTCTCTCTCTCCCTCTCTCATTCACTCTCTCTCTGTGTCTGTCAATTAATAGAAATACATCTGTATACATTCACGTCATGGTTGACGGAAACTTTTTCCTTCATTTAAATAAAAGTTTGTACAAGAACACGAAGACGAGAGAGAAAGAGAGAGAGAGAGAAAAAAGACCACTAACTTTGTCTGAATAGTCATGATTTGTGAGAGGGAAGAAATATATTTTTTAAATGTATATACATATGATGGGAAGAGAGAGAGAAGCAAAAAAAATCAATGAGAAAAAAAGGGAAAGAGCAAGAATCTAATTACATATATCAACCTCCGTGTTTCATGATGAGTACGTCAACTATATATGTGTATATATACATATATAACCAAGAAAAAAAAATTTCTTGATGAAAATCAATCATGCAGAACTATAGCCAAATGTATGCATGTAAACTGACAAGAAATAGAGATTTTTTACTGATGAGTGCATAAGCAAGCAAATCAAAAGTCGTCCTTGACGACAAAATTGAATTGTGATGATGATGATCAACATTGCGACAGGTGATAACAAATCGCCACTCTCATCAGGTTTTCTCTCTCCCTCTCTCTCTTCCTCCTCATTCACCATCAAATATTCAATTTTACGAAGAGATTATTCACGAAACAAAAATCTTGTCAGTTTTTTTTTCTTAACACATGTATTGTTCAATTTAACTTTCTTTATAATCAATCATAAACACGAACAAAAGAAAAAGTTGAGAAAATGACCAAAAACTTGAAACAGGCAATAGTGACGACGATGGCGATGACTGACGATTTTTGACGATGATTAAATGTCTATTGCCTGTTCAGAAAAAAAATTGGTCTTCTCAGGCGCGCATAATGTCAAAAAATGAATTGAAGAAAAAATGTTCATAAATAGATTAAAAAGAAAATATTGTTGTGTTGCAAAAAGAAGAAAAAGCAAAACGAACGTAAAGGAAAAAAAATAGTTCTCTCAAATAGATACGTGTATAGGTGTTATTAGAAAAAAATTTGTATGCGTCAATATGGGAACGAAATTGAATTTAACTGGATACGGCACCTCTTCGATTTTTAGCTAATACATAGATCGAACAGAGAAGAGCAGCGAAGAGAATCATAATGTTCAGTTCAACTGTTGTACCAGCACCTTGAAGTACTTTACGATATTGACGTTGAACACCGTCTAGAAATAAATATTCATATTATTGAATGGCATATCTGTCAAAGAAAATTTCATTTACTCATAATCCGAGAATAGCTAATGTTGCTAAACAACCAAGACAAAGTAATGGTCCAGCAATACCACCAATTAAGGCGTTAAGATTGCCACCGCCTGGAACTCCCGGTACGGGAGCAGATCGTGGATAGAATGTCGCTCCTCGTCTAGAAATGATTTCAATTGTTCAATGATTGATTCTTGTTTTCCTATGAAATATTCAATGCTTACGAGCCGGCGCCTGCATATGGTCGTGGTGGGATGGACATGATTGTGAAATGTGCACGCGAAGTCCAAGCAACAACGACTTAAACTAAAAGGCAAGGAGAAGAAGAAATAAAGTTAAAGGAAAAACAGATGAAAAACTTCTAATTCTTAGGAGGAATCAAGTGTTCTTAACATCTACTATCATTTGGCAGCACTCTATACTGTAACCTCTCTCTTGTACATAACGTCTAACATGCATCGTCTCTCTCTTTCTTTTCCCCTTTTTCTCTCGTTTATTTTTTTGTCTTTATTATTTAATATTGATTAATAAGAGAAGAAGAAGAAGAAGAAGAAAAAGAAGAAGAAGCAGAAAAAAAGAAAACATCTTTCACTTCAAGACGAAAAAGTATAAGTGTATGTTCTCTTAAATGGACAGAGAAGGCATTTAGAAGTTAAAAAAAACGAAGAGGAGAAAGTGAGAGAGCGAAAAAGAGAGAGAGAGAGAGGGAGTGGAGGTCCTCCAAAAAAAAAACATGACAAGAAACGATGATGATATTTCATAAGACACACGTATGTGTGTAAATCGAATTCCGAAGGCAACAAGCTTGTCAGTAGTCATACATATACGAAGCAATGCAATATTATTCAACCGTGTCCATTTAGTGATGGTAGCGTTAAAAGGAGATATTTATGAAGGAAAAAAAGAAGAAGAAGAGGAAGAAGAAACGTATGTGTAATTATTTTTTTGCTACAGATTGATTATTTGCAAAAAAAAGAAACGACATGAAATAAACAAGTAAAATGCTATGCTTCAATGCTTAATAATGTTCGATCGAATGTGTAGGCTGACGAAGATTGAAAATGCTCTCGAAGTCATGAGAGTAAGCGAAGTAAACGAAAAAAAAAATGAAAAACATGATATGTGATAATGATGTCATTGAGATAGACGTTAGTCATATTAATCATCGTAAAACATGACAGATTCAAGACAAACTGATTGATATACGTTTTTGTTCAGAGTGTAAATCTGTAATGTATCTATTGATTAAAATGAAAAGAAAACAAAATACCTACTCATTATGTGAGCTGTCAGTGAATTTGTCTTTTGTCACCTATCAGTATGAATAATCTCGTATTGAATTTGTACTTTTAAAATACGACAATTTATTATAAGATTAAAAATATATATGTGAAGAATACATAAGCAGGCAGACATAAATGCGATAACACGAAAAAATAAACGCGAAAATCTTGTTTGATATTGAGTAACTTATTGTTCAGTAAATTCAACTTGTTTATCATTTGGCCATTCCAATGAATATTCCAAAGGCAAACGAACTTGTTCTTTCGGTTGTAAAATGCATTTCCATTCGATATTATTATTTTCATTCATTGTCACCGTACAATTAGCATTCGAATGTTTAGCTTTCAATTCTGGTGTAATTAATTTAACTTTGATTTTTTCAACCGATGAAAGTGGTACTTGTTCATAAACATGAACAGTAATCTCAATTGTTTTCGTATTTGTTATTTGTGTTTCTCGACGAACGTTTTCGAAATGTGTTTTCGATATGAGACCTTGCGTATCGCTAACTTTTTTCACAGGTTTATATTCGATTTTAACACTTGCATCTGTACCTAATGGTAAATCAAATTTATCACCTAAACTCACATTTCCTATTGAACCATGTGTAATAAAATTATTATCCATAAAAATAGATGCTGGTCCTGCAAGTAATTGTTTATCAGATGTATTTATTGTTGACGCTTTGAGATAGGCATAAAGTGATAATTTTGGAATAACACTATAGATAAATGTCGATGTTAAATCAAGTACACCGATTGTTACTTTATGCGGTTTACCCTATATTGAAAAAAGAAAGATTTTGTTTTTGAGAATTAAAGAAAATAATTTAATATATTTACATCAGATTCGATTGTACATCGTCGAGGAATGGTGAAACTTGAACTTGACATGCTGGCTGCGGTTGTTGTTGATAGAACATTTACTGTATCATCTGTATCCAAACCACCTTCCTCAGCAATTGCATTCGAACTAAGAGCTTTTCGTGCACGAAAATTCGAAGTTTTTTTCTTTTTCATATCTCCGGCAAATAAACTCGCTTCCTGAATCGAACATGATGCCAATTCGGAACAATAATCAAGCTCAACTGCTGCATCGTAAAGATCGTTCGAACGATACGAAGCAGGAGGACGATAGTAATAATAACCAATTTTTAATGTATTTAATTTCGGGGGTGATCCACCAAGACTTGGTGTTGCAGTCGATAGAGAAAATTGTGCATCCGGCCAATTTTCTTGACTTTGATTGACCTAAAAACAAAAACATTTTAATCTAATAAATAACATTGAACAAAAATACACGTACAATGATACCATAATAAGTCAATTGTGTTTGTTGTTTTGATGTTGTTTGACTGTTAACACGAACATCATAACTTGCACTCCATGAACAATTACTAATCAAATAGGATACTTCTAAATCCACGTCGATATTAGTATTTCCTATATGAACAGTAATTGTTATTTCACGACGTTTCTTTCGATTTGCTAGTTGATTTCCAGCGCCATGTTGATTGATCTTCGAATTCAAGGCAACTCGTTGATCAGTTAGTTTTTTCATTTCAACTTCTTCGTTAACAGTTTGTTCATCTAATTTCACAAGAGTCTTATGATAAAATTCGAGAAATAGATTCATATTTTCCAGATCATTTGTTTTCACTTCACCATCTTGATTCATCAATTTTGTTGCTCGACCATCGAGCCATGTACGTTGTTTATTAATACGTTCGATTTCCTGTTTACGTAAAGCAATTTCACCTTCAACTTTGTCAAGTTCAGATTTTAATTGATCTAATGGTCTGAGATCAGTTTGTTCCTTTGGATCTTCATACATTGTTTGATATGAAACTTCGAGAATCGTACATGCTTTTCCTGTTCCACCACTAACATGTAACGATGTTTCATCAACAAACGGTGAAAAACCTTCTAATATTAAATCATAGATACCTTCACCGTCGAAATGATGTCGTAGAAGACGTGTCACTTCAGCACGATCATTGTAAACTGTTACGAATTGTATTGGACATTTTTGATCGATATTAAATCGAATCGATGCTGGTTTATTCGTTACGGTTGTTGCTGAACTATCCGTAGTTACAGCTATGACATTTTCTGCTATCACTTTTTCAGCCTCCATGAAAGTAGTAAAAAATAAAATAAAATATTCTCAAAGTTCTCTTATTCTTAATATTACTCAATAGAAATGCAATATAGTTACTCATTTCTTTTCCTTCGTTATACGACAAGATGAATCATCAACCATCCAGCACATCATAATAATAAACATCCAATCAGTCACTCCCATCACCTACATCTATCGTACTACAGCAAATATGACTTAACCATATGCAAAAATCATTTGTCACATATACGTAAATTCAACTTTCATCGATGTCATCAATCGATATCGTAATGTTGATCATCGTTCATTTGTTTGATCATTCTTTTATCATTAAAACGAATACTAATCATTTGCATCATACGCTTTCTCTTTCTCTCTTTTCGATCAGTACTGCTTAATTATCAAAGACTAATCAATTATCATCATGCCAATTGATGTTTCTCTCTCTCTCCTATAAATTGAACTGAAATCTATCGAAAAGTATCATATTCCAACTAACAATGACTTGCATTACACCAACACGTCGATTCGAATGCAGTGATAAATATCTTCTCAAACGAGTACATATGTGTACAGAATTTAGTTTCGAACGAACTCCAACACGAAATGGTGCTTCGAAACGTAAAAATGTTCAATTTCTTTCGTCAACATTATCATCGGGAATTACTCTATTAAGTCAAGAGGACGTTACTCTTGTCGGTGATCAAACACTCGTCAATAGTACATTATCAACACTTGAACGAACTCTTACTGAAAACAACCAACAGAATATACTCAACGACACAACATTAACAACACCTTGGGAAATCATTGATAGTATGAATAGTGATGGATCAAACTTCAGTGTGATCACAATGAATCAATCTGATGCATCACAAGCCACCGTGATTAGTAAACGATCAACAAAAGGTTCTACAAATAATCGTCCTGCATCGTTACTATCACGTATTTTAAAACCATCAACTCCTAAATCATCGAACAAAGGTGTGAAATATGTCAATCGTTGCGTACGTGATATTGATCGTCTCAATGACACTTTTGGTCAAGAATGGATTACGCTCCCGAATTTTGTGTGAAACAAAATCGTTCTCTCGAATTTTTGATAGAATTTTAATTCACAATTATGCTGTAAATAAAAACAAAAAAGATCTATATTATACATTTGCTTCGTTTATTTTTTATGTACAGAAAAAAAGGACGGTGAAAGTCAATAGTTCATCAAACAATCTGTTGGTACGAAACCTTCTTGATTGAGTTCATTTCGTATCCAAACCCAATGCGGATGTGTCGATCGAAGTACTTGTACAAGTTCATTCTTTCTCACAGTTAAGTCTTGTCGAAATGTTGCTTGATAAGGTTTAGTTACTGAATACCATCGATCGATCATTGTTGATGTCAATGGTCCTTGACATGTTTCGTCATCTTCATCACCCATAACCATTGTCTGATCTTGATCGTGAATACTTCGTCGACTACTTTCAGCTAATGGAATTTGTATTGATGGTGTGTCATCAAAGTATGATTCGGAATGATGTGAATTTAATAGATTATGCGAAAGATAATTGATGATCGATGGATCACACCTTAAATGGGATGTTTTCGATTTTGGTACTGCTGTTCGATTGAGTAATAATGTTGACGATGAAAATGAATTGTGTGAAAAATCACTCAATGTTGAAACGCCTGAATCAATCGAATCGATACTAATTGTTGATATTGTATCCAATGGTAGACTAATTGTGGTTTCGAGTTGGTTATCTTCTTCAAAACTAAGTGGCGTCGAATATGTTGGATGTGTTGTTTTGGAAAGAAAACTTTTCATATGATGTAGACGTGCTAAGACTTTAGCTGTTGTTTCTTCCATTTTATGACGATTTGTATATTCAATAATTTCACTTTCATACATTGAATCGATGTGTTTATGTCGTTGATTCAATTTGATTCAAATGACACGGATATGATCGAATTCAGTCAGATATTTGACACATTTGGTCAATTGTTCTTTATGACATAATCCATTTATCTTCTCTCTCTCTCTCTCTCTCTTTCTTTCTTTCTTTTCTCGAAATCGATAAAAAGTATTCTTCCTATTGGCTCTATTTGATCCCATTTCAATTAGAAGACTCATTAAGTGTGATCATTATTTGTTTGATGATAACTCATGTCGAGAACAGAGCTGTTGACATCAAGCAAAACTCAATGAACAGTCATTTGTTCGACTCAACTAACTACGTATGACGACATGACAAACAGAAGATTGTTTTCATGTTCAGTTCGGTGTGTTTTTTCTCGGACATCTTTGATAAAAAGAAAGAGAGTAAGCAATCAATCTGTGCGTTACTAATTAACTGAAGAATTTGCAAATACATGTCATTAAGTTCGATTTAAAGTAGGAAGCCGAACTTGTTATAAAAGTATGTGGGTGTGTAAAATCTGTCAAACGAAGTAGATTAGTTTCTCTTATTTAAGTAGACAACTTGATAATGTTGAAAGAGTTGGGTTTTGTTTAAAGTCATGATTTAGATACGCTATTTGTTTAAGTAGAAATATATTTAAAATAGATGCAAAGAACAGAGTACGTTTTAATATTCTATGTATTTGTTTTTTTTTATGATTTCAAAAAGAAAAAAAAAACAATTAAATTTATTTGAGCAAAGTCATAGAACAGATGATAGTCGATAGTGTTAGTTTAGTGGCGACTAGATGACTGACTTCTTTTTGGTGATATTGATGATGTTGATGCTTGCTGTGCTGGATAATAAAGTCTCATCGAATGAGTTTGTACAGGTCGTGAAAGGTCGGTCCGTTGTGTTAATGATGTATATCGAACGGTTTGATTTGTTCGAGTTTGTTTTGATGAATCTTTCAATGTTGTTGAATTCAATTGATTGACTTTCGATAATGGTTTTCGATTGATATACCATCGACAATCCGAACAATATTTACTTGTTATTCGTGGTGTTCGCTCAATTTGGAAATGAATATAGTTATGTGTCGAACTGTTTGAACTGTCATGTCGAGAACCATTGGGACCGTAAGTCACAAGTTGTTCAGCTGCTTGACGATAACAATCAATTTGAAAGTAACAACACCAAATATCACGAAAAATATATTTGAGAAATTCCACAAATGATTTTAACACTGAACATAATTCATTACGAAAACGCCGACCGCATAGACAATGAAGAATTATATTTGACATTGAATTAAATAAATCAAATACGATTAAAAGACTATAATTTTGTCTTAAATACATTGGACAATCGTCGCCAACAGCAAGATTTCCTTGACAGTAGACTAAAGATAGAACTCGATCACTCAACCAAGAATTCACAACAGCAAATAAACATTCAACAGTAATAACAAGTAGAATACGACGTGTATCATCTGTTCGACGACGGCATGGCATTATATAAAGTGATGTTAATCGGTTTAATTCACGTACACGATGAACCGATATAATATTACTGACGATTGTTATTAACGATGGAAGGATACTTCCAAAAACTGCATATGAAAAAAAAACAGGGAATAGTGATTCTTTGTAACTGTATCAAATTTTTAATTAAATGTAAAAAGCACGTTGAAACTCGATTATCTTTATATTTCATAAGAACTTTTGCACTGACAAAAAAAATAGGATTAACATTAATTGAAAAAAAAACACGAAGTATGGTTTTTAAGTCGTCGATTTTCAAAATCTGACTATTTCTATTTTGTGATATATGAAGTGGCTTAATGAAAACCAAAGGAAAAGCTACAATATTGTCTAGGGAAAGTTGTTGATCAATATAATCACAAATTAATTTTCTCAAAATAGAAAGAATCTCGTCTTTATATATGACCTCAACGGGCACTTTGAATATTTGATTGAAAACTATTCATAAGTGCATTCTTTTGTGTTTGTAAAAACAAAAGCCAAAATTTAAGCGTAATAACACCGATGAATCTTTTCAAATTCATCGGACTAATCTTTGATGAGAAAAAAAAAAGAAGAACGAAATATGATATCATCTAGGCTTCATTCTTCGCGCTCATGAGTCGTCTATAAGAAACATCCTATTAAGTAACGATATATTTACCTAAAAGTAATGTATGTCGATTGATGCCAATAATTCGGGTGTACATAAATTCGTAATGTTGATGAAAAAAATTTGGCTTCTGCGGAAATAAACATTCATGAAATTGATATTTTCGTCGTATTTCATTTTTAGTGATATGTTGTCCTGTCTGATTTAAAATTATTTTTTGTATTAAACTAACAGATGGTCGTTGATGTTGATCGAAAGAAAATGACAATATATCGATCAAATCGGTTTCTGTACAAGGCGCTTCTTGATTAAAGATTATTGTTTGATTTTGTTGTAAACTCAAACTTGCATAAGATGCACATTTATATGCTTTTGGTCGATCGATCATTGTATTTAAAAGAATTGTCGTACTATTGCCCATATATTTATTCATATAAACAAACCAATCGTAGGCTAATTGCCGATTAAATGATTTCGAACAGAAGAGTGTTAGACTAGCTGATTCAAACATATATGCAACAGCAAATGCCGATGTAATGATAAGTATTGTCCATCGATATTTATAAATTTCTTTGAATGTTGTTGGTAAAACGAAAAATTTCAATGAACGTGTTATGAATGCACTTCGTTGAATTGACATAATTGCCATTAATATCAGGGAAAAACGCATGTATGTCTCCGAATGAATAAATGGTATGAATAATTGCGGCCAATCTTGTGTTGCATGATTATAGATTCGAAGAAGAAACGTTGTCGAACAGACAGTATTGAATTGCATGATATTGGTTACATTTGTTAGATTTGTATGTGACTTATCTAATAATCCCGAATAATAGAGTAATTTAATTAAACGAAAAAGTAAATAAATCGAATCAG
>ERZ781399.1730-NODE-1730-length-18830-cov-5.152011_pt1 | contig 18830 bp, 18 predicted proteins | sample MGYA00511014_ERZ781399 | MGnify/ENA primary metagenome ERZ781399 (study PRJEB29847, sample SAMN06458254) | wastewater metagenome | isolation source: Wastewater bioreactor | place: South Africa: Cape Town | study: EMG produced TPA metagenomics assembly of the...
ATGAGCTGCCGACGCTCCAGCAGCTGCCCTCGCTCGGCGCCTTCCTCGCCCGTGCCCGCAAATATGGCGGCTGCGGCATCCTCGGCTTCCAGAGCTACCCCCAGCTCGAGGCGACCTACGGCATTCAGGATGCCGCGGCGATCACCGGCTATTGCTCGACCTGGGTGGCTCTCCGCGCCAACGACACCCCCACCGCCAAGCATGTCAGCGAGAATCTCGGGCAGGTCGAGCAGGTCGAAGCCAATGAGGGCATGTCCTACGGCGTGAACGACATGCGCGATGGTGTGAACCTCTCGCGCATGCAGGTCACCCGGCCGCTGGTCATGCACACCGAGGTCACCAACCTGCCGAACCTCATGGGCTACCTGAGGTTCGGTCGCAGTCTGCCGGTGGTCCGCTTCGAGGACAGCTACAACAAGGTGGCGTCGGTCGCCGAGGCGTTCGAGGAGCGGACAACCACTCCCATCAGGCTGGCTGGGCCGGTCGGCGAATTCCCCCCGGCACCGCTGGCCTCATCCTCGCCGACCAGGCCCAAATCTTCCCCTCCGAAGCGGCGGCGGGCTGGCTCCGAAGAGCAACCTGCCGAGCTTCCGCTCCCGCAACCGCATGAACCGCCGACCGCGCCCGTGGACGCCTCGAGCGAGAGTCCTATGCCACCGCCCGCCGATCCGCCTGGAGGGGGAGAACAGCAGGCTCCACGCCCTCGCCTCGAATTGTTCGGCAAGCCTGCAGGCCTCCGCCTTGAGCAGCACGGTCGTCGTGACGGCGCCCGCAACAAAGCGAGGCCGGCATGATCAATCCCATCCGCCTAAAGGGCAAGCCCGCCAATATCGCTCGCTATTACACGGTCGGCGACTATTACACCAAAGGCGCCGACGAGCATTCCGAATGGGGTGGCAAGATCGCCGCTGAACTCGGCCTGGATGGCAAGGTCGATCCGGTCATGTTCAAGGAACTGCTAGCCGGAAAGGTCGAGGACCAGCAATTGGGCCGGCGCCGGGCCAACGGAGAAATCCAGCACCATCCGGGTTGGGATTTCGCTGTCAACGCCCCCAAGTCGGTGTCGATCATGGCGCTGGTCGCCGGTGATCAGCGGATCGTCGAGGCGCATGAGCAGGCCGTTAGCGTCGCGCTCTCCTATCTCGAGGAACATGCCACGATGCGCCACCGCGTCGATGGCGAGGTCACCGAGAAGACGACCGGGCGGCTGATCTACGCGCGCTTCACCGAGCATGCCTCACGCGAACTCGATCCCCACCTCCACACCCATGTCGTCGTCATGAACATCACCGACGAGCGGGACGGTGAGAAGAAAGTCAGTCTCGAAACCCGCGCCATGTTTGCCGAGCAGATGACAGCTGGTCAGGTCTATCGCAACGAACTCGCGCATCTCCTGCGCGAGCGCGGCTACGATGTCGAGTTCGACCCGCGCAAGGGGCTGTTCGAGATCCGGGGTGTCCCCAAGGCTCTGATCATCGACATGTCGCAGCGCGCCGAGCAGATCGACGCCCATGCGAAGGAGCACGGGCTGACCGGGCAGGCTGCGCGTCAGCATTCCTTCTATGTGACGCGCGGGCCCAAGCAGAAAATGTCCCTCGAAGCTCTCCACGAGAGCTGGGAAGGTCGCCTCGGAAAGCATGCCGAAGCCGTGCATGACACGCGGGCCGATGCCGAGAAAGCGGGCGCGCGCGACATCGAGGTGCCCCAGCCGGTCGCGGCCCGGGCGATGCTCTTCGGGCTCCGGCAGTCGGAAGGGAAGGAAGCCGTCAACAATCTCGGCCGGTTGCTGCAGACGGCTCTGGCCTCCCATGTGGGCGAAGTTCGGCTGTCGGACGTCAGGCCGATCGTCGAGGAGCACCAGGCGCGCGCCAAGCTCCTCGAAACGCGGCATCCGACCGGCGACGAAGTCCACACACGTGGCCGGACGTCACGCAAGACCGCGCGCCTTGAAATGGCCCTTGCGGACCATCTGGCTTTGGCGCTGGGAGACGCGAAGCCGCTCGCCTCGGTCGAGAGCCTGCGTGATGCGGGGATCGCGCACGGACTGAAGCCTGACCAACGGACGGCTCTTCTGCATCTGGGGCTTTCCTCCGACCGGGTGGTCGGCGTCCATGGTGTCGCGGGCTCAGGCAAGTCGACGATCATCGGCGCGCTTCGCGAGGCAGCGGGGGAGGAAGCGACCCTCATCGCGCTCGCTCCCACCTCATCAGCCGCCGGCGAACTCGGCAAGAAGGCGGACATCGAATCGCGCACGGTCGCCAGCCTGCTCGCCTCTGGCGGCGCCAAACTCGACGACGGCCATGTCCTCGTCGTCGATGAGGCCGGGCAGCTCGGCAATCGGCAGGCGGTCCGCCTGCTCGAGATCAGCCGGACCACCGGCGCGCGGCTGATCCTGCTCGGCGACACCCGCCAGACGGGGGCGATCGAGCAGGGCAAGCCCTTCTGGCTGATGCAGCGCCTCGGCCTACCCAAGGCGGAACTGCGGGAGACGGTACGACAGGAGGCTGACAAGATCACCCAGGCGGTCCGCCTGGCGCGGCTCCAGAACTATGATGGATCGCTCGGCGCGCTCGACAAGGTGATCAGCGGCGACAGCGCGGAGAAGCTCGCGGTCGCGCTGGTCGCCGACTGGACGCGGCTACCCCCCGAAACCCGGGACAGGACCAACATCCTCGTCCTCGAAAACGCGACCCGACTGATCGTCAACACCAAAGTGCGCGAAGCCCTGAAGGTGGAGGGCGCCGTCGCCGCCGAGGATGCGCGGCTCTCGATCCTGTCGCCCTCGGGCATGACCGATCAGGAGAAGCATTTTGCGCGCTTCTACTCGCGTGGGCAGGTGGTGGTGTTCTCGCGTGACAATGCCGGCCTCGGCATCGCACGGGATGCCGAATATAAGGTGGTGGGCGTCGGGCGCGATGCTCGTGGCCGGCAGATGGTCAACATCGTCGATGAGCATGGGCGGACCATCCAGTGGGATCCTCGCCTTGGCCGAGCGTCGCAGATCAACGTTTTCAAGGACGAGAAGCGCGACCTCGCCGAGGGCGACCGGATCCAGTGGCGTCTGGTCAACAAGGAACTCGGACTGAAGAATGCCGAGCGCGGAACGGTCGAACGGCTCGACGGCATGATCGCTACGATCCGCTGGGATCGGGACGGGAAGGCGCAGGAGATCGACCTCTCCCGCCACAAGAACTGGGACCATGGCTATGGGGAGACCGTCTACTCAGCGCAGTCCAAGACCTACGATCGAGTCTATGTTCTCGCGCCGGTGAACTCGCCGTTGGTGACCGGTCAGAATTACTACACAGCGATCACCCGCGCCCGGTTCGGTGCGAGTCTCTGGACCGAGGACCGCGAGCGGCTCGTAGAAAAACTGACCCTCCGGTCGGGCGAGAAGACATCCTCACTCCAGGGGTTGGGTCGGATCGAGAAGGACAGCGTGAAAGGGCGCACCGCGCTCCATGGGGAGCGCTGGGATCGGCTGCGCGACGAACAGCGCGTCGAGCGGCAGGCCCGCAAGGACCGTCTCTCGACGGCCCAAACACAGCCGGAAGTGGCCAGGGCTAACGGCCTTTCTTCCTATATCGCGGGGCGGGCGCAATCGGCAGCGAGCTTCCTCGATCGGTGGATTATCTCTCTGCTCGAGCGGAGTTCGGGCAGGGGAGACGACCGCGAGCAGGGGCCGCAGCAGCCGTCCTCAGCCCAACAGCCGCCACCCGAGCCTCAGCACGCCCCCGCTCGGGATCACGGAGGCGGGCATGACCGTTGATCTAAAACCAGCCCGGCGCTTGCTACCGCTCGCGATCCTCCTGGCATCAGCAGGCCATGCAGACGCCAGAGGTACACCGTCGGCCGATCACGAGGCGCGCCTCGGGCAATGCATCCGGCAGGCAGCGGGAGGTCGCGCCTGGCTTGAGAAAACCCTTTGGGGACTGCGCGACCAAGAAGGGGGCTGGATCGGGGCGCAAGTGCCGAACGGCAACGGCACCCATGATCTTGGACCACTCCAGGTCAACAGCTTCTGGGTGCCGAAGCTCTCGAGACTGACCGGGCGACCACCGGAGCAGGTGAGAGGCTGGCTCAAAAGCGATCCGTGCTTCAATGTGCAGGCCGCGCGCTGGATCTTCCTCTCTGCTCTCAGATTATCGAACGACTACTGGAAGGCCATTGGCATCTACCACAGCCCTACCGAATGGCGTCAGCGGAGATATGCGAATAGCGTTGCGATCAAGTTGAGAGTGCGTTTCGGGGATGATGCCTTCGAGTGAGGGCTCCTAACTACTGATCTGTGTGGAAGCGCCCCGGCAGCGGGAGCCTTTCAGGCTGCCAGCCGGAGCGCCTTGCGAGCGAGAAGCGCCGTCACGAACTTATCCCATCTTTTCATTCCGGCACGCTTTTCAGGCATATAATTCCAGCGATCGTAGCTCTTCGAGCTCACGTCCTGAAGCGTGTGATTTTGAAGCCGGTCGCGGATTTCCTTGGAGACGCCAGCCTTACCCGCCAATGTCTTCCAGGTTCGCCTGAGGTCGCGATTGGTCACGTCGGGAATGACGCCGCGCTCTCGCACTCGCCACATAAACGAATAGAGAGTACCATGTGCGACTGGTTTGCTCGGGTCGGTTGCCGAAGGAAAAAACCAGCCGTATTCGTTAGGCGTGATGCTTTCCAGCAGCTCGACCGCGATCGAGGGAAGCGGGATTGCGTGCGCCTTCGTGTTCTTGGTCTTTGACCAATCGAGGATTTGCTCCTTTCGATCATACTGACTGACATGGAGCCGAGCGATCTCCTCGACGCGCTGGCCGGTCAGCATGAGCAAGCGGACCGCTCTGAGATATGGGGGATGCACAGGTGCATCGGGACATTCCAGCCATTTGTAGAGGCGCACGTATTCCTCCTCGGTCAGCCACCTCGTACCAACCACCTTCGGCTCAGTCGGGATGTCTGCAGCCGGATTAAAGGTCAGGCGAAAGCGACGTGGCGAGGCGCTTCGATAATCGTTTTCAGATTTCAAACCCCAGGAGAACGCCGAGCGGATGTAGCTGCGGACATGGTCCGCCATCGATCGCTTTCCTCGATCATAGATGGGTCGGATCACTCCTAACACATCCTCCGGCAGGATTTCCCGAGCTAGCCGATTTCGCCCGAGCGTATCCGCGATCTTGTTCAGCCCCTTTTTGGCTTCCTTCCAAGATGGCTTTCCAGCGTCCTTCAACGCATCCGTATAAGCTTCGAACAGGTCGGCCACCGTCCCGGGTCGGGAGTCGCCTGCGACCTTGATGCTGCTGCCCCGCTGGATCGGAAGCGCATAGTCTCGCTCGAAAATCTTGCGCGCATTTGCCAGCGAAAGCGACGGGTACTCGCCGACCTTCGACTTGATGCGCTTTTTGTCCCTCCACTGGACCGCGTACCAGACCGCTGTAACGCGCTTTGGCATCGGCTTGAGAATCAGCGTCAACCGACCTGTGCCGTGGCCCTCCCCGTCAGGGAGGCTCCTCTCTCTTCGATTGGCTTCGGCAAGTTTAATCGCCTGTCTGATCTCGCCATCTGTCAAAGCTACCACGGGTCATTCCTACGCTGGGGACGGCTCTAAAACTGGGGCCGTAAAGTGGGGGCGGTTAACGTCCATACCCCCAAGAATTGCCACATAACCGTCCCCTGTCAATAGAGATAAAAAACCGCGAAAATGCGCGGTAATGCGCTAGGGTGTGCTGGGGTCAAAATGACCAAGTGGGGTGGTTGTGGACAAGGATCAGCGCCGCGGAGCCGAGCTCGATCGCGCGCCGGATCACTTCGCGGACATAGACGGCGGCCTCGTCGATCGTGCCTTCGCCCATCAGCTCGTCGCGGATCAGCATGTTCTTGGAATTGAGATGGAGGACGCGGAAGCGCTCGATCGCATGATGGGCCATGTCGGCGCGCAGATAATCGAGCAATGCCTGCCAATTGGCGAGTACCGGGCGCTCGGCGACTTCGGCGCGCAGCAGGCGGAGCGCCGCGGCATGGGCCGTCTTCAAGGCGGCGACGCTGGTCTCGCCCATGCCCTTCACGCGCGCCAGCGCCTCGGCATCCGCAGTGAGAAGCCCGGCGATGCCGCCGAATTCGTGGAGCAGCGCCCTGGCCAGCGGCTTGGTATCCTGCCGGGGAATCGCCAGTGCGAGGAGGTATTCGACGAGTTCGTGATCGAGCAGCGCGTCCGGCCCGCCCTCGAACAGGCGGCGGCGCAGGCGCGCGCGGTGGCCGCTATTGTCGGAACGTTCGGACATGTCCGGCTTGTTCCTGCAAATGCGCCGTTATTCAAGGCGAGGATTTCGCCGATTTGGCGGCGAGACCTGACCCGGAGTTGACTCGGTCCGCCAGCGTTCCTAAAGCGCCCGAGCAACGCGGCCGAACAGCCGGCGATGCTTGTATGTCGTCGGCGCTGTCGGCGGCTTTTTTCATATCTGGAACGCCTTGACCGCCTTGACCCAAGACCGTGCTCCGAGCGACCTTGACCGCCGCATCGCCGATGCGAAGGCGGCCGAGGCTGCGCGCACCGGATCGGCGGTTCCCAAGGCGCCTGCCGACGCCAAGGGCTACAAGCAGGGTTCGCGCGTGCTGATGGACCTGATCGGCATGCCGCTGGGCGGTGGAATTCTGGGGTATGCGCTGGACAGCTGGCTGGGCACCAGCCCGTGGCTGCTGCTGACCCTGCTCGTGCTGTCGATCGCGGCGGCTTTCCGCAACATCTACAAGATCTCGAAGGAGCGCGTTGAGTGAGCGCCGGCGCAATCAATCCGATGGAGCAGTTCGAGGTCGGCAAGCTGATCAAGTTCGATCTGCTTGGCTATGATCTCTCGTTCACCAACTCGGCCCTGTTCATGTTCGTCGTGGCGGCGCTGCTGTTCGTGTTCATGCTGGGCGGGATGAAGCGCGCGCTGATCCCGGGCAAGTGGCAGCTGATGGCCGAGGGCGCGGTGGGCTTCATCGATTCGATGGTGAACACCAGCATCGGCAAGGGCGGCAAGAAGTTCGCCCCCTACATCTTCTCGCTGTTCTTCTTCATCCTGTTCGCCAACCTGGTGGGCATCCTGCCGCTGGCGGTGGTGCCGGGGCTGCACACCTTCGCGGTGACCAGCCACATCACCGTGACCGCGGTGCTGGCCTTCTTCGCGCTCGCCATCGTGCTCGCGGTCGGCTTCTGGAAGCACGGCGCGTAGTTCTTCGGCCTGTTCGTGCCGCACGGCGCGCCGCTGTGGCTGATGCCGGTGATCATCCCGGTGGAATTCATCTCGTTCATGGTGCGCCCCTTCTCGCTGGGCCTGCGACTGTTCGTCGCGATGACCGCGGGGCACATCCTGCTCGAAGTGTTCGGCAGCTTCGCCGTCCAGGGCCTGAATGCCGGCGGCATCGGCTATGGCGTGTGGTTCGCCTCGATGCTGATGATCATCGGTGTGAGCGCGCTCGAACTGCTGGTCTGCGCGATCCAGGCGTACGTCTTCGCGCTGCTGACCTCGCTTTATCTCCACGACGCGGTGCACCTGCACTAAGTCGCGCTGTTCGTTTGTTTTTTGGATTACGTAGGGAGCTTGAAATGACTGACGTTGGTGCAATGTACATCGGTGCCGGCCTTGCGGCGATCGGCATCGGCCTGGCCGCGCTCGGCGTGGGCAACGTGTTCGGTTCGTTCCTCGAGGGCGCGCTGCGCAACCCGGGTGCCGCCGACGGCCAGCAGGGCCGCCTGTTCATCGGCTTCGCCGGTGCCGAGCTTCTGGGCCTGATCGCGTTCGTCGTCGCGATCCTGATCCTGTTCGTCGTCAAGGGCTAAGGTCGAAGGACAGCCAATGCCGCAGCTATCCCAAATCCCTGAGATCTACGCGTCGCAGCTTTTCTGGCTCGCGATCGTGTTTGCGCTCATCTATTTCGGGATCGGCAAGGCGATGGTTCCGAAGATCGAGCGTACGGTCGAGGACCGCAACGCCCGCATCGCCGGAGACCTCGCCGCGGCCGAGGCTGCCCGAGACGCGGCCCATGCGTCGGATGCCGCTTACGAGTCCGGGCTGGAATCGGCCCGGACCACGGCGCTCGCGACGCTGAGCCAGGCCAAGGACAAGGCGACTGCCAAGGCCGAAGCCGAAGTGAAGAAGGGCGATGCCGCGTCCGAGGCGAAGGTCGCCGAGGCAACCGTGCGCATCGAAGCGACCAAGGCCCAGGCGCTGGGCGAGATCGAGGCCGGGACGGTGGATGCCGTCCAGGAGATCGTCGCCAAGCTCTCGGGCGTGACGGCCGACCGCGCGTCGGTCACCAAGCAAGTGAAGGCGGCGCTGGCCAATGGCTGAACAACCCCATGGCATGAAGGCGGAGACCGGCACCGTGGAACTCCATCATGAGCCTGCGGCGTTCGGCATCACCGCGCCGGGCTTCGTCGCCATCGCGATGCTCGTCGTGCTTGGCGTTATCCTGTGGAAGCGCGTGCCGGCGATGATCGGCAAGATGCTCGACGCGAAGATCGCTTCGATCCGCCAGCAGCTGGACGAGGCCACCGCGCTTCGTGCCGAGGCGGAGGCCGAGCTGGCCAAGGCCAAGGCGCGCAATGCGGCGAGCGCGGCGGATGCCGCGGCGATCGTCGAGCATGCCGAGGCCGAGGCCAAGGCGCTGCTGAAGAAGGCCGAGGCGGATGCCAAGGAACTGACCCGGCGCCGCGCCAAGATGGCCGAGGACAAGATCGCCGCTGCCGAGCGCGCCGCGATCGCCGCGGTTCGCGCCAAGGCGGCCGATGCCGCCGCCGCCGCCGCTGCGGCGATCATCGCGGAGAAGCATGGCGCCGAAGCCGACAAGAAGCTCGTCGACCAGACGATCGCCGGGCTTGGCCGCCTGAACTGACGGCCCGCTTCGGCGAGGCTCGTGCGAAAAGGGCGCGCATCCCCCTGGATGCGCGCCCTTTTCGCGTCCGCCCTTCCCGTGCTGGCGGCATGGAGGGCGGGCGGCTAGGATATCCGCATGACCATCCAACGCTGGCTCCAGCTCGCCACGGCCCTCACCGCGCTGCTGCTCGTCTTCCTGATCGGAGTGGCCTGGCACAGCGCCGTGGAGGACCATCGCCAGGCAAGCGATATCGGCGCACGGACGCACGAGACGATGGAGCGCATCGAGGCGCGGGCGAACGCGCTGGAGAATGAAGCGGGGCGATAGGATTGCGCGGCGCCTCCCCCGGCGCGCCGGGGGAAGCGTTGGAAATTCACGCCGCCGGCTTGCGGAACTTGTAGATGAACTGGTCGGTCTTGCCCCGGATTTCGGGCGTGAAGACATTGGCGGTGTGCGGATCGTTCGGATTGCGCAGCAGCGGCAGCTCGCCTTCGAACTTGAAGCCGGCCGATTCGATCTCCGCGCGCGCGGCGGCGGGATCGATGCGGTGGAGCGTCTGCGGCACGGCGAAATCGGGATCGGTGTTCGCGACATGGTCGATCACCAGCAGCACGCCACCGGGCTTGAGCGAATCATAGAGCTTCTTCGCGATGCCCCTGCCGCCGCCCGGCGCCGCCGCCTTGAGGTGCAGGGCGTGCCAGTTCTGCACCGTCACGATCGCGTCGAGCGGCTCCGGGAAGGCGAAGCTCCTCAGGCTGTCGCGCAGCGGCGCGACATTGGCGCGGCCCTCCACCGCGGCCTTCTGCTCGTCGGCATAGGCGGCGCGGTACTGGATGAACTCCGCCGGCTGATAGGCATAGACCTTGCCCTTCGGCCCCACCGTCGGCGCGAGGATGCGGGTCCAATAACCGCCGCCCATGATGAAGTCGGCCACCTTCTGGCCCGGCGCGATGCCGGCAAAGGCGAGGATCTCGCCGGGATGGCGGGCGGCGTCGCGGTCCTTCTCGGCCTGGGGGCGGCCCGCATCGCCCAGGGCGGCGGCGATGGGGGCGGGGACGGTCTGGGCATGGGCGGCGAGTGGGGCAGCCAGCGCGAGCAGCGCGGCGGACAGGACGAGCTTCATGGGACGACTCTCCTAAGATATGTGCGCGGAGCATCGCACATCCTCGTGACGGTTCAAGGCGCTCCCCTGCCGCCATCGCGCCTTTCGTCGGGATGACGAGAAGGGGAGTGGCGGTCGCCCTCCGCACCGCCTAAATCCCGTGCGACGATGTCCGATCCCAACGCGCCCGACCGCTTCAACGAAGAGACCGCCACCTTCGCCGTGCGCGGCGCCGATGCGCCCGATCTGGAAGCCGGGGTGGCGGCGATTCGCAACGTGCTCAAGACGCTGCCGGCGCGGCCCGGCGTCTATCGCATGCAGGACGCGCGCGGCGACGTGCTGTACGTGGGCAAGGCGCGGGCGCTGAAGAACCGGGTGACCAACTACACTCAGGTCCAGCGGCTCTCGAAGCGGCTCCAGCGGATGGTGGCGCAGACGCGATCGATGACGATCGTCACCACCAACAACGAGGCCGAGGCGCTGCTGCTGGAAGCCCAGCTGATCAAGCGCTTCCGCCCGCCCTACAATGTGCTGCTGCGCGACGACAAATCGTTCCCGTTCATCCTGCTCAGGCGCGACCATGATTTCCCGCGCATCCAGCTCCATCGTGGCGCGCGCAAGGTGAAGGGCGACTATTTCGGGCCGTTCGCAGGGGCGGGGCAGGTGCGCAAGACCCTGAACGCGCTCCAGAAACTGTTCCTGTTGCGGAGCTGCACCGACGGCTTCTTCAACACGCGCGACCGGCCGTGCCTGCTCTACCAGATCCGTCGCTGCTCGGCGCCGTGCGTCGATCGCATCACGCCGGAGGCCTATGAGGAACTGGTCGACGACGCGCGCGACTTCCTGATGGGCAAGAAGACCCAGGTGCAGGCCAAGCTCGGTGCGCAGATGCAGGCGGCGGCGGAGGCTCTTGATTTCGAGCTGGCGGCGATCCTGCGCGACCGGCTGAAGGCGCTCACCTTCATCCAGGGCAGCCAGGCGATCAACGCCGAGGGCGTGGGCGATGCCGACATCTTCGCGCTCGCCTGCAAGGGCGGCGTGATGGGCATTCAGGCCTTCTTCATCCGCGGCGGGCAGAATTGGGGGCATCGCAGCTTCTTCCCCGCGCACACCAACGACGTGTCCGAGGACGAGGTGCTCTCGGCTTTCCTGATGCAATTCTACGAGGAAGTGCCGCCGCCCCGGACGATCTTCGTCGATCGCGACCTGGCGGAGGCCGCGCTGCTGGCCGAGGCGCTTCGGGAACGCGCCGGGCACAAGGTGGCGCTGGGCGTGCCGCAGCGAGGGCCGCGGCGGCGGCTGCTGGAACAGGCGACGCGCAATGCGGCGGAAGCGCTCGACCGACGACTGGCCGAGGGGACGACCCAGGCCAGGCTGCTGGCCGAGATCGCCGACATCTTCGAGCTGCCCGAAAGCCCCGAGCGGATCGAAGTGTATGACAACAGCCATATCCAGGGCACCAATGCGCTGGGCGCGATGGTGGTCGCGGGGCCCGAGGGCTTCCAGAAGAACCAGTATCGCAAGTTCAACATCAAGCGCGCCGAGACCGTGCCGGGCGACGATTACGGGATGATGCGCGAAGTCCTTGCCCGCCGCTTCGCCCGCGCGCAGGACGAGGACCCGGACCGGCAGGGCGGGAGCTGGCCCGACCTGGTGCTGCTCGACGGCGGGCGCGGGCAGCTGAATGCCGCCCGGGCAGTGCTGGAGGACCTGGGCATCGAGGACGTATGCCTGGTCGGCGTCGCCAAGGGCCCGCACCACGGCCGCGACGGGCGCGAGGTTTTCCACCTGATGGACGGGCGCGAGCTGATGCTGCCGGTCAATTCGCCGGTGCTCTTCTATCTCCAGCGGTTGCGCGACGAGGTTCACCGCTTTGCGATCGGCGCGCATCGGCAAAAGCGCGCCAAGGCGATCGGAGCGAGCCCGCTCGACGAAGTTCCCGGGATCGGCCCGGCGCGCAAGAAGGCGCTGCTGATGCATTTCGGCACGGCGCGGGCGGTGCGTGCGGCAAGCCTCGAGGATCTGCAGAAGGCGCCCGGCGTAAGCGCGGGAGTCGCGCAGCAAATCTACGACCATTTTCATATGCGATAAATATTTTCCGCACGGTTTCCGTGCGAAATCTTCGCGCGGGCCGGCTTGCCGCGATCCCTGGAAAGGCTAGATACGGCGGCGAAAACGGGGGGTTCTCATGTACCGCAATGCGCTGGCGTCGATCCTGTTCCTTGGCGTGTCCGGAGTGGCGCATGCCGGCGAGAAGCCGCTCTACCAGCCGGTGCCCGATTGGGTGCGGCTGGCGCCCGAACCCGCAGCCACCGGCCTGACCGATGACGCGCCGGCGATGGTCATCGGCGATGTGCAGGCCCGCATCGCAGACGGGCAGAGCTGGACCTATTACGAGCGCGCTACCCGCCTCGCTTCGATTCTGGCGGTTTCGCAGGCGGGCACCATCAACCTCGAATGGCATCCGGCGCATGGCGACCTGATGGTGCACGGTGTCGATATCCTGCGCGGCGGCAAGCGGATCGATGCGCTGAAGGGCAAGAGCTTCACGGTGTTGCGGCGCGAGCAGGGGCTCGACGAGATGAAGTTCGACGGCCGGCTCACCGCCACCCTGGCAGTGGAGGGACTGCAGGTCGGCGACGTGCTCGACCTGCGCTATTCGGTCACCATGAGGGATCCGGCTCTCGGCGGCAATGCGGTGATCATGGGGCCGGTCGTCGCCGAGCCCATCAAGGTCGGCTTCGTGCGGACGCGGCTGCTATGGCCTACGGACCAGGCAGTGAAGTGGAAGACCTATCCGGTGGGGGCCGAGCCGCAGGTGCGCGATGCGGGCGGGTGGCACGAGCTGGTGTTCAAGCTGCCGGTCGCCCGGCAGCCGGAGATGCCCGCGCGCATGCCGGGGCGGTTCGCAAGGCCGCCGATCGCGGAGGCGACGACCTTTGCCGACTGGCAATCCGTCTCCAAGGCGATGGCGCCGCTCTATCGCGTCGACGGGCTGATCGCCCCCGGCAGCGCGCTGGCCGCGGAAGTGGCGAAGATCGCCGCGGCGGAGAAGGACCCGCGCAAGCGCACGGCGGCGGCGCTGGCCCTGGTGCAGGGCAAGGTGCGCTACCTGTTCCGCGGCATGGACAATGGCAATTACGTGCCGCAGACGCCCGCCGAGACCTGGACGACCAAATACGGGGATTGCAAGGCGAAGACGCTGCTGCTGCTCGCCATCCTCCGCGAACTGGGGATCGAGGCAGAGCCGGCGGCGGCGAATCTGGCCAATGGCGATCTGGTCGCCGAGCGGCTCGCATCGCCCGCCGCCTTCAACCATGTCTTCGTGCTCGCCAGGGTGGGCGGCCAGCTGCTGTGGCTCGACGGGACGGGCACGGGCACGCGCCTGGAGGACATAGACGATGTGCTGCCCTTCGACTGGGTGCTGCCATTGCGCGCCGAGGGGGCGGGGTTGCTGCAGGTGCCGGCCCGCGCGCCGGTACGCGCGACCGGGGCGACTGTGTTTGATATCGACCTGACTGGCGGCATCGATGTTCCTGCACCGTTCGAAATGAAAGTGACGACGCGCGGCGCCGCCGAGGGCGGGCTGAAGGCGTTGATGGGCCTGCGCAGCAAGGAGAGCCTGCTGGACATGTTCCGCAATCTCGTGCCCGCGTTCGGCCAGGACATGCTGCTCACCGGCAGCGACGTGAGCTTCGACGAGGCGAGCGGCACGGCGACGATCGCGTTGTCCGGCATCCTGAATCGGAGCTGGCGGTACCAGGATGGGCGCTTCCGGCTCGATGCCGCGGCGCCGATCGCCTATCAGATTCCCGATCGCACCCGGGCGAACTGGAAGGACATTCCGATCGCCACGGGCAATCCGATGCGCACCTCGAACGCGATGCGGGTGCGGCTGCCGGAAATGGGCGGCTATGTGCTGGAGGGCGATGCCGCGCTCGACGCCACCTTGCCGGGCGGCAAGCGAGTCGTGCGCCGGGCGACGCTGGCCGGCGGCCTGCTTTCGATCGATACCGAGGATGCGCAGACCGGGGCCGAGATCGCCCCGGCGGAGATTCCCGCGGCGCGCGCGAAGCTTGCCGAGCTCAACAACCGCGTGCTGCGCGTGCGGACGCTGCCGGGCGCACCGGGCCCATGGCGCGGGGTGGAGGCCGCCAAGCGCGCCGGCAAGTACGACAAGGTGCTCGCGCGCTATGCCGCCTATATCGCCGAGAAGCCCGAGGACGTTTCGCGCTATCTCGCGCGGGCACGCTTCCTGGCCAAGATCTTCGAGCGCCAGAAGGCGCTGGCCGATTTCGACAAGGCGATCGGCATGCAGGCAACGGCCGCGACCTATCGCGAACGCGCCGCGCTGCACCGGGCGCTCGGGCACAAGGCGGAGTCGCTCGCCGATCTGCGTGCGGCGCAGGAACTCGATCCGGGCAACACCGGCACGCTCTATGCGCTGGCGAGCGAACTCGCCAAGCTCGGCCGTCTGGACGAAGCGCTGGCTCTGCTCCAGCCCAGGATCGACGAGGAAGGCGAGAACCAGCCGGACCTGCTGGCGGCCAAGGGAGCCGCGCTGGGCCATGCCCGCGATGCCGCGGGCGCATTGGCGGCCCTTGACGCGGCGATCGCGAAGCGGCCGGGCAATGCCGGCTTCCTCAACGGGCGCTGCTGGATCAAGGGCACGCTGGACGTCCAGCTCGATACCGCCCTGAAGGACTGCACGCGCGCGATCGAGCTGGGATCGGGCGGCGCCGCGGCGGCGGCGCTCGACAGCCGGGCCCTGGTCTATTTCCGGATGCGCCGGTTCGAGGAGGCGCTGGCCGATATCAATGCGGCGCTGGAGCAGCGGCCGGCAGCCGCGAACAGCCTGTTCCTGCGCGGCCTGATCCTGCGGCGGACCGGCGATGCCAAGGCAGGGGATGCCGCCCTGGCCGAGGCCGAGCTGCTCTTCCCCCAGGTCGACGAGGATTTTGCCCGCTACGGGATCAAGCCCTGATCCCCGAGCGGGCATTCGGCATTTCTTCATGCCCGTGCGATACTCGGGCACCATGGCTACCCGGGTCTTCATCACGATCGATACCGAGATCATGTGGCGACACCATGTCGCCGGGCTCGATGTCGACACGATCGTCCAGCGCTCGCTGGAGCCCGCCAATGTGGGCGTCGCCTGGCAGCTGGAGCAGCTTGCCCGGCACGGCCTCAAGGCCTGCTTCTTCGTCGATCCGATGCCGGCGCTGGTCTATGGGCTCGACCCGATCCGGCGCGTGGTCGGCGCGATCCTGGAGGCGGGGCAGGAAGTGCAGCTGCACCTCCATCCCAACTGGACCGGCGCGCATGCGGGCGACAAGGGCGCGACCTATGGCGCGTTCGAGCTGATCGACTATAGCTTCGACGAGCAGGTGGAACTGCTCGCGGGCGCATCGGACATGCTGGTCGCCTGCGGCGCCGCCGAACCGGTCGCGTTCCGCTCGGGCAGCTATTCGGCGAGCGACGACACGCTGGGCGCGCTGGCCCAGCTCGGCTTCGAATATGATTCCAGCCATAACGGCTCCGAACATCCCTGGCCGAGCGCGATCGGGCTGGAGCCGCGCCAGATTGCGCCGATCGCCCATCGCGGGATCATCGAGGTGCCGGTCACGCTGATCGAGGACCGCGCCGGACATCTGCGCCATTTCCAGATCTGCGCACTCTCCGCCGGCGAGATGCGCGCGGCGCTCGACCATGCCGTGGTGCGCAGCCATGCGGCGGTGACGATCGTGAGCCATGGCTTCGAGCTTGCAAATCGCGCCGGGACGCGGCCTAACGCCGTGCATGTGCGTCGCTTCGAAGCGCTGTGCCGCATGCTGGCCAGCCGCCGGGGGGTTCTGGTGACCGAACATTTCGCCGACAGGCCGAGAATGGCGCTCGGGCAGGAGGATGTGCCGCTCGGCCCGAGCCTGTTGCGCACGCGCTGGCGCCAGGCCGAGCAGCTCTGGTCGAACCTGGTCGAGGAGCGTGCCGCGTGAACGCGATGAGCGACGTTGCCGCCGAAGCGCCCCAGGCCAGGCCCACCAGCCTGAAGTTCGAGATCGGCGCGCGCACGCTGGCGACGATCCAGCGCCACCTGGTGCGCATTCCGCTGACGCTCGACCAGGCGCGGGCCGATCGGTTGCCGGTGCTGCCCCCCTTGCCGCGCGAGGCGCATGGCTATGTCGTCACGTCGCTGCCCGAGCATCTGGTGCCGGCGCTGGTGAACGCATCGGGCGACATGCTGCCTTTCGTCCGGCAGCGCTACACGCGCTATTTCGCCGATTTCGGGATGGGGTTCGATGCCTGGTGGAACGGGCTCTCGTCCAACGCCCGCCAGGGCATCAAGCGCAAGGCCAGGAAGATCGCGGCGGAAAGCGGCGGCGAGCTCGATGTGCGCGCCTTTCGCGGGCCGCACGAACTGGAGGCCTTCCACGACGTCGCCCGTCGGATCTCGTTGCGAACCTATCAGGAGCGGTTGCTCGGCTCGGGCCTGCCGGACAGTCCGGAGTTCATCGCGACGATGCTCGCCCAGGGCGCCGCCGACCAGGTACGCGCCTGGTTGCTCTACGTCGCGGGCGAGCCGGCCGCGTATCTCTATTGCCCGGTGATCGAGGGTGGCGTGGTGATCTACGCCCATGTCGGCCATGATCCGGCGTTCAACGATCTTTCGCCCGGCGCGGTGCTCCAGCTCGAGGCGATGCGCGAGCTGTTCGAGGAGGGGAAGTTCGCCCGCTTCGACTTCACCGAGGGCGAGGGCCAGCACAAGCGCCAGTTCGCCACGGGCGGCGTGGCGTGCGTCGACCTGTTCCTGCTGCGCCCGTCGCTGGCCAATCGGGTGACGATGGCGGCGCTGGGCGGGTTCAACCGCGGCGTCGCCGGCGTGAAGGCGCTGGTGAAGCGGGTGGGGCTGGAGACGCTGGCGAAGAAGGTGCGCCGGGGATCCTGATTCCTCCCCGAGACAAGCTCGGGAGAGGAATTATATAGCAATCCAATGCATCTTCGCGCCGCAGCCGTCATCCTCTCCGTTCGCGCGCATGGCGAGCATGGCGCGATCGTGCGGGCGTTCACGGAGGATCACGGCGTGCAGCCCGGCTATGTCCGTGGCGGGCATGGGCGGGCGCTGCGGCCGGTGCTCCAGCCGGCGAACCTGGTGCAGGGCGAATGGCGTTCGCGGACCGAAGATGCGCTGGCCGGGTTGACGGTGGAGCTGCTCCACAGCCGCGCGGCGATGTTCTCCGAAGCCCTGCCCGCCGCCGCCTTCCAGTGGGCGACCGCACTTTCCGCCTTCGCCCTGCCCGAGGGGCTGCCCTATCCGCGGCTCTACGACGCACTGAGCGGCGTGCTCGCCGCGATCGAGGCGGCGCCGGCGGCGCGGGGCTGGGCGGTGGCGATGGTCCGCTACGAGCTGCTGCTGCTCGCCGAGCTCGGCTTCGGGCTCGACCTCGAGCATTGCGCCGCCACCGGCCGCAACGACGATCTTGCCTATGTCAGCCCCAGGAGCGGCATCGCGGTGAGCCGGATCGGGGCGGAAGGCTATGCGGATCGGCTGCTCCGGCTGCCGCGCTTCCTGGTCGAGGGCGGCGAGGCCGGATGGGGCGATATCCTCGACGGCTTCCGGCTCACCGGCCATTTCCTCGAGCGCGACCTGCTGATCGGAAGGGGCGCCGAACTGCTCGCGGCGCGGGCCCGGCTGGTCGATCGGCTGAAGCGCGCTGTTGCGTGACGGGCACAAGGGCGGCAAAGCAGGCGACGACGACGTGGGGAGCATGAATTGCCACTGATTGCTGTTCTGCCCGGTGACGGGATCGGGCCGGAAGTTACGCGCGAGGCGCGCCGCGTGCTGGAAGCGCTGGCGCTGGGCCTCGACTTTGCGGAGGCGCCCGTGGGCGGCGCGGCCTATCTGGTGACGGGGCGCCCGCTGCCGCAGGAGACGCTCGACCTCGCCAAGAAGGCCGATGCCGTGCTGTTCGGCGCGATCGGCGATCCGCGCTTCGAGGCGCTGGAGCGACGGCTGCGCCCCGAGGCGGCGCTGCTCGGCCTGCGCCGCGAGCTGCAGCTCTTCGCGAACATTCGCCCGGCGACGCTGTTCCCGGCGCTGGCCGATGCCTCGCCGCTCAAGCCCGAAGTGGTCGCGGGGCTCGACCTGGTCATCGTCCGCGAGCTGGTGGGCGACGTCTATTTCGGCGAGAAGGGCCGGCGGCACGATGCCGAGGGCCTGCGCCAGGGCTTCGACATCATGAGCTACAACGAGGCGGAGGTGGAGCGCATCGCCCGGGTCGGCTTCGAGATGGCCAAGCGCCGCCGGAAGAAGCTCTGCTCGGTCGACAAGGCGAACGTGCTCGAGACGTCGCAGCTCTGGCGCGACGTCGTCAACGAGCTGGCGACCGAATATCCCGAGGTCCAGCTCACGCACATGTATGTCGACAATGCCGCGATGCAGCTGGTGCGCGCGCCGGCGGCGTTCGACGTGATCGTCACCGGCAACCTGTTCGGCGATATCCTCTCCGACCAGGCCAGCATGTGCGCCGGCTCGATCGGCATGCTGCCCTCGGCCTCGCTGCGTGCCTGGAGCGGCGACAACGGCATGTACGAGCCGATCCACGGCTCGGCGCCGGACATTGCGGGCACCGGCAAGGCGAACCCGTGTGCGGCGATCCTTTCCGCGGCGATGCTGCTGCGCCATTCGCTCGGCAACGAGGACGCGGCGCAGACGGTGGAGGCCGCCGTCGCGGCGGCGCTTGCCGCCGGCGCGCGGACGGCGGATCTCGGCGGATCGCTGTCGACCACCGAGATGGGCGACGCGGTGCTCAGGGAACTCGCGTGATCCCCGATCAGCTCGAGCTGGCAGTCGTCATCCCGACGTTCAACGAGCGCGCGAACGTGCCGTTGC
>ERZ781399.1743-NODE-1743-length-18741-cov-4.354865_pt1 | contig 18741 bp, 17 predicted proteins | sample MGYA00511014_ERZ781399 | MGnify/ENA primary metagenome ERZ781399 (study PRJEB29847, sample SAMN06458254) | wastewater metagenome | isolation source: Wastewater bioreactor | place: South Africa: Cape Town | study: EMG produced TPA metagenomics assembly of the...
ATCGATGGATTTCCAGCTGATTTTGGTGTACAAGTATTTTCATTTGTTGTTCTTGGAAGAGCTTGTCCAAACGTGAATTCGTAAACAAACAAAACTATCCATAACAAGTTTTTGATATTCATCATTTTATTCTTTCTTTTCTTTTTTAAATGTTTATATATATTCACAGTAGATATCTATCTATGTAAAGATAATAAAACAGAAGTCACCCAAAATTATAACGAAAGTACAATTCATATTTTTTATTATTTTTCTATTCAACACAGATAGTCATTGACAAGACATACCGCTACCAGTTTTAGTTTCTTGTTGGTAGATTCAACCGTTTCTATTGATTATATGTTTCGAGGGTGAAATTATTTGAAAATATGCATTTTTTAATAGCTGCTCACAATCGGCTTCGCCTTTTTAAAGTACAATAAAAATGAAATGTCATCCGTACTCAAGTCATTACCTTCGTTTTGTGAAATACTTTAGTTCAGGTTGACTAATTTTATCGACATTTGACATAATCATTGTCTCGCATATAAAAGAGAGATAAAATCAAAAAAAATGTCAACTGAGTACTTTCAATTATTTATATTATGTATGAATATATTTTCTGTTGGCCGTGTCTTTTCTATAATTGAAGTTGCTAATTATTATCCGACAGGAATTGTTTTAGAACGATGTGATAGTGCTATTGGAAGTAATTAATACAAAATTTTCTATTTTTTTCGTTATAAATCAATAAAAAGAATCTAATTTGACTTTGACTGTCAAATGTCTAATCAAATTTCTTTTGATGCGTGGTATGAAAAATACGCTTTCCTCTACTATGTCTTTTAATCGAAATATTTAACTATGAAGAAAATAAAATTATGAGACAGTTCCTTAAATAATAAGCGTATAATCAATATTGATTGATCGATAACACTCCGACGTCAATCAGGAATAATGATGAAAACGGTTCGATGTTTTTCACAGTTGAATAAATTTGATTTCGAAGATGTTCGTATATATGTGCAAGTAAATCGACGCACTTTTGACATTATCCTTCAAGGTAAGCAAGAAGAACACGTTGACTTATCGGACAAAATGAAGTCGTTTTTCTTATTTGTAATAATAATATTCATTCAAATTCAATTCAATTTCTCAACAATTAATCTAAATACATTTCGTAAACAAGCTCTTATCGCTCATAATTTCTATCGACGATTACATGGTGCTCAACCGATTGAACTGAATTCGACAATCAATGCTATTTCTCAAGCTTATGCAAACGTTTTAGCAGCCAATGATACTTTTTCACATAGTGGAAGATCAGGTTTAGGTGAAAATCTTTGGGCAATGTGATCAAGTAATGCAATTACTTATGTGAACGGTAGTAGTTTCATTCTAAAAAAAAACAGTTTGATTGATTAAAATTTGTTGATTTAGGTTCATCACCAGTAAACAGTTGGTACAATGAAGTTTCAGCTTATAATTATTCGAATCCAGTATTCGGTTTAACAACGGGACATTTTACACAAGTTGTTTGGAATAATTCAGTTCAATTGGGTATTGGTATTGCATTTGTAGCTGGCGATTGCAACGTAAAAGTGGTTGCTAATTATTATCCTCCAGGAAATTACGCAGGTCAGTTTCCTGCAAACGTCTTTCCAGCTAATTGGGACAATATTGGTGGTGATTAGTTTCAAGATGAGAAACAATATAGATATTCTTATGTTTTTCTTTTTTATTTTTAACGAATCTAAAATCACAATCAAAGACCTCGTTTAGTTATGAAATAAATCGCAAATGTTCCTAGCCAATGTCCACCTTCGTAATGTTTTTCATCGATAGCTACTAATCCAGCTCGAGCATTTCGTTGACTTAATTGTTCGAATTGCGTTTTCTGTTCAGTATTGTCTGGCAATGCTTGACAAATGCCTTCTAACATCCAAGCACGACTTAAACATAAACCAGCGAGATGAATTAATTTCGGATCAGTTGAATCGGAAATCGATGGTGGTTCGAGATTTGATAGAAGATTTTTATCTGGTATAAATTCATTGAACCATTCGAGAAATTCTGAATTTGTTTTATTCAAAACACGTCGCATGACATCGGCTTCAGCTAAACCAGCTGAAAGAAAGTCTTCACCCGACGGTTCATAATGAAATGGATACATTTTATCCGAAGAAAAAAATCGTCGAGCTTGTGTTTCAATCAATTGAATAAAATCTAAGTTTTTCATATGACGAGCATAATCCAACGAAAGACCAAGTGCAAAAGCTGTTTGACTATGTTCACCACTTCGAACCGGATAGGATAATTTCGGAAGCCATGCAGATAAACGTTGAACAATAATCATTTCTAATGGACGAAGATTTTCTCGCCATTGACTAATTTCTGTGAGTTGTTTCTCGTCTTGTGACCATTCATCTAATTCCATAACTAATTGTAAAAACCATGCTAAACCGTAGGGACGTTCGAAAGCTTGTCGTTGATGATTATTCACATATTTAGCTTCACATTCAAGGTTTTCTTTGGTTAAACTTTGACGTAATGCTTTCGAACAATCATCCGTTAGATTCTTATCGAGTCGCGCAAGACGTGCCAAAAGCCAATGACCATGAACAGCCGAATGCCAATCAAAACAACCATAAAAAGCAGGTGTTAATTGACGGGGAGTTTGAGCATCATCATCCGATATTAAAACATGAGCAATTTTATTTGGATATTCACGATGAACACATGAAAGTGCAAGATTAGCAAAAAAACGACGTAATGCAACTAAATCGAAATTCGTATTCACCATTTTAAAAGTCGTCAAACACAACACATTCGTTGTTCTATATAGATAACATTATATTCAAAGATAAAGAACGATTTCTATCGGCAACACGTTTCTTTTTTTCTATTCATTCTTTCTTTTCTATTTCAAATGTTTCTCATGAAGTCTATTGGACTTAATTATTATTTTCAGAAGACGATTCTAATGATGAGAGAATATAGTAAATAATATCTAATATTTGTGTGAAATTGTTTAACCATAGATCTTCTTGTTTCTTCATACTTCCAAATAGAATTGTCGATCGGTTATATAAATTCCATCTTTGTCCGTCGAATGTGATTAATTGCCAATCAATTGCTGTTGTTACAAAACCATACACTAATTTTTGATCATTATTGATATCAAATGTCGATTTCATTGCCAATAATAGTTGAGTAAGTCCATTTCCAAGTGAATCACGTTTTGCTTCGACAACAATAACATAACGAACATCATTTTCAGTTAAGTTGTGTATTACAACAAATTCTATATCTTCACCGATTTGCTCATCATTGCTGATAATTTGTTTTTCTCGTGTTAATTGAATATTACTATGTTTCATTGTACGATTACAATAAGCAACCATTATTCGTAAGATTGTTCCGACATAGTCTGTAACAACAGCTTGGTTTAATGGTAAAATACTTGCCTCTGGATATCCTTCAGAGTCAAGACAATGAACTAATTGTTGAAATATTTCTTTTTTCCATGATTGTGGAGCTTTTTTTGTGATAAATTGATCGAGAGGTTTCTGAGAACAATAAAATCGAGCGAATCGAAAGCCAAGTATTTTTTCTGCATCTTCTTGAGACATATTTGAAAATGATGTTACATATTTTCTTTTTCGTTTCGAAAGTGTTTCTTCGTTATCAGTCATTTGAAACAAATCTAAAATAAAACAGAAGATTACTGATTAGAAAATTTTCGTTAGAAATAAATAATTCAAAATATTCTCTCAATTTCCAAACAAAACCAAGAATTTGTTTCTTCATCTTCATCAATGATCTCAACCGACTTTTATTCTCCAATACCATCAGAAATATTAAAGAAGATTTCATTGTTTTCTATCTGTAATACATTTACAAATTTGATGTTAAGCTAAATTTTCCAATGAAATTAATAGAAACCAAATCTAAATCATCTTTCTGAGCCGATTTGATAAAAATAAAGCGCAATTTTAGCTGAAATCAAAAAGACGATGTAATTCGTTTGTTCTTCAAAAGAAAAAGTTTTCATCAATCGATTTTGAACCAACGAGAATTAAAAACACGAAATATGTCAGCAAATCAATCATACTTATTACTGTCATTCAATTTACTTGTTTTGTTTTTTTTCAACAAGAGAAAGAGAAGATATATTCAATGGAAATTGGTTTACTGAAGACAACAATTCATAGACTTATGTTTCGAATTCAAAGAAAAGTTGTTTAGATAATTCAATTGGACTAGATGGCACACGATGTATACTCGTATGCTGAATGCGAGCGAAAGAAGATTCTATGTATTAGAGAAATTATTCGAGGAGCTGTCGAAAAGTCACAGAACATAATTAGTCTATCACAAAGAAACACGAATTGTATTGGTTGATATAGTTTTAATTCGTCCGACGTGTTTTCGATCGTAGTCGATTGTGCAATAAATGAACAAACAATAAACAATGATCATTGCTGCCGACCGAGACGAAATATAAAATATGAATGCTCGTTGACTCTGAATGTTTATTGCATAGATAAAGAAAGTCGTTTTGCTTTTGTGCACTACAACTAGTTATACTTTCATTCTTTTCGACCAGCGTGTTTCTTCGAAACATGGAACAAGAATTGTTGAATTGTTTGCCAAAAAACTGGACTGTTATTGTCGTCGACGGAAATACATGCCGTGTGAGGAATACCGTGCGAAATAACATTAGAAAGTTCTTACCAAAACAATTGAAATCCAATTTACATCCAAGAAAACCATTGGCAGTAGGAGGTAATAAAAAATCACGTGTTATAATTACATCAAAACAAACACCCTCTAAAGAACATTTTCCACCATCATGTAGTTTTTGAATGAGACTCTATTGTTATATTTCGAAAACGGTCGTAAGTATCGTGGATAACAAAAGAAGAAAAGAGAGAAATAAAAAATAAGTGTCGAAGTTTTTTGCCATATTCCACGTAAATAATTATCGACGAGAAGTTAAATAAATGATTTGATATTTAGATATCGATGAAGTGAAATCAGTTACGCGACGAAAAGGAAAACCTTCCATTGGTACAAATTTGACACGTTTATCATTAAATGAACGTAATACTACGTCTTGTTCGTCTTTCGTAGAAGAACCAATACAATCTGATGTTGTTTCTGTTAAATGTTCGAGACAGTTACCCGATGATTGTAATGATTCATCATCCTTAACACAAGCATTAGTTTCGCAAAATTTTAAACATACGACAACGAATGATGAAGATTATTATGTTTATTGTAAAAGTTTCACCGAAAATAATTGCTCAACATATTGAATTTAATTATTTGTTTTAGCGTGTGAACAATCTGATCAACTCGATTGTCACATTATGAACGATTTCGAACAGTAAGTGGAAACTTTCTCACGCAAAAGTAATTCGCTGCTATTTCGTAGATTGAATATCGACTCTGATCAAACTTCAACTGTCGTCAATCCTAATGTAACTGTAAACATCATTGATACAGTTCGTGAATTTATGGGGAAAATCCTTGATTTGTAACTGTTATATGTATTGTAGGATGGAGATAAATCTGAAAATGATACTTTTGACGAAGATATTAATGTGGTCGAGCCTCATTATATCAATGAAATCAGGAGAAATAACGAAGTTATTGTTAAAAAATGGGATAAAAAATTAGAAAAAATTGAAAAAAACATCGGTAAAATGAAACAAAAAATCGGTAAAATGAAACAAAAAGTCGAGAAAATGAATGAAGAATTTCGATTTACAATGGATCAACGCGAGAAAGTTCAAAAAGATCTACATGAAAAATTAAATGAAGAAATTCTCAAATGGAAGAAAAAAAAGTAAAATGAGGAAAATTTGAAAATAAGCGATTACTTTTCTAATTTAGGATTGGTTGTGCGAAAAAGCATGTTAAACGTATTGGTGGCACGAAAACACAAGGAAAACAAATTGTTACAAGAAATCATTTGTAAACAATAATGCCGATACATAACTGAAACGTTACGTTCAGACTAGAGTTTATATCACTGTTAATTCGTTTAATCTTTATTGTTTTTTTTCTGTATGATTATTCTCAATAAAATAATTAACCAGTGAATTTAATATATATTCATTTTATCTCAAGGAAATAAAGAAATGGGAAGAATCAAAGCGATTCACACTGAAATTGAGAGAAGAAAGATATTGATCAATCATAATATCATTGCTCATGAGAGAACGTAACAAAATAGAAGGGAAAGAAACAAAATAAAAGTTCTCTTTGTCTCTGACATTGATATGATGATTCGTCTCGTTGACTTTATGCAGATGCAGTCGAATTCAAAGCATTTGCTAATGAATGACGTTCTTCATTGGTTAAAGTGGTCATACATGTTTGAAAGATTGCTGGATTTGTTTGAACATGACGTAAAATGAGAACCATACGTTGACCAACAAGTGAATTAACCTCGATTGATGAACGAGCAAATGCATCAGCAAACAATTTAATCACATTCGGGATGTTGGCATTGTCTTGTCCAATGATCACCGGATTATTCGATTCAATTAAATCGCACAAATAACCATAGACATAAGGTGTTTCTTCGGTATCTTCATGAATTGGAAGCCAAGAGAGCCAAATTTGATGAAGCTACATCAACGAAAAAAAGATACATTTCACTAAAATCGAATTTTTTGTTTTACTTTGTCTAAATTATCAACAGATGAACTGTTGTATTTGAATATTTTCGTAACAGCACTGACGGCATTTTCTGTCGCTGTATTATTTTCTGCTGATCGACTGTCAGCTGCACTAACCAAAGTGAATAAACGAGGTAAAGCTTCAGCACAGGCACGTGCATAGACAGGACCACCGTGCATGCCCATGACACCGAAACCGTAGGCAGCAGCTTGACGAATTTCTGGTGCCGGATCAGCAAGACTTTCGGCCATGTGTGAGAGAAAGAATTGCGCATAACGATGTGAATGTGCACCGGTAAATTGAACGACATCATCGAAAACACACAATGCCCATTGTCGATCAGAAATCGAACGTGTTGGTTGGATTAATACGTAGAAATGTTGAACTAATGTATCGAAATAGGGCAAATAGGCGTCTGTGTATGTAACCAAGAGCGAATGGATTATGTCGGATAGACGATTTAAGATATAAGCATCGAAATCATCTTCTTCTAACATTTCTTCTTCAGTTTCTTCGTCATGATCTTCATCACGTCGTTTTTCGATTCGTTCATTCGAACGTTCGAAATGTTTTTTCAAATGTCCATCAAGAATCGTTGTTAATTCTTTCAATTCATCCGGAGTTAAACTCGAAACACCTAACGTTTCAATACATTTGCCCAATGATGAAAATAATTCACCAAGAACCTCGTGATCCGGTTCGATTTCAATTGCTTTGAATAATTCTTTATTCATATATTGCCACATCTGTCGAACGTAATCATCACCACGTAATTTGGCACAATCGAGCAAATGCGGAAGAGATTCACCGGCCGCAGCTCGGACACCTTCGTGAAAGTAGAATCGAAGAAGTGGAACCATTAATTTCGTTGTTTCTTCGACGTAATTAACGAAACCTTCTTTTAATTCTTTGGCGTAACAAACTAACATCGAACAAGCACTGGCTTTCTCTTCGAGACCGGTGGTTTTTATGCCGAAAGCTTGATCACCAACGTTCAACACTTCCCAATTTTCGTCTTCTTCGATTTCGTTATCACCGTCGGCAAGAACTGTGACTTCGGGTTTGAATGCCGCGGCTTTGAGCACGGGACCCATGACAATCGGCAAGTATTGCTCGAAATCTTTGCCTAAGATCTTGCAAATACGTGTCCAAGCACCGATCAAATACGAGATTTGCGGATCGTCGTCAGCTAAATTCTCGAAATCGACCTGTGTTTTAACTAATTCTTGCATAATTTCGTAACAATCATTGACAAATTTCTCTTTTCCAACAGCTAAACCAATCAAACTGATGCATTCCATTGTTTTGCCTCTCAACATTCGATAATCGGGTGTAATCGCATTTTTAAAAAGATATTTCAATTGCGGCATAAATCGATCGTAGTAGGGCGAGAAATCTTGCGCAACTGTATCGGCAATGGCGGCGAGCGTTGTCACAAGTTGTTCGAGAACCAATTTTCGATTATGTTGAACAAGTTCTTGATATTTTCGACTTAAAACCTGTTCCAATTTCTCGATAATCTGCGGCAAATGTTCAACAAGAATTCGTTGCGGACAATCTTCAGCAAAATTGACCAACGCCGCGCCACCATGAGCTTGCGTTCGTGGATTGGCATCGTCGTCGAGGATCGAAAGAAGTCCGGGAACGACTTTCGCGTGAAATTTCTTCTGAAAAGTTCCTTGAAAATCCGTCGACATCTGTCCCATCGCATTGCAAGCCGCGTATCGAACACGCGGATGCGAATCTTTCAAAAAAACCAAGATCCCACTGACCAAAGCATCGAGTAGCGCCAACATTTCCTTGTGACAACCTTCGCCAGTCGCTGAAATCGCCATTAAACCCGCGTGTCGATAACGCCAATCGGGATTTTGCAACATTGTTTGAACTGTCGTGAGAATATAATTGATCACAGTCTTGCCGCCAAGAGCACAGGCGAGTCGGTCCAATGAGCTTTCGCCGACGACGGCATTGCTGTCGTCTTCTTCGTCTTCGATCGAATCTTTGGTCGACCATTCTTCGTCGTCGTCTAAGTCGACCATCATTTCCAAGAGAAGCGGAACGAGTTGATTGAGATATTTCTTCGAAATCTTTCGAACCATGGCGCTCGCTGTTTCAGAAAGAGTAACGAGCACTTCGAGTGCTAAATGACGACGAGATTCTTCGAATTCTTCTTTCTGTTGAATCGTGTGGAGACAAAGATTGAAAACTTCGTCGATCGCTGGTCGAAGGTATTTCGGCGTGTTTTCAGCGATGTCGACCAAAGCCTTGAGAACTGTGTCATCGTCTGAGTTCGTCAAACTGTGTGTTATTGTCTGAAATTGAAAGAAGCCAATTATAAAAATGCAAATTTTGTTTTGAAGTCTTACTGCGATGAGACTTGGCAAACAGTCTCGGTAGATATTCAATAGTTGTGTATTTTCGCAATTAAATTTGAGATAGGCAGCGAGTGCTGTGGCTGCTGTGTAACGAACTTTCGTTTCTTGATCGTTTAAACAAGTGACGAAGATTTGATGGATGATTTGAGTCAATTGTTCAGCTTGATTACCGAAAATACCTGGAAATGATCTGAAATCACAGCGAAATTTCGATGGAAATTCGAGTTAGAAAATGAAGAAATCTACTCGAAAATAATCAAAGCCGATTCTTTTAATTGAGCATGTGATGAATTAGCAGATTGAAAGAGAAATTCCATGATTTCAGGCCATTGAGATTGTTCATTTTCGTCTTCAATTCAAAAAAAAACAAAAACTCACACAATCAAAAATATTGAGATCAAAGTCGATTTTTACCCATTAGATTTCTTGCTAATTCAGCTGTTATGTAGCAAACTTTCTTTCGAATACTTTCATCATCATCGAATTGCGTTATTCGAGCAATTAATTCTTTTTTCACAATCGTTTGTTCGTCAGGAGTTAATTTTGGCCAGAAATTTTCGAATTCCGTTTGAAATAAACGTCGAAACATAACAGCAGCGAATGACCGAATCTTTAATTTTCAACAAAAACAAATTCTCCTATCGATTTTCTCTTTTTTGTTTTTTCTCCTACTGGTCCGTTGATCGTTGTGTTACGTAGAGTTGACAATAATAAAAATGCTTTTTTTTCATCCGGAATATCTTGATAAATTCGCTAGACAAAAAAAACCAAAGGTTCAATAAAGATCTCGGAAGAAAACGAAATCATACTTCAGCAGCTTCACGTTTCTCATTATCAGCTTGCAAACATTCTTGAAGTGTAGCCAAGAATATTTGTTCATCTTGAGGAGTGATCGTTGATGTTGCAGTCATCGTTTCTTTTTGTTTTTTTCGTTTGTTAGATCTGAAAACAAACGAATCGAATAAATACAGAAAAGAAAAGAAACCCGATCAAACAGAGAAGGAGTTCGTACAAAGACTTTCAATTAAAAGACAATATAATCCTTTCTTTATTTTGTTTCTCTAATTTTCCTTAACCAATCAAATGAGTAATCGACTTTGGATTTTCATTCCAGTCGAATGTTCGACTATTCGAGGAGATTTAAACAAATTTTCATCAACAATCGAAAGAATTTCATCATTATTATTCATTATTTTTCATTTACAATCCTATTGCGATCGTATTTGAAGGACATCTACTGACTGTTCTTTAACCTAACGGATTACATACAAAGATCAATGACAAAAGTAACGGGATTAGAGTAAGACAATGTACTTTTCATTCATTTCTTATGTCTGAGTATAGTTTAGACAATGGTAAAATACCTTTTTGTTTCGATTTTTCTGTTTGATCGTTGTGAAAATGTTTTAGCAATTCGTCGGATGCACGTTCTTCAACAACAAAATGAGAATAAAAACACGGTTCATGTTGCAATTCGATTGATTTTTCTTCGTGTTGGTGAATTAAATACTCGAGATGAACAATTCGAAGCTCATATCGCTTTGGAAGCTCGTTGGTTTGTTGAAACAACCGACGAACAAAATCGAATCCTTTCAAGTTTGTCAAACGAAGATCAAAATCGGTTCATCAATGGAAATATAATCAAACTTTCAAAAGATTTCCCCGAACATCATTGGCATCCGCAATTGTTTCTTTTAAATATAAGTCGAGATCGTATTGAAGATATCAAATACACTCTCAAACGAACGATTCACGGGTTTGAAATACGTGAATTTCGTGATATTGATGCAAAATTCTATTCGAAATTCGATTTACATTATTTTCCAACGGATATTCAAGAGTTAAATGTTTCGATTGGTTCGGCGTTGTTCGATACCGAAGTGACATTGGAAGTCGATTCGAATCGAACATCGGGAATCAATCGTGAGGCTTTTATTGATCAACAAGAATGGAAATTGTACGATCATATAGAAACAAAAACGAAGTTTATCAAAGGTTTTCTTTTTCAAAATGATGAAGACAATGAATTAGACACACCGGGACATGAAAAGAAACGATCGATTCTAATCATAAGTTGTCACGCTGGTAAACAGTTTGTGAAGAATTCGTTTCTTGAAAAGATATTCTTTGGTTATTGTAGCACGTCGAACGAAATATTTCTATTGGAATGGTTTTTGTCTCATTTTCTTAATCACAATTATTGGATTTAGTTCATTTTCAATTCCACCTGAGTAAATTCAATTGAGAGATCGAATCATTTGTTTGTTTGTTTATTAGTGCGACACACAATCGAATAAGTATTGCTTGTACACTTCTACTAACGCTTATTGCATTTCGATGGACAATCAGTAACTCTCTAGTAACTATTTTCTTTTTTGTTCTATTGAAAATCTTCTCACATGTTACGTATATTAGCCAACAATATCCTATTTAACCATAATCGATACTTATGCAATTGTTTCGATATTAGTATTGGTCATTCTCTGTGCGTGGCATTCGATCATTGGTACAATACTTGTTTTTATTACAATTCCAAATTCATATTGGACACATATCGATCGAATTGTATTCTTGTGCTTAGTGGCTATTTATATAATCATTCATATAGCAATAAGTATTTGGCATTATCGAGTTCCTATGGCACGACGACGTCAAATGGAACAATTGGATAGACGTTATCGAGAAATTGTGGAGAAAAATCTCTCCTATCGAAAGTCATCGACGATTTGATTTCGATCGGATGAAATTCTATTCCGTTTCGTTTGTCGAATTAAATAAAAAAAGAGAGAAAAATTCTTGTTAAATCGGTTTGATTATATTTTCTCAAACGTTTAGTAATGATAGTACGATCATCAAGACAAAGTTGCTTGACTTTGGAACAATTGATTCTTGTTCAAAAGGCCCTTGACCAAATAAAAATACACTACGAACACATTTGAATAAATCACCTAGAAAGTTATTTCCAATTCCATCATAATATGGAAGTTCATATGGATGTGAATAAGAATGGCATTGATATTCTGGACCATCAAGAAGATAATCAATAATATCATTTTGCAAATCATTTCCATAAACAAGTGTGTGTTCATAACAATAATAAATAACACACCGAAGTAGACCTGGCCGATTGTAGTACGTTGCTAAATACTGAAGAGAGCACATTTTCATATACACTGAGATCAACAAAGCTAAACGATGTATAAAATGCTGCACGAAGTCATGCGGACGTGTGATTGAGTATGAAAGCAAAAGAATTTTAATAAGATGATGTCTTATAAAGATTTTGTTAATACAATCGAGAGAGAGAAAAAGCACTTCGTTTTATATATGAAGAGGTAGCAAAACAAGATGGTGAAGTAAATTTAGACACAGTTAGATTCTAAAATTTTGTTTATACACCAGCAATGTATTCTGCTCGAAAATGAGCCATATCATTGGAATATTCGACAACCAAATTGTCATTCATTGACTTTATCCAATTAATCACCTCAGTTTTCTACGAATATAATCAGGAGAGATAAAAAAAAACTGTCGTTTTTTTCTTACGTGATTATTATGAACCAACAAATAACCTGCTAGAACGAAAGCCAAATGACATGCGATGGTCAACAAATCGACACGACTGAGAATAAATAAATAAAGAGAAATAGTCAATAGAAGACGAGACTCCGCGGTCATAATAAGAGAATGATACATACCCAGGGAGATCAATACGTAGCAAATGGATATTTTTGACATTATTGTGTTCCAATAACACAACGACGTCAAATGATGCGTCTGAGTTCATAAAATGGTTTTTCCTAAGCAATAAATGATACATTCGAATAGAACGTGAAAATTTTATCAGTAAAAAGCCGATCTGCAGTTGTTTTTAGCAAGATTATAAAGACTAAGTTTATACAAATTGGTTGAATCCAATAAAATCCTATTCATTATTGAATAGAATAATTCAACATTATTCAATTTAAAAAAATTACTATAAGTAACTCATTTGACAAAGCGATCAATTCGATAACCAAATGTTCTATGCTTGTTTTTAGTGTAGAAAAAAAACGAAATGAAAACTATTTCCCAAATGCTTTGATCTGTATTCTTGTTGTTTTATATGTCTTAAAATAAAAGAAGAAAGAGGAAAACACGGTTAAATTTACCATCGTGGTATTTTTTATTTTTATTTATTAGTTGACATGATCTTATTTAACAGCGGCATACAATTGAATATATGTACGTATATATATATATGTATGTATATGGATAATGAACACAAAACTCTGTACAAACTGTTCACTCTCTTCGTTAAATTGTTTGTTGTTGCATATTTAAATGATAAATATTATCAAATAAATACGATCGATTGATTGATTTTGTTATTTGAAATGTTACGTATACATAAGTTCAGCTGCACCAGACAACGATTTAGGTAGATAGAGAAAATTATCTAAATACGCAGCTAATTCTTCGACATTACATGAATTCGCTGTTGGCCGTCGTGTATCGACAATCGTACAAGACAATTGTGAATTTGAATTCGAAGTTGAATTGTTATTATCAAGATTGGTTTCTTCTTCCACAATATCGGGTAAAATAGATTTCGTTCGAAATAAGGTCAATGTCGACGCTGTTGTCGAATAACGTAGATTGGTGGTGGTTAGATGTTGAGACCGACGTCGAGACAATGGAAATTGACAAGTTGATAGCGAACGAAAACGATTTAAGAGCGACGAGGGAGATGAAAGAGACAAACGCATTGAAAACGTTCGACGTGTGTAGGGAATCAACGAACGACAAGCTGCGTTCTTCTCCGTTCGAGTTGGCTCGTCGTCGTTGTTGTCGTTGTTATCGTCTGCTTCGTCGATTTTGGGGATCGATGGAGCGTTTAAACGTTTGAGACGAGACGAACGAAAGGCTTTGACTTGATTTGATGTAACCGAACGAAAACGAATCGAGCATTTTCCAGAAGATCTTCGAAAAACAAAATATTTTGCGTCTTTTTCTTTGCTCGAAGGACTCAATTTTACCTATTTAAACAGCCACCGAATGAACTTTGATCGATTAAATGACATAATTGATCGATATCAGATATTGACGAGGGTTTGTTAGTCGTATCTTTGGTTATTTCATCAGTAAATGTTGATTCTCGTTGATCCATTTCATAACCGATAACTTTTTCTGTCTTCGTTTTCTTTTTTTTTATTTGAAATAAATAAGAGCCAACAACACAAAAAAACAAAAACAAATTTTACAAAAGTTTCTTTTGAATTCTTTTGACGTTTATCTAGAGAAGAATATCAAATTGATGTAATGTAAAGAAAAAAACCTTCTATTCGAGAAAGACAAAGCATATGCACGTAAATTGATAGATGAATCATCAACTCGCGTGTGTTTTTATTATGAACTTCGACCATTGACGAAATACTTGTGACTCTTCAGTGTTTTTATGTTGGTTTTCTTATTCATCGATTTATTTATTTATTTTCTGATTTTGTTATTGAAAAAATAAGATTTTTTTAAATGGAAATCGAAAAGAATGGAATAGATGTCACTCGAGGATTTGATGAAAAGCAGAAATGTAATGATTGGTTCGCATGGAAAAGCAATGAAAATGCAGAAGCTTTTCCTTCCTAAGAAAAGAAGAAAAAAAATAGATAATTACCATTTTTCTCAAGATTGTTATTATATTTCGCCTTGGCACGAGATGTTTTCTGGTTACAGTTTCAGAGACAAAAGAATTGTTGTTCTACTAGACGATCGCTTCATTTTCTCTGTCTCTTATAGAACAAAATAAAAAAAAAGCTCGTCGAAATGGCAGCGAATCCATTCGAACGAAAGGATTTTCCTCCATTGAAAAACAATTTAATTCTCCGTGCCTGTCGCGGTGAACCTGTCGAACGAGTTCCTATCTGGATAATGCGTCAAGCCGGCCGATATTTGCCCGAATATTTAGCCATTCGTCGTGAACATTCGTTTTTCGAGGTCTGTCGAACCCCATCAATCTGTTGTGAAGTCACTCTCCAGCCGTTACAACGTTTCGATCTCGACGCTGCCATTATTTTCAGCGACATTCTCGTCGTACCTCAAGCCATCGGCATGCAAGTCGACATGGTTGCGAAAGAAGGCCCTCGTTTCGCTCATCCGCTCGACGTTCCCGCCGACATCAAACTCCGAATCGACCGAACTCGTCAAGCAAACGTCGAATTAAAGTACGTCTACGACGCCATTACCTTAACTCGACACGCGCTCAACGGCCGTTGTCCGTTAATTGGTTTCAGCGGCGCGCCGTGGACGCTGATGTCCTACATGGTCGAAGGCAAAGGCAGTGAAACTCATGCGAAAGCAAAGAAATGGTTGTACACCTATGTCGAAGAAAGTCACGATCTTTTGCAGTTTCTCACGCGATTTGTCATCGATCATCTCGTCGAACAGGTTTGCGCGGGCGCGCAACTCCTTCAGCTGTTCGAGTCTCATGCGGGCTGTTTGAATCACGATTTATTCGTTCGATTTTCGCTTCCGTATTTACGGCAAATTGCTCGAGGCGTGAGAGAAGGTTTGTCTCGACGAGAAGTGCCGCATGTGCCGATGATTATCTTTGCTAAAGACGCGCATTATGCACTCGATGAACTGTGCTCGTCGTCGTTCGATGTCGTTGGACTCGATTGGTCGATCACGAGAAAACAAATTCGACAACTCAGAGAAAAATATCCGAATGTTACTCTTCAAGGCAATTTGGATCCATGTGCACTTTACGCATCGCAAAATGATTTAGAAAGAATGATTAAACAAATGTTAGAAATCTTTGGAACGATGCGTTATATTGCGAATTTAGGACATGGAATTTATCCGGATGCAATCATTGATAATGTTCAACATTTTGTTGATACTGTTCATCAATTAACAGCGAATAATCAAACGGTTAATTCGAAATAAGAAGAAACCCGATTTCACCGATAAAATAATGTTTTGGTTTTTATTATTATTATTAAACAATTGTGTTTGTTGCTTTTCTAAACAAAATATATGATCACTGTTTTACTGCAAATCAAATCAAAACATAAAAATGACGTCATTCGATTGACAGAATAGATAAAAAAAGAATAGTCATGTGATATCGACATATTCTAGTTGTAAAACGAAAAAAAAAGAGACGAAGAAATGTGCAGTAAAGTTCACTAGCTGATAAATAAAGAGTGAGAGGTCAACACGAACAAAAACGTTTGTTTTTCTTAATTTTAGATTTGTGATTGTTGGCATGTCTGGATCTTGTAATTTAAATTGGGAAGGTCCAAAAATTCAAACCTATCCAGGTAGTCCACATCCATTAGGTGCATTCTACGATGGACATGGAATTAATTTTGCTTTATATTCTGAATATGCAACTAAAGTTTATCTTTGTTTATTTCGACCGAATCATAATGATTCAACAAAACTCCATGAATACGCTCGAATCCGAATGAAAGAACAAACACATCAAATTTGGCATATCTATCTTCCTGACTTCGAACCAGGTCAAATCTATGCTTATCGTGTCGATGGTCCATTCGATCCACACAATGGTCATCGTTTTAACGTCAATAAACTTCTCATTGACCCGTACGCCAAAGCCATAACCGGTACGTTAGATTGGCATGATTCATTATTCGGTTATGATGTTAATGATCCTGGTCCCGACAAAGATTTGACAATAAATAACGAAGACAGTGCTCCCTACATGCCTAAATGTATTGTTATCGATTCAGATAGTTTCAATTGGGGCGGTGATACTCCTCCGAATATTTCTTTTCATGAATCGATTATCTACGAATTACATGTCAAAGGTTTTACTAAAACACATCCTGATATTCCCGAAGATATTCGCGGCACGTATGCTGCGATTGCACATCCGGTAACAGTTAATTATTTGAAGAAACTTGGCGTAACAGCTGTTGAATTAATGCCTATTCAACATTTTACAACGGATCGTCAATTGAAACAAGCTGGTTTAACAAATTATTGGGGTTATCATACGATTGGTTTTTTTGCTCCTGATGTTCGATATTCATCATCGGGAACTTATGGTGAACAAGTTCTTGAATTTAAACGAATGGTTAAAAAATTACATAAAGCTGGCATTGAAGTTATTATGGATGTTGTTTACAATCATACAGGTGAAGGAAATCAATTTGGTCCGACATTATCATTTAAAGGTATCGATAATCGAAGTTATTATCGTCTTTCCGAACACGAACGACGATTCTATTTCGATTATACGGGCACGGGCAATACATTAAATTGTCGATTGCCGAATGTTCTTCGATTGATTATGGATAGTCTTCGATATTGGATCTTGGATATGCATGTCGATGGATTTCGATTTGATTTAGCTGCAACATTAGCACGTGAATTGCATGCAGTTGATCGGCTGAGTGCGTTTTTTGATATTATTCATCAAGATCCAGTCATTGGCCGAGTGAAATTACTTGCTGAACCGTGGGATTTAGGTGAAGATGGTTATCAAGTAGGCAAATTTCCACCGGGTTGGGCGGAATGGAATGGAAAATATCGAGATTGTGTTCGAGATTATTGGCGTGGTGAATCGAGTATGTTATCGGAATTTGCTGAACGTTTTACGGGAAGTTCAGATTTATATCGTGAAGAACGTCGAGGACCGACGGCCTCAGTTAATTTTCTCACGGCACATGACGGTTTTACACTAAATGATTTAGTTTCGTACAATGAAAAACATAATCATGCCAATGGTGAAAATAATTGTGATGGTGAAAGTTATAATCGATCGTGGAATTGTGGTGTTGAAGGACCAACGGATGATGTTCATATCAATGAATTACGTGATTGTCAAAAGAGAAATTTTCTAACAACATTATTTTTATCTCAAGGAATACCGATGTTAGTTGCAGGTGATGAATTAAGTCGAACACAACAAGGTAATAACAATGCCTATTGTCAAGATAATGAAATATCTTGGCTGAATTGGGAAAAAGCCGATAAAGTATTGTTAAATTTTACTCAAAAATTAATTAAATTACGTCGACAACATCCTGTCTTTCGTCGACGACATTGGTTTCGTGGTCGACCAGTGAAAGGTGATGAAATTGAAGATATTGCCTGGTTTAAATTCGATGGTCATCATATGACAGAAGCTGACTGGCAGCATGACTATGCTAAATCATTTGGTGTCTTCATCAATGGACGTGGAATGACATCACGAACAGCGACAGGAGAACGAGTTACAGACGACAGTTTCTATATTATATTTAATTCTTATCATGGTTACATCGACTATAAATTACCCGATGAACAATATGCGAAAACGTGGACTTTAATTTTGGATACGAGTGTAGATAAAGTTATTACGGAAGGTGATGAAGGAAGAACTTATGAAGCTAATGAAACAATAACTGTACATGATTGTTCAATTTTACTTCTGCATAATGTTATTGAGAAACATGAAGAAATTGAATGATCTCTCTCTCTCTCTCTTTTTCCTCTCGATTTTTTGTATTTTTAGCAATTAACATTTTCCTTTGTCTTATAGTTAGAAAATAAAATAAAAATGATCGAACTTTTGAAGTTAATTCACGATAAACTTTAGTCTATAAGATATACATTTAGAAGAAAAAGAGAATATTCACATAAAACTAACACAAAAACAAATTTTATTAATGGCTTTCGGTCAGTCCCGATGGTGTTCACATTAGAG
>ERZ781399.1745-NODE-1745-length-18733-cov-4.302923_pt1 | contig 18733 bp, 19 predicted proteins | sample MGYA00511014_ERZ781399 | MGnify/ENA primary metagenome ERZ781399 (study PRJEB29847, sample SAMN06458254) | wastewater metagenome | isolation source: Wastewater bioreactor | place: South Africa: Cape Town | study: EMG produced TPA metagenomics assembly of the...
ATCACCGCCTAGAAAACCCCAACAGTTCGTTTCGAAAATGAGAACAAAAAAGTTTTTGAGTTAACCTAATGAAAGGAGAAAAACATTTTGATCGATGATCTTTTTCGCATGTGCTTCGATTTCACGTGGGATTGTTTGAGGTAAACCAGGATCGAACCAACAATCGCCATAATCAACAACTGCTAAATCTTCGAACACATCGATTCCTCCCGGGTAGGATTTCAATTCAGCTAATTGCACCGATGCTTCTCGAATACCTTTCGGACCGAAACGAGTTCCCGGTCGAAATGTTGTTGCTAAATCAAGTGGTATGCCAGTGACAGCTACATCGACATTGTGTAAATTTCGAGTGTACGTTCGACGTAAGAATGATAGAACACCGGAATAGGTTTGTTCGATTGTCGAACCGTACGTATTACTTCGACGAAAGGCTCCATCGCCTCGTAAATCGGAATTCTCACCCGGAAAGACAACAGTCGATTTCGTTGAATTCCATCGACATAAAATACGAGAAGTTAATGAAAATAAATGACGATTTCGGAGGCCGAACATGCCGATTATAGATAAAAAAAGAAGAAAGAGAAAAAAATATATGCAGAAAATAAATTTATTTGCATTGTGTTCTCATTCTAGATGTCCTTGTCTATCGGTCGAAGTAAATCTTTCTTTTTTTGTTTTATTTTGTTTTATTTGATCAATAAACAAAAACTCTATCGAACACGAGGTTTATATTTTCCTCCATTTTTATCATTCGGATCGAGATCTAAGACTTTAAAAGCACTTTTCACACGTTCATCCGGCTTCCAGTTATCTAACTGATTGACTTCATCGATGAGTTTGTCTCGTTCACGTTTCCATTGATTTTCAAGAAATTCTTCGGGAGTAATTATCGAAAGTTTTTCATTCTTCATTGGAACGAATGTTTTTGCATGACCATGTCGTTTTTTCTCTTGTCCAAAATGAACAACCGGTAGAGTCGAACCGAATTTATAAAAGTCAGTTGAATGTTCGACAATTCGATAGTTTTTATCACCATCAATACGTTTTTTCAAACCATTTCGAATGTCTGAAACTTTTTTCTTTCGTCCTATTTGTGACATATACATATTTTGATCGCCGAGATCTTCTAATGATCGAAGATGTATGCTAGAAAAATAATTACGTTTAGCTGGATTGTTATCTACGGATTCGTCAGTCGAATAAACCCATTCATTCGTTGTACGTTGCCAATTGTGTGGAAATGGTCGAATAAAATGAATATTTCGTTCGAGTAGACTAATTGGAAATGTTGGTTTACCGTCGGGATTTGTCGGCGTTGGTATATAACGAATACGTGATTGCCAATCGGGTCCGATACTTTAAATAAATAATAAGATGATGATTGAAAAATCAAGTTTCTATGAGACTTTGTTTGTATAAGAAGAAAAGATCAAACAAAAGAATGAGAGAGAAGAGAAAATCGACAAATGTTGTTCGATTGTTTTAAAAAAAGAATCAGATTTCTTTCTTCTGCAATACATACTTTGTGTACATCGGCTCGATATGTCGAACATGTGGCCGCCATTGCTCATCGACATTGCCGGGCAATGATGCCGATGAAAAACGATCATTGTCAACACGTTTCAGAGGAACGACTTCACTAACTGCTGATCGTTGTCGTTCAGGAAAATGTCGGCGATCGTAACCTGAGACGAAAAAAAAACAATTAACGCTGAACAAGTTTTTTTTTTCTTCTGTACCGTGATAACCGGACCTCTCTAAATCATAATGATAATGCAGAGTTGTTGCCGTTGTATGAACCATGATGTTTGTGTGAATGTCGAAAAGAATATAACTGTTTTTCTTGTTGTCAACAGACCTCCTATTAACTCCATTTAACACGAAGGTTGAGAATAGAAGAAAGCGAGAGAGAGAAAAAATTGTTTAACATTATTTTGATGCTTGTAAAAGAAACATGTCGAATTGATTATTGACTTTTAAAATGTTCTTCGATTTGTCATGAATAGCAAAACTGCGATATTCGAGCCTGAAATGAATACGCACTGTACATTTAATTTTTTTCCTCGTATCTTATTCAATCAAACGAAAGAAAAAAGTTTGAAAAAGTCAAACAATAATCAAGACTTACGACGGGATTATGCTGATAAAGGAAAGACAAAAAAAACGCATACGATTTCTGCTTTTTTCTTCGGTGTTGTGTTAGTATTGATTATCAATGTCGAGATCAGTGTTGTTTTTATACGAATCAGTTCTATGTACATTGATTATTTCATCTAATCCATTTCAATCTTTGATCGGTATATCAAGACAATCGAATTGAGAATAAGACGACAAATAAAAGATTTCAAATGGCTGAAGTTAGTATCGTTGTTGTTGCTATTCGAAATTCAAAAATTAAGTTTTTATTTTCATCAGGCGAACGAACCAGTCAATTTAGAATTAAAACCAACGAATGTAATACGAGTATTTTCTTTTTCTTTTTTTAAATAATGATTTCGATTCAGGAATCGGTGGGCTATGACAATCCGGTTTTTGTGGGCATCGAAGAAGCAGCAGCCCCGCAATTCGAAAATGCTGTAGTCGTCGTTTCGACAGCACCAGCAACTGATAATGAAGATGATATGGATAAGAATAATGCAGGATTCGATAGATTACCTGGCGAAGAAAACAAAGTTGGACTGTTTTTATTCAAAATTCGTGAAAACTTAGTTTCGTTTGTGACGAAACGAAAAGTATGAAAATGATTTTGATATGAACAACGACTTTTGATTTATTCGATAGACTATTGTTAGTTATGTGGTGAAAATTTTGTTTTTAATCGGTTTTATCATCTATTTCGGTTTTGCAATGAGTAAAACCTACGGTACACCTCCGTTTCCTATCCGTGGCAATGTTTTTTCGGGCAATGCTGGTAAATGAAAATGTTTGTCGAATGAATTCAATGCGAAAGATTTCATTCTAGGTTTTGCCTTGTTCTTTTTCGTTCTATTCGTCATTTTTGCTGTTGCTTGGGAGAAATTTCTCGGCCGTTCAGTCGAACGTTTGTTTACGAAATTTTCTCAATCAAATGCCAATCGGCCAGGTTGTGTTCGTTTTCGAAAAATATTCAATCGATTTTCCTGGTAAATAATCAACGACTAATTTTGAATCTCGACTCATTCGAATTGAATAGGATTGGACATATTCTCGTTTTTATTGCTATTGCTATTTACATTGGCGTAACAACACGACGTGCTGCTAATCTTATTTCATTGATTGGTATTTTTATGTTAATCATTTTGGGAACGTTAGGTTCGAAATATCCGCATAGAGTAGACTGAAAAGTGATTTTTTTATAGAAGGTGCATTTTTTTTATTGAAATGAATTAGATTCGATGGAAAACGGTTTTCTATTCGTTTGTTCTTCAATTTGTCCTCGCAGCTATTGTCATTCGACTTGAAGTGGGATTTCAATTTTTTGATTTTCTCGGCAATGAAATATCAAAATTTATCAAGTAAAATTCGTTTTTTATTATCGAAATGAAAACTACATTGATGAATATTTTCGCCAAATAGAAACGCAGAACAAGGAGCTCAATTCGTTTTCGGGCACGACTTTCGAGATCATTATTACGTCTTTGGAGTAAATTGAAGTTTTTTGTTTTGTTGAAAATCTTGTTTTCGTTTTCAAAAGATCACATCGATCATCATCTTTCTCGGTTCAGTCATCAATGTTCTCTATTATTTGGGTGCAATGCAATATATCATCGGTAAAATCGCTTGGCTTATGCAAGTTTGTTTGAATACAACAGCAGCTGAAGTAGGTCGTCATTGTTCTTATCGAACAGCATCAACAAAACATTGTTGTTGTTTTAGTCAATGAATGCAGCTGCAAATATCTTCGTTGGAATGAGCGAAGCACCATTGATGATTATGCCGTTGATACCAAAAATGACAACATCAGAATTACATGCCGTTCTCGTCGGTGGTTTTGCGACAATGGCAGGTTCGGTTTTGGCTTCGTTTATTTCATTTGGTGTGCCGGCCAATCATTTGATTGCTGCAAGTGTCATGGCTGCACCTGGAGCGCTTGGCTTTGCTAAACTTCTACTACCTGAAACTCATCAAACGAAAACATCATGGCAAGTCGTTAAAAATGTTCCTCTACCGTATGTTTTCTTTGCTAAATTCAAACGAAATCTTATTTTTCTTTCGAAATTCTCATTTAGACCACAGTTTAACATCATCGATGCATTGATGACAGGTGCTGGTTCAGCATTGAAAATTTGCGGTTATCTTATCGCGAATTTAATTGCATTTATCAGTGTTTTGAATTTTCTCGATGTGACTATCTCGTGGTTCTTCAGTCTTGTCCATTATCCTCAAGTTAATTTTCAGTATCTACTCGGTTTAGTTTTCTATCCATTCGCACTTATCATCGGCATACCCACGCGAGATTGTATGCTAGCGTCGAAATTAATCGGAATTAAAGTTAGCATAAACGAAGTGAGCTTCTTTTGTTTTGTTTTATCTAATCAAACGAGAATGATTTTCGTGTTTATATAGTTTATTGCTTATCAAGAACTCGGAAAGATTCGAACACTGCGAAATGAACTTATTAGTAACAATTCGTGGCCTTTGTTTCTAAATGGTACGAACAAATTACTCGACAATCAAGATATGTTATGGGAGGTAGAATGTTGTTTAGACAAAAAAGAAAATCTAATTCGAAAGCAAAAATTCGGTTGTAGGATAGTTCTTTAGTTATTCTGACTTATGCTCTTTGCGGTAAATTGATTTTTATTTTTCTATGTACGTAAATGTTTCGAATAGGTTTTGCAAATTTTGGAGCAATGGGTATTGCTCTTGCAACATTGAGTGTATTCGCACCTGAACGTAAACGTGCTTTAGTTCAAATAGCACCGCGTGCACTAATCGGTGGTAATATGGTTTCATTGATGACCGCGTCCATAGCCGGTAAAATCAAACTTGAATACAAATAAATGAATGATTTTCTCTCCTTTTTTTTTGTTTAAGGTTTACTCTATGATCCTAAAAAAACAGTTCTCGCTCATGTAGTTGGCAATTCTACGAGAGTTTGAAATCTCTTCCTACTGGTGATACAAAGAAACAATAAACAAAACAAATATTCTTCATCAAAGATTATTAAATAAATGTCTTGAAGTTTTTCTCCCTTTTTTTTTTATTTGCAAGATAATTTTGATAAGAAAAAAAATTTGATTAGCAAGAATTCTGTCAGCTGTTTATCTTCGAAAGTGTCAGTAGAGACATATGAGTTTTCTTTGCGTACATTTTCTCAGATAAATATTTATCATCATTTAGGGTCGAATTAAGTTTGACACGATGCAGAGAGAAGAGAAAAGAAAACAAGCATTTTAGATAATCTCTCGAGGTCGTTCGCCTCGACGAATACGCTGGATCGGTCTATCTAAACAAGGTAACCAGAAAATAAATTTCATCAAAATTGTTATACAAGGAAAAACAACGCAAAGAAATCCGACTGAATACAATATTTGAGCGCTGCCTTGTTCGATCCAACGTGATGTCGCCATGGCAAAAACATGTCCAATAGCGAATAATAATGTTGTGGTGCCTAATTTCGATTGAATAAATCTCCATTCTCTCCAATTTAATAGATTTGAAATTGCTGGTATACTGGCTAATGCTAGTAGAGACATGCATAATAACGTTAAAATACCCATTAATGATGCTAATTCGCCTTTCCATGTCATCAGACCATTAATAACTATGAATGTTGTTTGATTTTGCACCGGTGTAACAACGACTGTACTCGGATTAAACCATGATGTGTAATAAGCAGGCGACATAAGAACCAATGTAGTCACGGCATGAAATAATCCAATTGAAAATGTTAATAAACCGAGCTGTTTTCGGCTAAGTAACCAAGTATCAAGCCAAACAGGAAATCGTCGTTCTTTAGTTCCGTAAGCTAACTGAAAAATACAAGCTAAATTCGATGGCATATAAACAATAGCCAATAGAGTAATTGCGCTTGTACATAGAACTTTATTTGTAATATGAAGAAAGATTTGATTCCACGAAGTTACTTTCGCATTAATAAAACGCAAGTAAACGGTAAAACTTAGCCAAATAAATAGAATGATTAATGCAATAAGAATCGGAATTCTCCAAAGAGGAAACAAAGAACTCGTGTAACTTTCTAAATAACGAGCTGTTCGAAGTGAACCACTATTGTAGGCTTCGAAATTCATTTCTCGTGCGAGTGTTATGACTTTATCGCGTGCTGTCGGATGATCACTGGCAACGAATACATTACGCGATTCGCCAGCTGTCGTACTTTCCATAACGAATGATGAAATTGTATTGAAAGCTTTGACAACAAAAGTATGAGGAATAGCCGTTTGAAGACGTTCAGCATTCGAAAAATCATCAGCTCGTGCTTTTTTCTTTAATTGATTCGAAATATCGATGAGAATTTTTCCGTCGTATAGAGTTGGATTATGTTCTAATGGAGATATTAAAACATTTGTATAATGTTCGGCATGTATAGCAATGAAAATAATCGACGAACGATTAATACAATCGGGTATCGATGTTATTTCGAAATGTAAATGATGGTGAGAACTTGGTCGTCGACTGCCCATTAAAACTGAATAGCCCGATAGAGTTAAACGACGAGCTAGAGCAAAACCCATATTTCCACAGCCGATTATTCCGACACTTCGTTGCTCATCCATATTGACACACTTGAGAATATATATAATGTGTCTTTTTACTTTGATATTTCTTTATATCTTTTTTGTATATATATAAATATGATGTAAGAGGAAAAATCTAATAAACTGTTCGGATATAACCAAGCAAAAAGAAAAGATACCAAAGACAAACCGTCTGGCAATGGGAAAGAAAGAGAGATGATAAATAAATATCCGAAGGCAAAACTAAAAATAACAGATAAGCGCGAGTATAATGAGAAATTCTCGTCGATACACAAACAACGAATGAGAAATAAATCTTAAAACAAATAGATTTAGATTTTGTAAACATATCATCCAAAACAAGATATCGATTAAATCAAATAGAAGAAAAAAAGACGTGTTGATTATACGATGGTTTCGTTTTGCCATTTTTCAATCGATAGTTGAAAGGAAATCAAGACACATCTCGAATTACATCGTTCGTCAGTCAAATTTTTCGTTTATTTAGAACCAATAACGAAAGAGAAAACAAAACACTGTTATTATTGATTATTCTTTCTTTCTTTTTTATTACGAATGAGTTCAAGGTGATAGTAGTGATTGAACCTTGAAAAAGCCATCATGCAAATAAATAACTGAAGACCTTCGATATCTATCGATAAAATATCAACATAAACCAAATGTCAATAGATCATTGATATTGTCACACCGATGATTTTCTCAAACAGAGTGATGAGTACAGTAGTTCATGATTAAAACGAAAAGGTTTTTTATTCGAGGTAATCTTTTGTTGGCAATGAGCTTTATTTTTTTTCTATAAGAAATGAATATAAAAGAAAAAAAAGTATAAAAAAATCAAGAACCATGAAAGGCCAAAATTTTGTACGCCAAGTAAAATCAAGCGGCGTTGCACTCGTTTATTTCTTTTTTTCTCTCTCTCTCTGTTCGTTTTTTTTATCGATCATCTCTTGTGCAATACGTTTGTGTACGAATGAACAAGTATATCTTGCGTTATGATATATTACTTTGAATAGTCTCGTGCAACAAAAAGTAATGATCATCATTAACGATTGAGTTATATCGAATGATTCGATTATTTTAGTTTTTTTTTGTTTTTCAGACGAACTTGAAAACGAAATCAGAATGCCTATGCAAGACGTTTCTGATGATCAGACGATGATCAACTGGCTTCGCCAGGCTGGTCACGCTCATCTACTTGATAATCATTCACAAAATAATAATAATAGCACGAATCTACGATCAAACTCACCACCACCACTACCATCATTTCAATCACAAGATCCACTTCATGGACTCTCGAATTCATCTCTATCTCCACAACCACCACTACTTCCTCCTTTCACAAACCATGATCAATCGATCCCATTTCATTCGACAAATCTTGGTGGACCTATTGGTTCGCCACCTCCGCCAATTATTCCTCCTTTCAATACTTCATCGAGTCCACATAATTTCAATCCATCACCTACACAATTTGTGCCGGCTAACTTCAATCAACAACAAATCGATATGGATATCGAAGTAAATCAATCGATCGATAGTTACTCAATGAGAGGAATTGAACAATATTTTTCATTATAGAATATGAAACGTGATCCGAATACAAGAATTGTCAATCGTCCACCACAAGATGATGTTGTTTACAAGCAACGAGTAAATTAGAAATCGAAATAAAACGTAATTATTACTGATTTTATGTGATATATGAAATGTAGGTCTTCGTGAGATATTTGCAACCACCAACACCACCCGCAGGTGGAACAATCATTGTTCGTGAAAAACAACCACCTGCTCCACCACCGGATCCACCGATTGTAAATAGAAAATAGTTTTAACTATGTACCTACCAATGTTTTTCTCTCTCTCTCTCTCCTTTGTACAGGTGATTAAACGTGCTCCACCTCCACCACCAACTCCACCACCTGTTATTATTCGTGAAGTTTGTTCTTCAATTTCTTTGTAAACTCTCTGTGAATAAATATGATTTACTTTAGCGTCCACCACCAATTCCAGTGGCTGAAGGTAGATAAGAAACTATTTTTCAACTGAATAATCTCTCAAATTATCAAAAATAGGAACAACAGTTATCGATAAACTCGTTCCACCAGGTCCGAAACCACCTCGTCAATTAGTCATTGAACAATATCCACCTTTGCCGCCGAAACCACAAAATGTGATCATTGAACGATGGCTTCCAATTGCACCACGGCAACGTCGTATCATCTACGAACGTTTACCTCCTTCGGCTTATCAAACACCACGTCCTATTATTGTTCAATACGGTCCACCGCATGTTCGTGTTCAACGCGAAGTTATTGCAGCACCTGGTGCACAAATTCCTCTACAACAACAATTTGGTGGCGTTCAAAATATTTCATCATTAGGTTCTTATAATCCTCTATCCACGATTCAACCAGACTATGGTTTCCTTGGTCAATCTCAACCAAACATTGTTATCATGCAAAATCCACTAACAAATTCATTGCCATCATCATCCTACGGAGTACCGATGAGTTGTGTTTGTACACCGAATCAATCGACAGGTTTAGGTGTTTACGGTTCTGGTCTATCGATGGTCCCAACTATGGGTCAATCTGCTGGACAATCGACTGTTTTCAATATTCCAGGTAACAGAAATGATGTACTTATTATTTTATTGACTTTGCTTGCGCTCCTACTAGATAATATACCCATTGACAATATCCTTCGTCAACTTGGTATCGATCCAAATACTTTACAACGTTCTGGCGCCTTTCCATCATCAGGTAATTACCATCCTTGACTGACAGCTGTTTGGTTACTGACATTTGTTTAGCGATATTATTATAAATCATAAACTACGAATTATTTATCTATTTGCTTGTTTATAAAAAAACTAATGAATATGTAAATTGTCATTGTCATTTTATTGTTTAGATCCATCCAATGCTGTTTCACATGTATGGAATGCAGCAGTACATGCAAATCCTTCACACTCACTAAGTACAATCACCTTTTGTTTTTATTTACAGATAATTTCGTCTTTTTTTTCTAATTTTTAGACCCGAATTCAGCTGTATCCCATGTCTGGAATGCAGCAGCACATGCTGCCGATATTAATCATCCAAATGCTTCATCTGCAGTTTCAAACGTTTGGAATGCAGCTGCTCATGGAGGTCCATATGACACAGCAGCAGGCAATGCTTGGAATAGAATCGAACAATATCTCCATCCACAATCGAACAGTAAGTTTTTCTTCTAAAATCCATATGCCATCTATTTGTCGATTAGGTCCGCTGAGATCTTCATGGAATAACCCACCTAATCAAGGCGGACCACCGCCATCCAGCTATCCGCCACCGTCTTCCAGCTATCCGCCACCGTCTTCCAGCTATCCGCCACCGCCTTCCAGCTATCCACCACCGTCCGGAGGACCAAGTAGTGGTGCAGCATCGGGTGTTCTATCTCGCTTATTTGGTGGTGGTGGTGGTGGTGGTGGTGGCCAATAGAAAAACAGAAAGATTTTACTTTCTCATTATATATTTAAATAATAGACAGAAAAAAAAACAAACGAATATAAAAATTTTGATTCTGTTCAATTGATTTTTTTCTTTTTTCTTTTTTTCTATACACGATGTGTACGAGCGTTAGCATATGCTCGTGGTTCAGGTAATGGCATTGGATGCAACATCGACATTGAGCTCGATGTTGATGGCCTTTTTATTGATTCATAATAAATCGAATCGGAACGTTGTACCGACGAAAACAACGGTGGACCAGGATACGGTGGTGGTTCATAGCAATCGTTCATAGTTGTTTGTTGTCGAGTTGCATAGTATGATGGTGGAAGATCGAGGATATCGGGTGCAGGTGTGTAACGTGGACGAGTAGGTGGTCCCGGTGGCTGTTGTTGTTGTTGTTGTTGAAGAATAGATGATTCGGATGTTAATCGATTTGTCGATTTACCAGTTAGATACGAACGTAAAGATCGTTTCGAACAGAATAAGAATAATTGTGATGGATTTTTACGAATGATATAAATAATCAAAGATACAATCGAAACAAATAAAAGGATACCGCCGGCAAGAAAAGCTAAATGAAAATCGAATGTTCAATTTGAAAACAACAATTCTTCGTCTTCGTTTATTCACCTGAATATCGAAGTGCATCGAAACTATCCGTTGATAAAGATGAATCACCGGCGGAATTTATCTCTGGATGAATACTACTACCTAAAACATCAAAGTCAAGATATAAACAACAAGTCATATCTATGATTGATCATCATACGTTCTCGAAAGTACTGTTCACAAGCACGTGTATTTGTGTATGTCAAACAAGTGACACGACCATAAGCTTCACAGGCAAATCGACAGCTAACATTATTTCCAGCTAAACATGTATAGACATCACCTTGACAAAAGCCTACAAAAAAGAAGCACGAATTGAATGAAAAGAGAAAAAAAATCCATTTTCATATGAATCCTTAACTAACTCGGCTCAAAACAAAAAAAAGGACATTTTAAATAGACATGAAACAAATCCTTGTTCTAGTGCATTGTATGACATAGAATATAGATTCAATATTATATAATCATCTGGTGAAAATTTTCTTTCAAAGAACTTACAACTCTGCTCATCTGATCCATCTTTGCAATGCTTTCGACCATCACACACAGATGTCCACGAGACATTCTGACCATTTTTGCACATAAAATACGCGTTCATGGTTTCATCAAGGACGGTGCTAGAAAGAAGAAAAAATACAGAGAATCAGATATGTTAATGACAATGATCGATCTTTGTCGAGTTCAAAGCAGAGAAAATAAATCTGACAGAATATATACGTATATACATCGAGAAACGATAAATCATCGATCGACTTAAACTTACCTTGTATTCATCATGTTTACGAAAGTAGAAGAAGATGATGAAGAATGAAAAATCGAAAACGTTTGACGACAATGTTGTGGGTCTTATTAAAAAATCAATTGCTTGAACAGAAATTAATTGTTTTCATAGCTCTTATTCTTCTGTTAGGTCTATATCGGCCATATATATTGTATGTGTAGAGGTGCTTGTCTGTGTTCAAAAGAATTTCTTCATCGGCTGTTCTTTCTTCTCACGATGTATGAATATTTATACGTATACATATATATATAGAGAGAGATGTGCGTACAATCATTACTTTTTTCTATCAAGCCAACACAATGCCCTCGAGATGAAGAAAAGAACGAGAGGGAGAGAGAAAAAAGAAAGTGAAGATATTGAACGGTCGATAGGGCGTACGACAGTGTTACCCGAAGATACGACAGGCAATAAAGAAAGAGGTGAGACTGGAGAAAATGAGAAGGAGCAACTGTTGTTATTGTTGATATGAGTATACGTACACACAGCAAACGGATGATCACTCTTTCTTTTCTCGATGTTGAATATTGAAACGAGTATACAATTTCATAATACAAGTGACCGAATTCTATACAATGAGAGTGGCATGAGAGGAAGATTGTTGCTGTGAGGTTTTTTTATTGCTTTTAAAACAATGAGAAGAAGCAGAAGAAGAAGAAGTCATAAAAAATGGAGACAGGAACTTATTCTCTCATTTTCTCCTCATCATCTTAATGGCTTCACCGCCTTTACTAATATAAATTGAGCAAACGTCGTTTCTCCCTCGTTGTTTGACAGCAAACACTTGATGACAACCATTGTCATCGGGTGTTCTAGTGTTTATTGGTATATGTATGTCAGAAATTAGTCCCAATAGAAAGACATCATTGATTTGCTTCTTCTTCTGTTTTTATATCAAAACTAAAGCATATTGATATTAAGCTTGGTTTTAGTTCTCATTGTTTTCTTTTTCTAATCAAAATTATGGAAAGAGAGAGGGAGAGAGAAAGAGAACACATGAGTTCTTTGTGCACGAGTGTCCGATTACAGTGTGCATGTGTAAATTGTTGTGTTCTGGCAATTATTCTGTATCTACTTTAGATATTCACCTAGAAAATCGAATGAGTAGTAGGTCGAGACGTCGAGAAGAAAGAAGAGAAGAAAAAGCGAAAGATCTAATCTTTTAAATGTGCACAAGGGCAGTCATTTACTTACCGATAGTAATATTAATGATAAAAAGAAAGAGAGAGAGGAGACAATGAAGTCGACGATAAAGAGATTTGAAGTTTCAAATTTTCTTTTCTTTTCGTTGGATGTTATTCAGAAGCATTTCCTCTGTTCAAACCGACACAGCATCCGTTGCTCTACCATGAATTGTTGTTTGTGTTGTTATATGAATGAAAACGACGAGAAGAGAATCTCGTAGAAGAAGAAAAAAAAATATCTAAACAGACAAATGAATTGAATACGACATCGAATGATAAGTTCATTAATGACGAGTCGATTTTAAGTAGTATTACGAGTAAAAAAGAAAGGAAGAATCTATGGTTGTTAGCTAATGACCAACTGACATCAGAAGCAGCAAACGCGATGAATGACGATCGTAACGAAGAATTCAACATGTCATTCTGTCGAACAGCAGGGTAACTTAGCTGTCGAGAATGCACACACAATGTGTTTATACATTTGTATTCGTCTTTCTCTGCTTCCTTCATCAGACGAGGCACAACACACAACTCTGACATTTATCGCAGTAGTAGAAACGCATGGTTTTTCTTCTTCTTCTCTAACTAGAAGTTGCTGATGTGGAAAGCAACGAGAGATAGAAAAGCAGAAAAGAGAAAAAAAGCAGAAGCAATGAAAGAGGCCGAGACAGAGAAAGATCTTGTAGCTTAATCATCAATCTCTTTGCGTTTATACATAACGATAAATACAACGAAGCACTCGACGAAGATTATTTAATTGTTAGAAAGATAATAAAAACAGAAACGAAGGAAATAGCAAAATCTATTTTTGATTATATGCTCGAATGAACAATCTATCTGATTAACATCAATAGTTATGTCAACAGAAAAACCAGAGAAGAAAAAAATTGTTCAACTTGATAGGTTTACATTCTAATCGTTCTCAAATATTGACGAGAAAGATCGATCAAGGTCTTAACAATAGCATCGGAAACAATTTATAGTTTACGTGTGTGTGTGTGCACGCATTTTCTTCGGATTTTAACCATCATCAATCAGTTTGAAAAATGACATTCATATTGTATAAAAAGACGACGAAGAAAAATATCCTTCTGCTGATTCATCCATTAACTTCTCGTCAAACGACATTTTCTATACGATACTCTGTAATCATGAGTCGACAATTCATTTGTAATTGGAGAGAGTTAACAGTGCTTGATGATAAAAGTAGAAATGTCATTATTATTTTTCTTTTCTCTTGTTAAAACAAGAAAGAAAGAAGAAGAAGAAGAAGAAAAAAAACCTCAAGTAGAATTTTCTTTCGTTTTTTTTGAGCAGTAATCCTATCTCATTAATCTGACACTTTTTTCTTTTTATTTATCTTGAAAGACAATAAAACATCTTTTCACATTTAATTATGATGATTGTGTAAGACAACATATTGAACAATCTCGAGTATCAGTTCATCGTTTGTCATTATTTATCAACAAATCTGCTAGTCATTTGTATCTGCACAGTATGAAATAGACATTGACCTTTTTTCTTGTTTTGCAGTTATCAACATTCTAAAGATGAAAAGAGCACAACGTATCAATTTGTACAACATTTTCTAATTTAGTTCGAATAACACGCTTGAACAATGGTGATGGTGAATTTCGAATCAAATTGTAACCTTTGATGAATGAAAAAGAGAAGAAATCATGTTCGTGCATTCGATACAATCTTTAGGAAAGAAACATGACAGATAAGATGTGTCTGAGATGAAATTCAATGTCAAATAAATAAACAAATATGGACGAAGTTATTTTTCTGATTTTTTCGGCAAAATAGAAAGAGTATTTGAGCGACCCCTAGAATCGAAGAAGTGTTTTGATTTGGTTGTGTAAGTGCAACAACGACGACGATAGTTTTTTTTATTCAACTTCGAAGAATACACTCTGTGACGTCAATAATGTATTCGATTGCGAAATGAATGATGAAGATTGTATTGCATCATGCGATGTTATTGCAATAGACATGACTTTTTAAACCGTGCTGAAAAATTGGTTAAGATTGATAGAAAAAAGAATTATGTCGAGAAATATTGTACCCGTTGATGAAATCGGTCTTGTCGATCAATGCGTGTCGATATTGAAAAATAATGGCGTCATTGCTGTACCAACAGATACAATCTATGGTTTTGCGGCGTTAGTTTCGAGCGAACAAGCAGTTCGTCGAATCTATGAAATCAAAGGACGATCATTTACCAAACCATTAGCAGTATCTGTTGGTTATGTTGATGATATATTCAAATGGTCGAAACCAACTCTAACTAAATCTCAATTAGATACTGGTGATTTACTTCCAGGGCCAGTGACATTAATGTTCGAAAGAGATTCATCATTGCCTTCGTATTTTAACCCCGATGTAACAAATGTAGCTATACGTATACCGAATTGTCAATTTATGATTGAGTTAGCTCAACGTTTGGATCAACCGATTGCATTGACAAGTGCAAATTTTTCGAATGATCCAAGTTCGTTGCATATCAATGAATTTCAATCATTATGGTCGAAAGTCGATTTAATTGTCGATGCTGGTCAATTAGCGTCGAATGATCGACGTGGTTCGACAATTGTTGATTTATCAAAAAAAGATTTTTTTCATGTACAACGTCGAGGTATCGAACACGAACGTATCGAACGATATTTAACAGAACGTTGTCATTTACAAGAACAACCGAATGTTTTGTAATCACATAAAATATTATTTTTTTTTGAACATATGCTCTCCTTAATGAACTACATCTATTATTTAAATTTGTGCTGAGTACTCGCTCTCATAGAATATATATAATATATAGAAAGAGCTCACATATGATTACATATTCTATACATTTGAATGACTCTTTAAACAGAAAATGACGTGATTATGAATGCAGACACTTGAAAATCTTTATGACATAAATCCATCTGCTTCTTCAACAAGCTGTTTAGATTAAATTAGCCAAAACTTATTATCAATCAATTTCATACGAAAAAAAAAGCCCGGTTTATTTATAGTTTACTGAAGGATAAAGAATGTGATTGGTTTGACTTTATTTTTCAATATGATAATTAAAGAAAATTTTAAAAAATAGAGCGTGTAAAATTTGTTCAATTTTACCAAACCGGAATCCAAGGCGTACGTGGTCGAAATCGTCGGTAATTTCGTCTCGATCCATCACTTGTCATACCATTGGTATCTTCATCATCAATATCTGTTTGAGTATTGTATTCATAGTCCCAAAGACGGACTCGTGGTTTCGATTTTTGATTATACCGTTCCTGAAGATGAAAAAAAGAATTAGGAAAAACAATTTCTGTGAGCTTTTTTTACTAATGAATGAAATGTTCTCTGATCGTTTCGACGTTTTCGATTGGGCGAATGATCACTTTCTTGTGATGTCTGTTTCGAATTACGACTAGTTGTTATAATTGGCAATGAAGCAGGATGAACTGTTTCTTCGCGATAGGGTCTTGCAGGATGATAGGCATACGGAGAAATGTAATCAGGTAACTGAAGTGCATCATATCGAGGAATTTGAAAATTTTTGTTAGCCGGTTGTTCGGGAGTGATTTTCCATGGCGGATTGTAAACATATTTCTTACGTGGCGTATGTTCATTTTCCGGTACAGGAAAAAAGACGGTTTCAGCACGTGTATTTGAATCTGAATTCAAAGACGAATAGATGAGAAAATTCATAGTGAAAAGAAAACCTTTGATTTTTGGTAAAACTTTATGTTTAGTTTTTTGAGTACGATTAATAGGTTCACTATCGGGTTCAGGTGCTGATTGACGATCAAGACTACGACCAACACGTCGTGCTGGAGATTTTTTCTGTGTTGCTGGTCTAAATTCAATCACAAAATAGATTATTCGAGCGAATAGATTCGTTCCTTACTGAAGTTGATTTTCATCTGGATATGAATTATGTTGTCCAACAATCGTATAAAATGATGGTTGAGTTTGATTTGTTGATTGTTGTTCTTGTTTGACCGACGTTTGTTTTGAATTCGGTGATAATGCCATTGATTTCGGTTTTGTTGGATCACCAATAACAGCAAAGAGTGCCGTGTTTGGATTGCCATTTTGTTGTTTAATCGGTGCTAATGGTTGGCGAGAATCTTTTCCAATATTATTTGGTGCTTGCGAGTCACCAACGATTGTATATAAAATAGGTCTCGGTTCATTCGTTTCACCATTTTCGGATTGTGTTTTTGGTTGAGAAGAAGTTGGCATTTCGATGACTTGAGGAACATGTGATGGACCTCCGACAATCGAATACAAAACTGGAACTAATTGAGCAGTATTGGTTGTTGTTTGAGGAACTATTGTAGATTGTCGTGGTTCTGGTATTTCTTTCACCGGTTCTTCTATTCGAACTTGAAAACGTGGATTTGATACTAATGTATAAAAAACCGGAGTTCTATCAACTGCTTCAGGCGTTTTCTTTTTCGCAACGATGTTCTCATCAATAGATGTTGGCTGTTCATTTACAGTAGGAATTGTTTTTGCACCAACAATACTGTAGAGAATCGGTTGAGAAGTTACTTTTGGTTCAAGAAAAACAGTTTGTGCATCTTTTACTTCAGTAGGCACTATTTTATCTGATTCTAAAAAGAAAATCTCGACAAATAAAATAGCTTGACGAATTCAATCGAACCTTCGATAGGCAATGGCGGCGTCGGTGGTTCTTCTCGTTGAAGATAATAAACTCTCGGTTCAGTATGTTGCGGTAAAACTCTCTGTGGTATCGGTCGATACCGAGTTTCAAGTGTATACATTGCAGCTGGTATTGGTTCATAGTTCGCAGGCGTTGATGATGACGATGGTGGATGATTGATCAATGGTTTATGCCGAGTTGGATCACCTTCAAGAGCTCGAAGTATAACACTTTCTATTCAATGGATTAAAACAAAACAAACATTGTCATTTGAATATTTAATTAATTAAGTATATATTTCACCTGGCTGATTCGACTCGTCTGCTTTTGAGATTTGACTTGTTGGCATGATTTTGAATTTTGTTATTCAACAAAAAAAAGAAAAAGAAAATCTAAGAGACAAACTATTGATTTGTGTGAAATCTTATTAGAAGTTAATTATCTCGAATGTAAAACAAGATGACACATAATGACTTTGAGAATTTAAAACAAATTCAATCTCAATGGAAAAAACAACAACAACTTATTCGACGAAAATATCAAATTTCATACAATATGACATACAAATTTCAATCATGTCCAAAGAAATTGATTTCGATTTGTGCCGACAATCGATCGACAGATAAAACAGCTACTAGTTTTCCACCAATATTCTGTTCGAAATGTCATCTAGATCTTAGTAAATGTTCATGTCAATCGTGGAAAAAACAAACTCTACCTTCGGATCGAAATCTTAATCTACTGATTGTTCATCAATGGGCCAAAAAAGCAAATCTTTATCGCGAAAAACATATTATGTTCTACTCGATTGGACTAATCCTTCATCTCTTCGTCGTTGTATTCAAACAACAATCGATCCTAGCAAATCTCTTACCAATCAATCTCTTCAACAACTACAAGAACTCATTACAAATAATCAACACGTCGAAGTCTGTCATTCAATCATTGATTTAATACTCAAATCTCAATTTTCACTCTGTCAAATCTATATCGATCCATCCTATTATTCATCCATCGAAAATTCTATTCCATTTACTCAATCATCGATTCTCGCTGATAATACAAATCTAAATAAAACTTTAAATAATATCAAACTAATCGTTAACTTACTCGGAGTCAAACTCAATAATCATCAACCAAATAATTTACCTACAAACAAACAACGAGAAATCATTCTCAACGAACAAATCGAACTAATCCGATCCAAAGTTCCTTACAATATCTTTCGTCAGGCGTCTGTTCAAACACAACAAACTGCTTCTATTCATTCAAATAGCTATTAGAAGGAAAGCAAAAAG
>ERZ781399.1749-NODE-1749-length-18711-cov-4.591660_pt1 | contig 18711 bp, 26 predicted proteins | sample MGYA00511014_ERZ781399 | MGnify/ENA primary metagenome ERZ781399 (study PRJEB29847, sample SAMN06458254) | wastewater metagenome | isolation source: Wastewater bioreactor | place: South Africa: Cape Town | study: EMG produced TPA metagenomics assembly of the...
ACCGAACGTGTTCATCAACGTTTACGAGACATCGCACAATCGGTACTTAATGATGAAGATGATTATTTCAGTGGCGATGACACCGGAAGAATCTCACCGAGACGTCTTTCGCCATTGCGTGGCGGCGATCGATTCGATTCACCTGATCGAACGTGTAGTCGGTATGTAAAAAAAAGCTGAGAAAAGAAAACAAGAATTTCTTTTCAGTTGTGTTATTGTTGTCTTTATTATATTTTCTTTTTCGTCATTTTAAACGAGAAAACGAAGAGAGAAAAACATGATGTTTTATTATTCAAGCTTATTAGTAAGAACATTTATTTTTCTTGTCGACAATAAAAAATAGAGTTTCAAGTTGAAATGAGTGGTTTATTTAAGTAGTCAAATAAAAAAATAGGTTTCACTAGAAAAGTAAATGTATAACGTTCTGAAATGGCTTTTTTCAAGGTTTCGATGAGAAAAGAGAAATGAAATTTACAAAACATTTTTCGAAACAACCTTGAAATCATCACAGATTCCATATGAAGTCAAATCATCATGTTCTAATAACAAACAAACATTCGAGACGAAAATCATTTCCAAGTTAGTTAGTGGCCCATTGGCTAAAACCACACCTTGCGATTTAAGAAACAAACAAAAGCATTTTTTGCTCGAAGGAAAAAAGAATCGTTGTTGTTTCTAGTCTTCGTTCTCCTCGTTCGACGTCTCCTCAACGTCAGACTTTACATTCTCGAAATGTTTCGCCATCGTTTGCCGATAGTACGTTCAGTGCTGTTCATGCTGCATTAAACAAACGTCAAGTTCAAGTAATTTAACGCCATTTTCTCTCGATTTAATTTGCGTGTTTTTCTTTTGTGAAAACGAAAAGGTTCATGATTTACAAACGAAATTAGCCAATTCACGTGATACAATTCAGCAATTGAAAGAACAATTGAATCAAAGTGATGCTGAACGACGTCATTTCGAACAACAGGCAACTTCGTATAAACTTCAAATCGATGAATTACGTCGACAATTCGACGATACGGCTAATGAACGTGATCGATCGAAATCAGCACTCGAAACATCGAACTACGAACGAACAAATATGGAAAAACTTCGTCTTGTAAGTTGCCGAGACAAACAAAAACATTCGATCGTTTGTTTGTATTTTAGACATTGAGCTCGCAAATCGATAATCTACGTGCTGATATCTCACGTTTACAACAAACTAACACGGATTTACAACGTCAACGTGATGGTCTCGACGAAGAAAAAGAAGATCTACAAAAAGATAAAATCCGTCAAGTCAAAGAAAACGAACGACTTATTAAAGTGATCGAAAATCTTGAAAATAAAGTTTCACAATTGAAGAAAGACGTCACCGAACTCCGAGAACAATATCACAAGGAGAAATTAGCCCGTGACGTTCTTTCACAAGAAAAATTAGTTCTTTGTAAGGAAAAAAGGTTCAATTTGATATTTGACTTTCTTTTTCTGTTTTTGTTCAGCTGATGCATTACAACGATCGGAAGGTTATCGAGCCGAAGTCGAACTCGATCTCAGCAAAGAACGAAGTGAAAGTGCCGCACTTCGAGATCTCCTTTGCAAAGTTCAAGCATTGAACGAAGGACTTGCACAAGATAAGATCGAATTGAATAAGATCATTCTTTTGGTTGAACAAGAAAAAAATTCGATTCATAACGAAAGATCCGATGCTGAACAAGACAAATCAACGCTTCGTCAAGTAAATTTCTTATTAATTGAATCAATCGTTTGATTGAGTTCGATGTTTAGGAACTTGTCAAAGTCGAACAAGAGAAAATCGATGTTGAAAACGAACGCGATAGTAAACAGACTTAGTTTTTTTTTTTCATTTCATTTTCAATATCATCGTTCTTTCCGTTTTCAGCTCTTCTTCATCGACTTCAATTGACTGAAGTTAGTCGACAACAAATCGAACAAGAACTCAACGTTGTCAACAAGGAAAAGGCCGAAATCATCGAACAATTCCAACAAGTACGAAAAACCAAAAGTCAATTTATATTTCGACCAAAAACCGAATTCTATTTCTTCAGATGACACGATTGAAAAATACATTAGCCGAAGATTTGATCGCTGCCAAGAAAGACATCGAACGACTTAGCGAACACAATCTACGTTTGAACAAAGAGAAAGAAGAACTAACAAAAGAACGAGGAAATCTTGTAGTTGATTTGACTGGAACCGAACGAGATAATCAAACATTGAATTCCGTAAGTTTATGGTTTCTTTAATTACATTTTGTTTGATTTCTTTTTTTTCCTAGACGATCAGCGCTCTTCGTTCTGAGTAAGACGATTTTCGAATAAATTTGTCCTCATAGTTCGTTTGTTTTGTTTTGCAGTAAGGAAGGTCTCGAAACAAACCTTTACGATGCTCAAAATGCTGTCAGTCAGCTCGATGCTAAACGCGAGCAATTAGAAGGTGAAAATCAAGAGCTACTTCTTCGTAAAGAACAACTTCAAAACGAAATTCAACGTCTTCACGCTGAACTCAACAATGAAATCGAGAAATCAGCTCGAACACGCGACCAATTACAACAACGTTTGGCTCAATTGGAACAAGACAAAGAGATTTCACTTCGTCAACGACAACAATCACATGAAGACGATGTCGAACGAATGACACGTGAACGAGAAAAAATCCGACAGGAACTCGAATCGGCTCGTGAAGAAGTCATTCGACAATTTTCGAGAGATCGAGACGACTCACACAATCGATTCGAAAAGGAAAAAGAAGATTTACATTACGAATTAGCAACTGCAATCACCGATCGAGATCAAGCTCTCATCGAAGCTGAAAACGAACGTCAAAAGGTGGAGAATTTCATTTTGGAATGAATTCACCGGTTGATCTCATTTCTCTTTTTTTTAGATTCTTTCGATTGCTCAATCGGAACGAAACGCTTTGGCAGAAAAATTGTCCATCACCAAAGACGATCTTCTTCGTTTACAAGTCGAATACGACAAACTCCGTCGTGACTCCGGTTTACAACGTGAACAAGAACGACAAGTCATTCTTTCGTTACAAGACGAATTGAAGAAATTCCACGTGAAATACGATGACGCTTCGTTATCCAGCGATCGTCAATTGAAATCATTGAACGACGATCTCGAACAGTTGAAACAAAAGAATCAACTACAGAATCACGAAAATTTCGAATTGAAAACACAATTGAAATTGACCGAAGACAATCGAGATCAATTGAAACGCGATCTCATCGATGCTAATCGACGTATTCGCGAGTTCGAAGAGAATCTTACGCAACAACGAAAGGAAATTCAAGATGTCAAACGACATTTACAAGACGAAGAACGTGACAAAGAACTTTCGTTACGATCGGGCGACGATCTACGAACGAAATTGAAAGCTGTCGAAAACGAAAAGATCGATTTGAAACAAATCTTAGACGAAGCTAAACAACGTATCGTCGTTCTCGATGAACAACGAGCGCAATTGCAAAAAGATTCGAACGATCTTCGACACAGTCTTCGTGAAGTCGAACGATCTCGATTGGAAGCTCGACGTGAACTACAAGAACTTCGTCGACACGTGAAATTGCTCGATGGTGAAACGAAAAAGAAATCGAAAGAACTAGAAGAACTAGCTGATCGTGTTCGACAAGACGAACATCGTGAAGAAGAAATGAGACGAGAAGTCTTCGGACAGAAACAACGATTCGTCGAAGCTGAAGCATCACGAGAAGTTTTAAGAAAAGAATTAGCCAATATTCAACGACATTATGTTGAATTAGAAGATGAACAACGATTGAAAGATCGAGATTATAAATTAGCCGTTGAAGATGCACGTCGACTCGGTAAAACTCAACAGCAAAAAAAAACTAAATATAGAAGACTAATTCTTTTGTTTTTGTAGAACGTAAAGCAATTGATGAACGACGAAATGTCGAATTAGCTCTCGAAGGAGCCAATCAAATGATTTCCGAATTACGTATCGCTTTATCCGGTGCTGAAGGACGTGCCAATGCGCTTGACACTCAATTAGCTCGGTAGAAATCTTCATTTTGCTTTTTTTCCTAAACCTTTTTCTTATTGTTGTTTAGTGTCGAAGGAGCCAAACGTGATGCTGAATACAAACTTGGCTGTATCGTTTCGAGTCTCCGTCGAACCATTGGCCTCGGTCCGCGTAGTCGTTCGCCTAGTCCCAATGTTCGTCGTCGACCGGTTTCGCCAACGAAAGGCTTCGACACGAACGAAAATCGTGCATCGCCAATTCTCCGTCGTACATCTCGAAGTCCACATCAACGTTCGTATTCGCCAGGTGCCGATGAAGAACGTTCGTCATCGACCTATGTCGACGTGGCTGACATCGATCCCGAACAAATTCGTGCAGCTTTGAGAGATTACGTTCAAACTTCGATGGGAATCGAACGAGATCGAGACGATTCCAACGGTAAAAATAACGAATTTGATTTTGAGTTATTTAGTTATTTATTTATTTGATTAGCTGAAGTAACACAATTACGACGAACGAATAAAGAATTAGAAGAAAATCTTCAACGAACTGAACAACGTTTTAGTCAATTACAAAAAACACTCCTCTCGTTCGAAGAAGGTAAATCTTCGATCATGATTCAACAATTTCTTATGTTTATTTTCCTTGTCAAGATAAAAAAGGCGTTGATACACGATTACAAGGCGCACAAAATACTTTACTCTTACAAGAAGAAACCATTCGAAAGAGCGAACGTGAACGTAAAACAATGTTAGATCAACTAGCCGGTCTCGAACGACAAATCGCCGCCTATGAAAACGAAAAGAAACAATTCATCGTAAGCAAAAAACCAAACATTCGAGCTCAAAGTTGAGTTTTTTTTTTAAATCTTTTTCAGGAAAAAGCAGGCGTATCGAAAACAAGCGAAACTCGATTGGGCGATGAAAAACGTCAACTCAAACGTGCTCTCGACGAAAGTGAAGCTCGTGCAACTGAATTAGAAATGAATAAACGCGCATTGGAAGGCGAAATTCAACGATTGAACATGATTTTAACTGATAAAGAAACTGAAATTCAAGTTCAGCAAGAACGTTGCGACACATTGATTCGACAAATTCAAGATCGAGAAGAGAAATGTCAATCGTTACAATTGAGTGTCGATCGTATTTCATTGACATTAGCCAAAGCCGAAGAAGGCGAAACAAGTTTGAAAACACGTGTTCAATCATTGAATCAAACACTTTCGCAATCGAACTATCAATCAGCTGATCTACAACAGAAATTAAGCGGAGCACAGAATGTTTTGCAAAGTAGCGAAGCGGAACGACGTGTCGCTCAAGATAAACTCGAACAAGCACGTTCACAAGTCACAGATTTGAAGAAACAAAATCATGAACTACTCGAACGTGTTCATCAACTTCAAAATGAAGTTACTGATTTGGATATGCGACGACATGAACTAGAAAATCAACTACGTAATGCCAATCTCGTAGGTTTATTCAATTGAATTTGATTGTTTTTACATCATTTGTTTTCGTATTTAGCTTCTCGTTCAACGACAAGAAAGTGAACAAGAAGCTATTCAAAAGATTTCTCTTCTCACAGCTGACAAACAAGCTTTACAAGAAAAACTCTCGTATTCACAACGACAATTAGGCAATCTCGATATTGAAAAACGAGAATGTGAACGAACGAAATTACGTTTGGAGAAAGATAAAAATGTTTTGAAGAAAACGTTGGATAAAGTCGAACGAGATCGTTTTGTCACGGAAGATATTATTCGTTCGTGGGATCGAGCTGAAATCGATCGACAATTTCGTCGTGTTGAAGATGAAAATCACGTTTTACAACGACAAGTCGAACAATTACAATCGGTTTTGAATGAATCCGAACATCAATATGCACAACGGTAGATACAAAGAAGAAATTCAGTTGAAATCTTCTATTTTTTTCAAATAGATTAATCGATTTTAATATTCGTAATCGACGTGAAACCGAGGCCGAAACCGAACGTATTCGAACATCGCAAACAGCAGCCGAACGTGCCTTAGAAACTCGAGAAAAATCGCATCGTTCTCGTGTTAAAAGTCTCGAAGATCAAGTAAATTTAGAATTCATTAAAACAAACAAATTCTTCATCATTTTCTACGTAGATAACAACATTAAAAGAACAACTTCATTCAGAAATTCGCAAACGTCAAACCTATCTCAATCGATCACTCGACGATAGCAATGCTCTTCGTCGAGAGATCAACGAATCGTTAACATTCGTTTCTCGAGATCCATTAGTCGTCGATCCCGTTCTTTTAGATCATGAAACGAAACGATTAACCGAAATGCACGAACTACCTGTACGTCATCGTTCGCCAACACGACGTACTCTATCACCATCCGTTGCCTTACGTACGATGCGTGCTGCAGCTGTTGTCGCTGCCTCATCATCACCATCTCAATTGACATCACAATCGCCAAGTTCCCGTGTACGGTCATCGCGTCCACCTTCTTACATAACAAAACACACCAACAAACTCCTAATATTCTCGATTGCCTTTAGTTTTGACTTCATTTTTATTTAGCTTTCATTCTCTCTTTTTTTTTCAAAACAGTGTGAGTGATAATTGTTGTGAAACAAAAACATTTCTAACAGTGAATTCTTTTTCTTCTTCTTCTTCTGGTTGCCTTAGAATAGAAATTTTCTTTTAATCGTATACTATTTTAATCTCATTTCAACACCGTCCAGTCTTATTTTCTATTGATTGTTTGTGGTTCTGTCAAATATTTTTCTCTCTCTCTCGCTCGTTGTCAACAGTCCATTCAATTCTCTCTTATATAATTACATTTTCATTTAGTTACGTTTTCTTTCGAAATAAATAAAAGTGTATTCTTGAAATTAATTTGATATGTTGATCTCTGAGGAATACGAGAGAGACAAGTATATAAATCGACTTGTCAACTATCATTGATGCAAATCGATTCACTACACTAAACAATTCATAGATAGTTCAGAACGTGTCATGTTTCCGTTCAGTCAATTCGGTAGTTAGATTTGGGTTGATGTTGATTGACATGTTTATTTTCAATTAGGACATGGAGGAATCAATCAATTGGGCGGAGTTTTTGTCAATGGCCGGCCATTACCTGATTGTATTCGACAATCGATTGTTGATTTAGCTAAACAAGGCATGCGGCCATGTGATATCAGTCGACAATTACGAGTTTCACATGGTTGTGTGAGTAAAATACTTGACAGGTTGATTCTCTTCTTTTCTTTTGTTTTTCTGATTCTTGAATTTCAATTTAGATTTCATGAAACGGGTTCGATTCGTCCAGGCATCATCGGTGGAAGTAAACCGAAAGTTGCTACGCCTCAAGTTGTCGAAGCAATTCATAATTATAAACGTCAAATACCGACTATCTTTGCTTGGGAAATACGAGAACGTTTAATTGCTGATGGTATCTGTACATCAGCGAAAGTTCCAAGTATCAGTTCAATTAATCGGTGCGGAAATAGCAAAGCAAAAAAAGAAAATTGAAAAATTATCTTAATTTCATTTAGAATCATTCGAAATCATCAAACATCATCTGAATATTCAACGTTAAAACAACGTTTTGGTATGAAATTAAGAATTCTATTAGATCATAGCTGTCAAAACTAAAAGTCTCTGCAGAATTGAAGTCCATTTATCCTTTTTTTTCTCTTTGATTTATTTAGATGATTGCTCGCATTTAGAAAGATTCATCGAACATCAAATACGCCCTCAACCTCTCTATGGAGACATCGACTTTCTTTATGTAAACGAACTGACGACCTCTATACTTGTAGTATTCAATGATTGATCAGAACCTCATAATAAATTAAGGCCAACTTATACACACCCATACACACACACTGTCTTCAGAGGATTTTGTTTACTTTTTTTTCTTCTGTTTTCCTTATCGAACAAATAAATAAGCGAAATGTTAAAACTAACGAGCAATTGGTCTTTAAATTCTGCTAAATATCTGTTTATGACAGGATTAATCAAACGTCATTCATCACTAACTATTCAGACATTAAATCCTCTTGTTAAAGAAGTTGAATATGCCGTTCGAGGTAAACAAACGAACAAGAGTGCTCTTTTAATTGACTCAATCCTTGAATTTTGTATTTAAGGTCCAATTGTTATCCGTGCAGGTGAAATCGAAAAGCAACTAAAAGTACATATAACAAAGAACTCTCCCTCGTTTTTTTTCTCATCTCTATCCGAAAGTCAATATTGATGAAAGACGATTCGTCGTATGTAAACTCGCTCGATGCAGGTGTCTGATGAAACACGAATAAGGTTATTCGTTAAATAACGCGAGATAAGATAACAGATTGTTCTATTTGATAGTCAAGAGTCTTCGTTTGATTCGTTTATTTCGTTTTCTATCTGAATTACAATGACGACTAGTAAATTTCTTACGTTAGAAAATTTAAATCCACGTGTTATCGACGTGGAATATGCCGTTCGAGGACCGATTGTTATTCGAGCTGTCCAAATAGAAAAAGAGATTAAATCGGTACATTGAAAATAAAAAAAAATGAAACGATATATGATTATTTCTTCTTCTTCTTCTTTGTTTTTTCCAAATAGGGTAAACACAATTTCCCATTCGATCGTGTTATTCGAGCAAATATTGGCGATTGCCATCAAAGTGGAAATCAAGTACCGATAACCTATATTCGACAAGTTTGTTTTCGAATTGTCAATTTGCCCTTTTGTTTTTGTTATGAATCGAGACTTTTAGTTTGTTGCTGGATGTACATATCCTGAACTTTTAAATTCACCAGGTTTTCCATCGGATATCAAACGAAAAGTTGAACGTTTACTTTCGGTTTGTGGTGGCAAAAGTCTTGGAGCCTATACTGAAAGTCAAGGTTTAATTACAATTCGAGAAGACATTGCCAATTATATCCAACAGCGTGATGGATATCCGGCTGATCCGCTTAATATCTATCTTTGCAATGGAGCTTCCGATGGAATCAAAACTGTTATTAAACTTTTAATGAACAATGATCCAAAGAAACCATCAGGAATTGTAAAATACCAATTTTATTCAACGAAAAGAAGAAAAAAAAATATTTGTTTAGATGATTCCCGTTCCACAATATCCTTTATATAGCGCGACCTTATCGGAATATGGAGCTTTTCAAATCGAATATTTTCTCGATGAAGATAATAATTGGGCTTTAAATATTGATGAACTCGAACGAGCTCTCAGTCAATCGAAAGAACGTTGTGTACCTCGAGGAATTGTCGTTATCAATCCAGGAAATCCAACAGGTTGAAAAAGACAAATCTTCTATAATAATAACATTTTTATTTTTTCGTATCATCTAGGTCAAGTACTTTCACGAGAAAACATCGAAAATGTTATTCGATTCGGTAAAACAAAGTCTTGGTTTTCATGAAATTCATCGTCAAATTGATTTGTTTAGCTCATAAACATCAATTATTTCTCATGGCCGATGAAGTCTATCAAGAGAACGTTTATTTGCCAGGCTCGAAATTCTTTTCATTCAAAAAAGTTCTTATGGATCTTGGCGCGCCATACAACGAAATGGAATTGGGTATTTCGAATCAATGACTTTCGATTTTTTTTCTTCATTTTCCTTTCGTTTTTAGTTTCGTTTCATTCGGCATCGAAAGGTTGGCATGGCGAGTAAGTGAACTCGATGATTGTTTAAAATTTAATTATTATATTTCAGATGTGGTTCACGTGGTGGTTATTACGAATTGCTAAATATTAGTTCCGATGTTAAATCGCAAGTGAACAAATTAATTTCGGCTTGTTTATGTTCGTCATCTTGGGGTCAAGCCGTGATGGGTGCGATTATAAATCCACCGAAAGAAGGCGATGAATCCTACGAATTATACAAAAAAGAACGTTCGGAAGTCGTCGGTCGTTTGAAAGAAAAGGCTGATTTAGTTAGTCAACTGTTTAATTCAGTCGAAGGCGTTCGTTGTAACGCTGTCATGGGGTTTGTCTACGAATTTTCTCGACTAACAATTTCATTTCATTTCTGTTTTTTAATAATAGTGCAATGTATGCATTTCCACGCATTGAAATTCCTCCGAAAGCAGTTGAATATGCTAAATCGAAAAACATGGCTCCCGATGCATTCTATTGCTTTCAATTATTGGAGAAAACCGGCATTTGTGTTGTACCCGGCAGCGGTTTCAAACAACAGCCAGGTACGCATCATCTACGAACGACAATCTTACCGCCCATCGATCAAATGAAAGATATGGTCGAACGATTTCGTACATTTCACATGGCCTTTCTACGCGAATGGAAATAAACTACGATCGATTTTGTTTTTGTTTCCAGAGTCTTTTAGTTAGGTTTTTCTTTCTCCTTTTTTTAAATGTTACCTATTTTTCATCTAAACAAAGTTCAAATATTTATTCTAATAACATTAGAACTATCATGTCATATTAACACAAGTTAATCGAATAAACAAAAACCTCAAATCAATTTCCGTTTCATCTGACTACTAGTGACAGAAATCGGCCGTTATCTAGCGACATGTAAATGATTGCTGAGATTATTACAGATGCTGACTTCATGAATCATTTGATATTTAATAGCTTAAGAACAAAAGGTACATCAATCGGTCATATACACACACACATCATGACGATGCATTTTTTTCTTCCTTAAATGAATAATTTTGATTCAAATACGACGTATTTAAACGTCTTCTTTTCGAGTAACATATGTAGTTATATAGTTTCTCTCTTGCAATTTGATTTCTATGACATTTTCCCCCGTTGCGAAATGATTAACAAGTAAAAATAAGCTTTGTTTTTTTATTGTTTTCACCCCCCTTCTTTCCCAGCGTTCGACGTCAGCATCGATTTCGTCATGAGAAAAGAAACAACAACAGATGAAGGTTGGCGAGGTGACATTATAAAATCTTTCGTTTTCTGCATACTTTGTCAACTTTTCGTTTACTGATAAAAATTTTACATTTTTTCAGAACAACAAAAAACAACATGCTCGAAACAGATCGAGTGTTAGTTCCATTCAATCAAATTCAAGGCATTGCATGTACAAATGTTTGTGCTTATTCGAATGGCACTGATGATTACTGTCCAAATGAACGACATTATTACCATGGAATTTTTTTGGGTTTCAAGTGGGAATGTGTGGAATTCGCACGTCGATGGCTTTTAATGCGTAAAACTTGTACCTTTTTGAATATTACTCAGGCAGCTGATATCTGGGAGAATTTAATTTCTATCGAACGTGTTACCGATGGTAAACAATTCAGGTTAATTAAACATACAAATGGTTCAGCAGGGAAGCCGAAACGTGATTGTTTATTGATCTATCGTCGTAGTTCAGATTTACCCTATGGTCATATAGCAATTATTTGTGATGTTGGCTCAGATTATATTCATGTTGCTGAACAGAACTATGAATATTACAATTGGTCATCAGATTATTCACGACAGATACGTTTAAGCAATGAAAATGGTTCGTATTTTGTCAATGATGAATATGAAATCTACGGTTGGATTGAAATCGAACGTAATGAACAATTAGAACCGTTAGATGAAACGAAATTGGATTTTATTTTAAAACAATATCAACAAATCAATCCTGTTGGTAAATTCGAACGTTGTACAATTCCAAATTCGAGTTCACAATTAATGTTAACTTGGTTAGATGAAAATGATAAAGCTGAGAAATTATTTCGTGATGAATATAGCGAAGATCTTATTCGTCGTGATACAAATACATTTCCTTATTACAAAGGTGACCAGGATTTATTCTTAAATATTGCTAATGTGTCAAATGATTTACATCAAATGTTCGTTCATGCAACGGAATATGTTATTAATCACGATGAACTATTAGAACATTTTTCTATACCGAAGATTTTCTGGTCGAAAATTCGACAATCATGGTTTACTCAACGTCATTTAAATATGACTGGTCGATTTGATTTAGCTGTTAATGATAAACAAATAAAAGCATTCGAATACAATGCTGATAGTGCATCAGCATTATTCGAAATGGCGATTGTACTTGAAAAATGGTCGAAAATTATTAATTTCGAACGAACATTTATGTCTGGTTTTCGAATTCATCAAAGTCTAATTAATAATTGGAGAAATTTGTCGACAAAGATCGAACGTGTACATATTTTAATCGATGTCGAACAAGAAGAATTAATGACAGCTTATTATATGCAACGAGTTCTTACCGAAGCAAATATTGATTCGAAAATTTGCATACTCACGAATGATCTCTATTGGTCGGATGGAAAAATCGTTGATAATGAGAATATCGAAGTGAAATTAGTTTGGAAATTATGGATGTGGGAAACTGTATTCAGTAATTATCTTCTCTGCGAACAGAATAACGTATTGAATGAGAAAACCGATCGACAACATCCGCATCTCTGTCAAATTTTATTACATGATACAATTCAAGTGATCGAACCACTTTGGAAAGTCATAACGAGTAATAAAGCTCTTCTTCCTATTGTTTGGAATTTATATCCAAATCATCCGAATCTTCTTCGAAGTGAATATGAATTGAATTCGAATTTTAAAAACATTGCCTACGTAAAAAAACCAATCGTTGGTCGATGCGGATACAATGTGACTTTATACGATGTCAATGGTTCATCGGTTCTCGATGAAAAACACGGCATATTTACTGATCGAAATTGTATCTATCAAGAATTATTTACATTGAAAAAATTTCACGATTATTATCCGATTATTGGCAGTTGGGTTTTCAAGGATTCATTCGCTGGTTTTGGCATTCGTGAAGATAAAAAATTGATTACTGATGCCGATAGTCCAGTGACTGCTTGTTCGATAGTCTTACAATAGGGGGAATAGATGTGTATCTTTTTATTTGACCAATCTGATTTTCTTTTTTATTTAATTAATAACAAACAAACAAACAAAAAAAAGTTTTTTTTTTTTTTCTTAAACCAAATGTATACTATCGATATTTGAGAAACTAATCTATTTCAGTTGTCAACGATTTGATCATTTTGAGAATGAGAAATTTGATTTGTACAAAAATAAGATATTTATTTGTCCGATTGACTATGTGCAGGAGATGATGATGATGAAGCTCGAAGATCATTTGTTGTATTGGCGGTTGTTGTATCGTGATTTGTGAGTTCAGTGATACGAACGGATACACCGTCGACAGTGATTGTTGTTGTCGTATGTGTTGACGATGAATTCGAAGACGTTGAAGACGATGATGACATCGGCGAGAGAGAAGATAGTTTTGTTTTTTTCCTAAAGACGAAGACGAATTTGAAGAGATCAGAATAGAAGATCGAATACTTTTTCTGTTGATTTGGATTTTTTCTATTCGTTTTTGGTTTTTGATTGATTTCATTCGATGGTTTCGATTTAGTTGATTTGTTTTTATTTGATTGATTGTTTTTATTTCTATTTGTTGTTATCGATGAAGTTGATTTCGTCGAACGTGAAAGTGAACTACTAACACCGGTTCGTCGTCTCGTTTTCGACGATGACGAGGGCGATGCCGATCGAAACGATCGTGTCGATGATTCAGGCGACGACATATTCTCATTTAAATGATCATTTGGCAAGGAACGTCGCGTTTGATGCGATTGTTTACGTTCTTCATGTTGAAATTCTTCGTCGTCATCGTCATCATCATCCTCTTGGCCGTCACTTTCATCACTTGTCGACCCATCTGACGAGTAATCATCGTCGGTTTTACGTTTTGAACGTGGCAATCGTTCGACTGGATCATTGACGATTAGTTTTGGCTTACGAGTCGCCGTACCTTTACGGGAATCGCACATTTCACAACGAAACGCGACATTTGGATTTTTGTATGTACATAATGAACAATCCCAGGTGCCATCGTTAACAATAACACGTGATCGTTTCGTTCTAAACACGAGCCAATTCAAATTTGTCACAAAGAAACGCTGTGACTTACGTTCTATCTGTCATGATTCATTAAATTAATCTAAAATACAAGCACAAATAAATACGTTGTTTTTATCTTGACAAAGAAAATAATTCGTCAATTTTTTTTCTTTTTCTTTTCTTCTTCTTCGACTTTCTTTCTTAAACGTTCGACATTTTCGAGTTTTGTTTGTCTATCAGCTGCAAATTGCCGATAATCATTGAGACCTTTCGGTATTGTATTCAGAAATTCTTTCACATTCGAATAAGTTCCTTCGACGGCATTGCCCATGCGCAACTGCATGCCGGCGAAACGTGTCCGACACGATTGATCACAATACGGCGGTTTGTCCGTCGATTTGCACATGCACAATTCAGCTACCTGATATTTCGGAGAAGTGAATTTCAATGGACGAAAATCACCACGAAGATTTTTACAAGCTTGATCGCAAAATGCCTACGAACGAAACATAAAAAAAAAAAACTTAAATCGGTCGTTCGTCTGTTTCTACTTGTCGGTGTGCGTAACCGCATGAACACCAGTAATAAGTCCGATTGGGCTGAAGTTCGACTTTGACTGATTGAAAACCACCGATACGCTTTCGATGATAGCTCGCTTCAGGAGCTGATCGAGCTTGAAATGAAGTTTTTAAAAATTCCCAAAACGGTATTTTGACATTCTAGAAAATGAATTCGTCTCGAATGAAGAAAATCTCTTTCGCGATTACAAAACCTACGCACACGTTTGACAATCAATTGACTTGCGTTCAATCGATTGAGATTCAACAGATTTCGAAACATAATCTAAAATTAAAAAATCATCAAATAATATATCGCGTGTTTTTATTAAATAGAAGAGAGAAAGAACACTTTGTACAATAGAAAAGAAAAGGAATCAGTTCGTTTTTAGAGCGATGTGTTGAATGCTTCTTTAAGCATTGATTTAACATGATTGACAATTGTTGGAGTTTCACTGAAATGAATCTATCAACAAGCAAAACAACGAGATTTAATTCGAATTTCGAAGAAACCAGCGTTACTTTGAATAAATATGGCTGAATATCTGTATAAGATGTATCGAAAACGAGATCGAGTTCGGATAAATGGGGTGGTTTGGGAACATAATCAGGTTTATTACTAAATCGAACAGAAGAAAAAATGATTGAATTCGAAAAGAAAGATTCGCTACATGATTTCAGTGATTTGGAATATTCGTTCTGTGAGCGTATCGGAAAGTTTTTCTCGCATAAATTGTCGTTCTAAAAATAACTATTCGATTTAAAAACGAAAGAGAGATTGGATTGAATTCTACCGTTTTCACTTGATAATTGCATTTGTTCGATTTTAATCGTCCAAATTTCCCACGGAATTTCTTCAGGTTTGAACATCCAACGGGATTTTTTCTTCTGATAAAATTCCAATGTTATCTTCAAACAAACGAATCTTCCGAAATCATTCTCGAGTCTATCCAATTCTCACTTGTCCACAACGATTTGAGTCTGCTGAACGAAGTTTTTCTTGAAATTGACTGATCTTTTCCGCGACTGTACGTTGAAGTTCTTGACTAGTCACTTGTAACTAATCGAAATTTATTTTGTATTTTCAATTGAAAAACGTTCATTTACTCACATAAGTAAAATCAATGTAATCACAATCGACATCCGTGTAACCTAATGTTCCAACGGAGTAACTATCTTCGCCTTTTGTGTGATACTAAACACGAAAATTGAGATTTGCGAGAGGGAAAAATAGGCAAACCTTTCCAACACAACGATGGAATAGAATTGTGTGAAACATGCAAGACACGACTTCATCGATTTGTCGTCCTTCGACAGCGAATTCGAAGGTTTGTGAACGTGCGTTCATAAATTAAGTTTTTATCTGAAAAACAAACAAACAAATCACGAATTTGGAATCTTTTTATTTTTCTTTAAAACACAAGCTTCTTCGTAAGCAGGATGAATAGGCGGTTGAACTGGTTCTCGATATTCTTGTTCTAGCGGATAGGTTTTATCCGAATCAAAACCGTCTAAACTTCCACAAGCAATAAACGGAAGAATGAACGATGATCGACTTTGATCGTCAACATTCGAGAGTTTCTTTTCATACGAATAGATAAACGGTTCATCGATATTCGGCTGAAAATTCTCGGGCAAATGAAATTGTCGACAGACAATAAACGATTCGACCGATGAATTTCTCGACGAACGTGGTTTAGCAATGACAACATCATGAAAAAACAATTTCAATTGTTGATACAGCAGATCGATGTTTTTCGTTCGAAAGATTTTCGAAATAAAATTTCCATCTTCGGCTAACACATGCAAACAAATGTTCAACGCAGCTAACACGAGATTGCCTTGAACAAATTCATCGATATCATGTAAACCCGTGACATCCGGCGCCCCATCACAAATAACTAAGTCAGCTTTATTCATTTGTTTGTCATTCGTTTGAAAACATTCGAGAATTTCCTCGATTGTCGAACGTTTGGTGATATCACCTTTGATTTGAATCACACCGGGCAACGGAGCCATGGTCTGTAGGTCAACAGCAACGATTTTGACTTGTTCATCGACGGGATCGGTTTTGTATAAAGCACGAGAAAGAACTTGTGACCAACTTCCTGTACGAAAGCAAACGCATTGGTTTTTGACAAAAGAAAACAAAAAACTAACCCGGTGCTGCACACAGATCGACCACTCGCTTGACATTGTCGTTTAAAATATTGAATTCACTGTTGATTTGCAATAATTTAAAGGCAGATCTCGCGCGTAGGCCTTGCTCTTTAGCAAGACGATAGTAAATATCTCGTTTATCTTTCGTTGATTTACCCATCTGAAATACAAATAAGGATGATGTTTGTTATTTATTTACAACAACCATAGAAAAAACAAGCAAACAAAAAAAGAGCATTGTTATTTTTTCGAATTCTTTTTCAATTTTGGTCGGTCGAAGTCTTGTTTTAAGCCGCCAGCATGTTCGTTATGGAATTTCTTCGCTGTTTGTTTGTCCAAAGCCCATGGCGAGTCTTTGACAGTTGTATCTTGATCGACCAAATGCGTGTATTTGGTTCGGCCAGCCAGACCGAAGTTTTTGACTTGCATAACTTTCGGTAGAACAGTTTTATCGAAATGATCTTCCAACGTCGGTTCGCTGATATCTCGTTTGTAGACATCTTCGTCTTTATCCATGAAGAACGCACCACGATGATAGTATTTCTGCAAGAATTTGTATTTCTTTTTCTGCGCCACTTGATTGTCGATAAGTTTGGGATTCTTTCGAAGTTCAGCTTGACGTTCTTCTTCGGTCATGTTGTGCCAACGTTCGAGTTCTTGTTGTTCTCGTTCACGTCTAAATACGAGATTTATTATTCGATTGAAATCTTCTTTCAATAAAAAACTCACTGATCACGTTCTTCACGATCTCGTTTCAATCGAGTCAATTCTCTTAATTTCCACGTATCATACGCAGTCTCACTATCATCATCATCGGTATCGAAGTCACATTTAATACCGTCTTCAGTTTGTTTTTCAGCTATTTTCTCTTGACGAATGGCATCGGCGACCATCTAAAAAACAAAACGATCGAATGCCAAATCGGATTTGTCTGGTTTTGTTATACCTTTTGAGTTTGCATTTTGCGTTGATCGGCCAGACGTTTCTTTTCGATTTCGAGTTGAATCTGTTTCTTCTCCTCGGCTTCACGTTCCACAACTGTTCGACGATCGTCTCTGCGGAAAACAAAAAGATAATTGCGTATATTTCGAATTTCATCGATTTACTTTGGAACAAAAATCGGCTTCGATCTCAGCACGCCATTGTCTTCTTCGTCGTCGCTTTCTTCTTCACTTTCTTCTTCGCTTTCTTCTTCTTCTTCTTCCTCAGCTTCCTCTTCTTCTTCTTCGACTTGAAGTAATTCCTAATCAATCAATTAAAATTTCGTTTCATTTTTAAACTAAAGAGTACCTCTTCACGTTCTTTGGCTTTCTGTCGTAATAATTGACGACGTCGTTCGATTTGTTCTTCGTTGAGTTCTTCGTCGTCTGATGAAGATTCGATATCCATTTTCACTCGATTTGTATTCACTGTTTCGTCAGTTTCCATTTTAGCTTCTTCTTCTTCTTCTTCTTCTTCCTCCTCGTTTTCTTCTTCGGAACTCGGTTCTAAGACTTCAGGTTCCATAATTCGACGACGTCGATTAATTCTAAACGAAGAGCAAATGAAAAATAACAAATTCAGACAAACACACATACCGATCATGTTCACTTTCATTTTCATCTAAATCTCGTGCTTGTAACCGATGAATTCGACGATCTGCTTGTTTTTGTTTTCTCTCTCGAAATGTTCGTTTATTTACCAGCCGAGGGTCTGACTTGTTCGATTTCATCTTGATCATCGTCGTCATCATCATCCTCATCGTCATTCATCGGCGCATTTTTAGCATATTCCGGTCTAAAATAGAATCAATTGACTTCAATCGAGAGAAAACTTTTGTCGTTACAATTTTCCAGCAGCATATCGTCGAACTTTGACTTTCTGCGTGATCAGACGACCTTTGGCATCACGAACTGTAATAGCTCCAGCCGTTGATAAAGAATTTGTTTTGAAAAAACCTTCATCAGGATCGATCATAGTGATGAACCAGCTGACAAATAGACAAACTTACGCAAAAAAAAACGTGAATCAAGGAACAAGCAAATAAGAAAGAAAACATCGATCGAATCGAATCAAAGTTCGGTTAGATGGCGCTAGATCACGTTTTGTTTTTCTGCTGTGTAACAAGATAAGAT
>ERZ781399.1766-NODE-1766-length-18570-cov-4.133945_pt1 | contig 18570 bp, 17 predicted proteins | sample MGYA00511014_ERZ781399 | MGnify/ENA primary metagenome ERZ781399 (study PRJEB29847, sample SAMN06458254) | wastewater metagenome | isolation source: Wastewater bioreactor | place: South Africa: Cape Town | study: EMG produced TPA metagenomics assembly of the...
GGGGTTGGTCTTGGCGACGACGATGACGATCTCGCTGTTGATGCCGTTGGTGATGAAGGTCTTGCTGCCGTTGAGGATGTAGTGGTCCCCTTCGCGCCGCGCCGTGGTGCGCACCGACTTCAGGTCGCTGCCCGCGCCGGGTTCGGTCATGGCGATGGCGCCGATCAGCTCGCCCGCGGCCATGCGCGGCAGCCAGCGGTCTTTCTGCCCGGTGTTGCCGTAGGCGTGGATGTAGGGCGCGACGATGTCCGAGTGCAGCGGAAACCCGAGGCCGCTGGCGCCTGTGCGCGCCACCTCCTCGATCAGGATGGCCGCGTGGCCGAAGTCGCCGCCGCCGCCGTAGGGCTCGGGCAGCATGGTGTTGAGCAGGCCCTCGCGCCCGGCCTTGCGCCAGACTTCCTTGGGCACGATGCCGTCGCGCTCCCACTGGGCGTGGAAGGGCACGATTTCCTTGTCGAAAAAGCGCCGCGCCTGCTCGCGGAACTGTTCGTGGTCTTCGCGGTAGATGGTGCGCTGGATCAGGTCTTGCATGGCTGTTGGACTTTCCAAGGTTTGTGAATGAAAGATGGCTCCAAGGCTTACGTGGTAAGCGGTAGCAGCTATTTTTTTTATGAGTCCCGCAGGGCGAAGCCGGCCTGCGGCTGCTCGCGGAACCGTTCCTTGAGCTTGCGCCGCAGGAGCTTGCCGGTCTCCAGGCGCGGCAGCGCATCGACGAACACCATGCGCTGCGGCAGCTTGAGCCGCGCCAGCACCTCGGCGGCCCGCGCGGCGATGGCGCGGGCCGTCTGCGGCGCGGCCTCCTGGCCCGGGCGCAGCACCACGGCCGCCAGCGGCACCTCGCCGAAGTCGGGGTGGGGCACGCCGACCACGGCCACCTCCTGCACGCCGGGGTGGCGGGCCAGGGCGTTCTCTATCTCCTGCGGGTAGAGGTTGACGCCGCCCGAGAGGATCAGGTCGGCGCGCCGGTCGCTCAGGAAGAGGTAGCCCTCGGCGTCCACGTGGCCGATGTCGCCGTACGTGACCCAGCCCCGGTCGTTGATGGCCTGGCGCGTCTTCTCGGGGTCGTTCAGGTAGCTGAACTGCCCGCCGCCCGAGAAATACACCTGGCCGATTTCGCCCGCGGGCAGCTCCCGGCCTTCGTCGTCCACGATGTGCAGCCGGCCCGTCGTGGGCCGGCCCACCGAGCCGGGGCGCAGGCGCCACTCGGCCGAATCGATCATGGTCGTGCCGCAGCCCTCGGAGCCGGCGTAGTACTCCATCAGGATGTCGCCCCACCAGTCGAGCATGGCGCGTTTGACGTCCACCGGGCAGGGCGCGGCGGCGTGGATGGCCATGCGGTGGCTCGACAGGTCGTGGCGCCGGCGCACCTGTTCGGGCAGCTTGAGCAGGCGGCCGAACATGGTGGGCACCCACTGGCTGTGGGTGACGCGGTAGCGCTCCATGAGCGCCAGGGCGTTTTCCGCGTCGAAGCGCTCCATGATCACGGCCTGCCCGCCGAGTTCGAGCGCGCGCAGCGTGTAGCGCAGCGGCGCGGCGTGGTACAGCGGCGCGGGCGAGAGGTACACCGTGTCCTCGCCCATGCCCAGGAGGCGAGCGGTGCTCACCGCCTCGGGGTCGGCCTGGCCGCGCAGCCCGGCGGGCCACAGGGGCTTGAGCACGCCCTTGGGCCGGCCCGTGGTGCCGGAGGAGTACAGCAGGTCGCGCCCCAGCGGCCGGTCGGCGAAGTCCACCGGCGGGCCCTGCAGCGCCGCCAGCGCCGCGTGCAGCGACGGGGCCTGCGGACGGGCCTCGTCCACGGTCCAGCAGGGCAGGCCGATGCCCTGGAGCTGGGGCAGCGTCTTGCCGGATGCCACCACCAGGCGCGCGCCGCTGTCGCCCACGATGTAGGCCACCTCGTCCGCCGTCAGGTGGGTGCTGAGCACGGCGGCATACAGGCCCGCCTGGCGCGCGGCCAGCACCAGGGCCAGGATCTCGACGCGGTTCTCCAGCAGCACCGCGAAGCGCTCGCCCGCCTGCAGCCCCTGGGCCGCGAGCCACTGCGCCATCTGCCGCGCCATCTGCGCCAGCGCGCCGGCGGTGTAGCTCGCGCCCTGGTCGGCCATGAACACCACCACCCGTTCGGGGGCCGCCTGTGCGCGGCCAAAGAAATCCTGCATGCCTGTCACCTGTGGTCTCCAGGCGCACCGCCAGGGGCGATGTGCCTTCAAATGCGAAACGCAAGTCTCACAAAACAATTGAGTTTGGTGATTTTTTCAGGCGCGAGTCCCATTAAACATAGGGTAAACGCGGTATTCAGCACAAACTAACGCGTAAAAAATGCTTTTAATGGATCATAAGTTTCAGAAAACACATGGAGTGAACATGAAAAATCCCGTCATCGTCGATGCCATCCGCAGCCCCATGGCCCGGGCCAAGCCCGATGGCGCGCTGGCCCAGCTGCACCCCGTGGACCTGCTCTCGCAGGTGCTGCAGCAGCTGGTGGAACGCAACAAGATCGATCCCGGCAGCGTGGACGACGTGATCTGCGGCTGCGTGAGCCAGTCCGGCGAGCAGGCCAACACCCCCGGGCGCCTGGCCTGGCTGGCTGCGGGCCTGCCCGTGCACGTGCCCTCCACCACCATCGACCGCAAGTGCGGGTCGAGCCAGCAGGCCGTGCACTTCGCGGCGCAGGCCATCATGGCCGGCGTGCAGGACATCGTCATTGCCTGCGGCGTGGAGTCGATGAGCCGCGTGCCCATGGGCAGCTCGCGCATGGGCAAGAACACCACCGGCGCGCGCTTCGGTGCGCTCTACGCGCCCGGCCTGGTGGGCCAGGGCGTGTCGGCCGACCTCGTCGCCGCCAAGTGGGGCCTGGGCCGCACCGAGCTCGACGCGTATGCGGCGCGCTCGCACCAGCGCGCCCATGCGGCGCAGGCGGGCGGCGGCTTCGCGCGCGAGATCGTGGGCATGGACACGCCCGCCGGCCGCGTGGCGCAGGACGAGACGATCCGCGCCGGCACCACGGTGGAGAAGCTCGCCGGCCTCAAGGCCGTGTTCGAGACCGAGGAGCTGTCGGCGCGCTTTCCGCAGATCCAGTGGAACACCACGGCGGGCAATGCCTCGCAGATGACCGACGGCGCGGCCGCCATGCTGATCATGAGCGAGGAACGTGCGCTGCAGCTCGGCCTGACGCCGCGCGCGCGCTTCGTGGCCTTCGACGTGGTGGGCGACGACCCGCTGTACATGCTCACCGCCCCCATCCCCGCCACCCAGCGCGTGCTGGCCAAGGCGCGCATGAAGCTCGACGACATCCACCACTACGAGATCAACGAGGCCTTCGCCTCTGTGCCCATGGCCTGGCAGAAGGAGCTGAAGGCCGACGGCGAGCGCCTGAACCCGCGCGGCGGCGCCATCGCCCTGGGCCACCCGCTGGGCGCCTCGGGCATCCGCCTGATGACCACCATGCTGCACGCCCTGGAGGACAGCGGCCAGCGCTACGGCCTGCAGTCCATGTGCGAGGCCGGCGGCATGGCCAACGCCACCATCATCGAACGTCTTTGACTATTGAATTGATAGCTTGCAGCGCTTTACCAGAAAGCGCTGCGGGCCTGAAAGGAAGAAAATGAAACTGCAACAAGGAATGACCGCCCTCGTGACCGGCGGCGTCTCGGGCCTGGGCGAGGCCTCGGCCATCGCCCTGCTCGAACGCGGCCTGAACGTCGTCGCGGTGGACCTGAACGACGAGCGCGGCCAGGCCATGGAGCAAAAGCATGCCGGCCGGCTGCGCTACGTGAAGGCCGACGTCTCCGACGAGGCCCAGATGCAGCAGGCCATCGCGGCGGCCGAGGCCTTCGGCAACTTCCGCGCGCTGGTGCACTGCGCCGGCATCGGCGGGCCGGTGCGCCTGGTCGAGAAGGACGGCAGCCCCGGTTCGCTGGAGAAGTACGTGAACATCATCCGCGTGAACCAGATCGGCACCTTCAACACGCTGCGCCTGGCCGCCGCGAGCATGGCCAGGAACGAGCCCCTCGACGGCGAGCGCGGCGCCTGCGTGCTCACCGCCTCGGTGGCGGGCTACGAGGGGCAGATCGGCCAGATCCCCTACGCCTCGTCCAAGGCCGGCGTGATCGGCATGACCATCGTCGCGGCGCGCGACCTGGCGTCGAAGTTCATCCGCGTGTGCACCATCGCGCCGGGCCTGTTCGACACGCCCATCCTGGCCAAGCTGCCCGAGAACGTGCGCCAGTCGCTGGCCGCCTCCGTGCCCAATCCGGCGCGCCTGGGCCACCCCTCGGAATACGCGATGACCGCGCTGCACATCCTCGAGAACCCCATGCTCAACGGCGAGACCATCCGGCTCGATGGCGCCATCCGCATGCAGCCACGGTGAAATCGGGCTCAAGCGCCCGTGGACAGGGCGCTTTCAGCTCTCATTTTCGACAGCCAATTCAAAGACATCAGGAGATAGCCATGCCCCCGTACAACCGCCGCCGCGCGCTCCACCTGGCCGGGGCCTGCGCCCTGCTGGGCCTGGGCGCTCTGGCGACGGCCCCGGCCGCCCGAGCCGATGCCGCCTGGCCTACGCGCCCCATCACCTTCGTCATCCCCGGCGCCGCCGGCGGCACCACCGACACGCCGGCGCGCTTCATGGCGCAAAAGCTGGGCGAGCGCCTGGGCCAGCCCATCGTGGTGGACAACAAGCCCGGCGCGGGTGGCATGCTGGGCGCCGGCCTGGTGGCGCGCGCCCAGCCCGACGGCTACACCGTGCTGGTGGGCAACACCGGCTCCAACGCCATCAACTACACGGCCTACCAGAAGCTCAGCTACAAGCCGGACGACTTCATTGCGCTGACCGACATGATCTCGTTCGCCAACGTGCTGGTGGTGCCGGTGAAGTCGCCCGTCAGGAGCCTGGCCGAGCTGATCGCGGCCGCGAAGAAGGAGCCGGGCAAGCTGGCGTTTTCGTCGGCGGGCGTGGGCCAGACCACGCACCTGATGGGCGAGCTGTTCCGCCAGCGCGCGGGGGTGGACGTGGTCCACGTGCCCTACAAGGGCTCCGCGCCGGCCACCATGGCCATCGTGTCCGGCGAGACCCAGTTCATGTTCGACAACCTCACGGGCTCGCTCGCCCACGTCAAGGACGGCAAGCTGCGCGCGCTGGCCGTGACCGGCGCCACCCGCGAGCCCGAGCTGCCCGACGTGCCCACCATGACCGAGCTGGGCATGAAGGACTTCGACAAGGTGGGCTGGATGGGCTTCTTCCTGCCCGCCAGGACGCCCCCGGAGATCGTGAAGAAGCTCACCGACAACCTGGTCGCCGTGCTCAAGGACCCGGCCGTGGTCCAGCGCTACCGCGAGCTCGGCGGCCGCCCCGGCGGCATGGCGAGCGCGCAGTTCTCGCAGATGGTGGAGCGCGACCGCAAGGACTGGGGCGAGCTCATCCGCAGCCAGAAGCTGCAGCTCGATTGAGGACGCGCCATGGCTGACACCCCCTCCTTCGCGGGCCGCCACGTGTTCGTGGCCGGCGGCAGCAGCGGCATCAACCTCGGCATCGCGCAGGCGTTCGCGCGCGCGGGCGCCCATGTCACGGTCATGAGCCGCTCGCCCGACAAGGTGCAGCAGGCGGCCGAAGGGCTGCGCGCCCTGGGCGCGCAGGCGCTGGGCATCAGCGCCGACGTGCGCGACAGCGCCGCGGTGGACGCGGCGCTGCGCCAGTCGCACGCCCGGTTCGGCGACATCGACGTGCTGATCTCCGGCGCGGCGGGCAACTTCATCGCGCCGGCCAAGGACCTGTCGCCCAACGGCTTCAGGACGGTGATCGACATCGACCTCAACGGCAGCTTCCACGTGCTGCGCCTGGCCTACCCGCTGCTCAGGAAACCCGGCGCCAGCGTCATCAACGTCTCGGCGCCCCAGGGCGTCAACCCCACCATGTACCAGGTGCACGCCTGCGCCGCCAAGGCCGGCATCGACATGATGACGCGCGTGCTGGCCATGGAATGGGGCGAGGATGGCGTGCGCGTGAACGCCATCGCGCCCGGCCCGATCGCCGACACCGAAGGCATGCGCCGCCTCGCGCCCTCGCCCGAGGCGCTGGCCGACGCGGTCGCCAGCGTGCCGCTGCAGCGCATGGGAACGCTGGAGGACATCGCCCACATGGCGCTGTTCCTGTCCTCGCCGCAGGCCGGCTACGTGACGGGCGCCGTCATCCCCGTGGACGGCGGCTCCTCGCTGCGCGGCGGGCGGGACATGCGCGCCTCCTACACCCCGCGGGGCGCGGCATGAGCGGTGGCCGCCAGCGCATGCGCCCCGGCGCGGAAATGGCCGGGGCGGGGCCATGCTTCCTGGAAAAAAAGCCGCGGCCCTTCCAGCGGCCCGGGTGCTGAATCAGGCGAAAATCCCGGGTTTTTTCAGGGGTCTATGTGAATACGGATGCGGACGGCAAACTGGTCAGCGCCCTGGTGCGCGGCATTTCCATCCTGCGCTGCTTCGGCCACAAGCGCACCGAGCTGAGCGCGCGCGAGCTGATGGAGCTCACCGGCCTGCCCAAGCCGACGCTGTTTCGCCTGACCGACACCTTGTGCGAACTCGGGCTGCTGCGCTATTCCGAGCGCCTGTCCAAATACGTGCCGGGCCTGGGCCTGCTGCAGCTGTCCTCGCCGGTGCTCACGCGCATGGCGCTGCGCCAGTTCGCGCGGCCCCTGATGCAGTCGCTGGCCGACCTGACCGAAGGCCAGGTGCAACTGGGCGTGGGCCACAAGCGCGAGCTGTGCCTGGTGGAGCTGGCCAACGGCATGGGCAACAGCGTCTACCGGCCCGAGATCGGCGTGCGCATGTCGCTGTCGCGCACCGCCACGGGCCGCGCCTACCTGCTGGGCATGGCGGACGACGCGCGCGAGGCCTACCTGCAGGACCTGCAGGCCAGCGACCCGCAGCGCGCCGCCTGGCTGGCGCAGCGCCTGGTCAACGCCCGCGAGGACATGGAGCGCCACGGCTTTTGCCGCAGCCACGGCGATCTGCACAGCGAGATCGAATCCATCGCCGTGCCCATGAGCCAGCCCCAGGACGGCGAGCTGTGGATCTTCGCGGTCTCGGTGCCGGTGTTCAGTCCGCTGTACGACCGGCTGGAGTCCGACCTGGGCCCGCGCCTGCGCACCCTGGTGCGCTCGGTGGAGGCCATTGTGGGTGCAGGCGTGCCCTGAACCATGCCATAGATGACAAGGAGAATTGCAATGAAAGTGCTCGACAGCGTGCGCGTGCTGGAGATCGGCGGCCTGGGGCCGGGGCCGTTTTGCGCCATGCACCTGGCCGACCTGGGCGCCGACGTGATTTCCGTGGTGCGCAAGGGCCAGGGCGGCGCCCCGACCGGCAGCCTGCTCAACCGCGGCAAGCGCTCGGTGTTCGCCGACCTCAAGACCGAGGAGGGCCGCCAGCTGGTGCTGGCCCTGGTGCAGGACGCCGACGCGCTCATCGAGGGCATGCGTCCCGGCGTCATGGAGCGCCTGGGCCTGGGGCCCGAGGAATGCATGCGTATCAACCCGCGCCTGGTCTACGGCCGCATGACCGGCTGGGGCCAGAGCGGGCCGCTGGCGCCGCGCGCCGGGCACGACGCCAACTACGCCGCCGTCAGCGGCGCGCTGTGGGGCAGCAGCCCGGCCGATGCGCGCCCCGTGTCGCCCTTTGCCGTGCTCGGCGACATCGCCGGCGGCGCCATGTACCTGATGACGGGGCTGCTGTCGGGCATCCTCCAGGCGCGCGCCACGGGCCGCGGCACGGTGGTGGACGCGGCCATCGTGGACGGCGCGGCCCACATGCTCAACCTCAACCTGAGCGCGCGCCAGCGCGGCGTGGTGGCCGACGAGCGCGGCCGCAGCATGTACGACAGCTCGCCCTTCTACGAAACCTACGTCTGCGCCGACGGCAAGCACGTCACCCTTGGCGCCATCGAGCCGCAGTTCTACGCCCTGCTGCTGGACACGCTGGGCCTTGCGGGCGACCCGGACTTCGCCGGCGACCAGTGGGACAAGGCCGCCTGGCCCGCGCGCCGCGCGCGCCTGGCGGCGCTCTTCCTGGCGCAGCCGCGCGCGCACTGGCAGGCCCTGCTGGAGCCCACCGACGTGTGCTTTGGCGCCGTGCTCAGCCCGGTGGAGGCGGCCGGGCATCCGCACATGCGCGCGCGCGGCGTGTACACCGAGCACCAGGGCGTCCTGCAGGTCGTGCCGGCGCCGCGCTTCGGCGGCGAGGCCTATGCGCCCGGCGACGCATGCGTCCCCGGCGCGCATACCGGGCAGGTGCTGGCACGGCTGGCCGAACAGGGCGCCAAGGCCGTGTGGCGGCAGTAAGCGGCCCCTATTCGAGAAGGACGAACTGGGGCAGCGCCACTTCCTCGCTCACCGCCTCGAACGTCACCTTGACGCGTTTGCCTATGCCGGCCTGATCGACGGCATTGCCCAGCACGTTGGCCATCAGGCGCGGCCCCTCGTCCAGCTCGACGATGGCCACCACGTAGGGCAGGCGCGCCTTCATGAAGGCATTGGGCGCGCGGTGGTTGACGGTGTAGGTATAGATGCGGCCCAGGCCGGAGACCGCGCGCCACTGCAGGGCGCCGGCCTCGCAATGGATGCAGAACGGCCGCGGGTAGAACTGCCACCGGCCGCAGGCACCGCAGTGCTGCATGTGCAGCTCCCCCCGGGCTGCGGCCTGCCAGTAGGGGCGGGTGAGGTCCGTGGGTTGCGGCAGGGGGCGTGCAGGCGCTTCGCTCATCTCAGACTCCCAGGATCATCGTGGTGTTGCAGGAAAAGACCAGGCCGGGCGCGTGGCACAGCGCCAGTTCCGCCTTGGGCAACTGGCGCTCGCCGCATTCCCCGCGCAGCTGGCGCACGGCCTCTATGGCCACGAACATGCCGAACATGCCCGGGTGGCCATAGGACAGGCCGCCGCCCGAGGTGTTGATGGGGAAGCGCCCTCCGGGGCCGAGCGCTCCGTCCGCGACGAAGGCGCCCCCCTCGCCGCGCGGGCAGAAGCCCAGCTCCTCCAGCGACTGCAGCACGCCGATGGTGAAGTGGTCGTAGATCTGCACCACGTCGATGTCGGCACGGCCCACGCCCGCCATCCGGAAGGCCTGGTCCGCGGTCGCGGCCACGCCGGTATCCAGCCAGTCGGCCGTGTTGAAGGGCGTGTAGTGGTGGACATGGGTCTCCGCCGCCCCCAGCACGTAGACGGGCTTGCGGCGCAGGTCGCGTGCGCGCTCGGCGGACACCACGACCATCGCCCCGCCGCCGTCGGTCACCAGGCAGCAGTCGCGCTGGCGCAGCGGCGAAGCCACCACGGGAGAGGCCATCACCTCTTCGATGCTCGTGGGCTCGCGCCGGTAGGCCTTGGGGTTGAGCTGCGCCCAGCGCCGCGCCGCCACCGCGACCTCCGCCAGGTCCTTGTGCGTCGTGCCGTAGCGGTGCATGTGCAGCTGCGCCACCATGGCGTAGTAGCCGATGGGGCTCAGGTGGCCGTAGGGCAGGACGAACTGCCCGCGCGGCGTGTGCGGGCCGTCCGCCGCCACCGCGCCGCCCTTGCGCGAGCCGTCGGACAGCTGCGTGCTGCCGTAGGTGATCAGGGCCACCTCGCACATGCCCGCGTGGATCGCGGCCATCGCGCGCTGCACGTGCAGCAGGTTGGACATGCCGCCGACGTTGGTCGAATCGACGAACGCCGGCCGGATGTTCAGGAACTCCGACAGCTGCAGGCTGGAGAAGCGGTCGTCCGTATGCGCGAAGACCGCGTCCACGTCGCGCAGCCTCAGCCCCGCATCCTCCAGCGCCAGCCTGGCGGCCTGGGCCTGCAGTTCCAGCGCCGACTTTCCCGGGACCTTGCCCAGGTCGGACTCGGCCACGCCGGCGATCGCCACCGATCGGGACAACGAAGACTTCATGCCCGTCTCTCCTTCTGATTGGGTTACAAGCCGCGCGCGATCACCTCGCGCATGATTTCCGATGAACCGCCGTAGATCCGGTTCGGGCGCACGTCCGCATATGCGCGGGCGATGGGGTATTCGCGCATGTAGCCGTAGCCGCCGAAGAACTGCATCAGGTCGTCGATGGCGCGCGTCGCCTCGCTGGCCCACAGCTTGGCCATGGCGGCGCCATCGGCCGTGAGCGTGCCCTGCAGGTACTGCGCCAGGCAGCCGTCCACGAACGCGCGGGTGGCGCAGGCATGGGTCTTGATGTCCGCCAGCCGGAAGCGGATGAACTGGTTGTCGATCAGCGCGTGGCCGAAGGCCTGGCGCTGCTTCACATAGTCCACGGTCCAGTCCAGCGCCACCTCCAGCGCCACGGCGCAGCGCAGCGCGATCAGCAGGCGCTCGCGGATCAGCCCGCTCATCGCGTAGCCGAAACCCGCATTGAGCTCGCCGATCACCATGTCGGCCGGCACGAAGACCTTGTCGAAGAACAGCTCCGCCGTGTCCTGCGCCAGCTGCCCGATCTTGTCCAGCACCCGGCCGCGCGAGAAGCCGGGGCTGCGGGCATCGACCCAGAACAGGCTGATGCCGCGCGCGCCGGCCTCGGGGCTGGTCTTGGCGAATACGATCACGCGGTCGGCGTGGTGGCCATTGGTGATGAAGGTCTTCTGGCCCGTCAGCTCGAACCCGCCCTCCACCGCCCTGGCCGTGGTGCGTATGGCCTTGAGGTCGCTGCCCGCGCCCGGCTCCGTCATCGCCAGCGAGCCCACCACCTCGCCGCAGCCCATTTTGGGCAGGAACTCGCGCTTTTGCGCCTCGCTGCCGAACTCCAGCAGATAGGGCGCGACGTTTTCCGAATGCGTGGTGAAGCCGGTCACGCCCGTCGCCAGTGCCCGGGCGATTTCCTCGACCACGATGGCGCTGAACAGGAAGTCGCCGCCTCCGCCGCCGTACTCCTCGGAGATGCCGGGCAGCAGCAGCCCTGCGGCCCCGGCCTCGCGCCACAGCTGGCGGGGCACCAGGCCCTGGCGCTCCCACTCTGCGTGCGACGGAGTGATCCTGTCGGCGATGAAGCGCGCGACGCTGCTGCGGTAGAGCTCGTGGTCTGCGCCGAACATCGGGCGGGCGCTGCCGGCGTGCGGGTGGGTCGAAGTCATGCCTTGCCGTCCTTGGAATTCATGGGGGGTGTGCCCGCGCGCCGTCAGTGGGCGATGCGCTGCGCGCCGGACCAGTACTGCGCCTTGACCAGGCGCTTGAGCAGCTTGCCGGATTCGGCGCGGGGCAGCGCGGCCACGAAGTCCACGCTGCGCGGGCATTTGATGGCCGAGATCCGCTCCCTGCAGTACGCGATCAGCTCGGCCTGCAGCGCGGCGCTGGCCTGGTGCGAGGGCTGCAGCTGCACCACCGCCTTCACCTCTTCGCCGAACTCGGCGTTGGGCACGCCGATCACGGCCACGTCCGCCACCGCGGGATGGGTGTGCAGCACGTTCTCCGCCTCCTGCGGGTAGATGTTGACGCCCCCGGAGACGATGGTGTTGGCCAGGCGGTCGGTCAGGTACAGATAGCCTTCCCCGTCCAGGTAGCCGATGTCGCCGTACGTGGCCCAGCCCTTTTCGTTGTACGCCTGCGCGGTCTTCTGCGGGTCGTTGTGGTATTCGAACCGCGGGCCGCCGGAGAAATAGACGACGCCGTTGTCTCCCGGCCCGAGTTCCCGGCCGTCCGCGCCGACGATGTGCACCCGGCCGATCTCGGCCCTGCCGACGGAGCCCTTGTGCGCGAGCCACTCGTGCGAATCCAGCGAGGTGCGCCCCACCAGCTCGGTGCCGCTGTAGTACTCGTACAGGATGGGGCCCCACCACGCGATCATCTGCTCCTTGACCTCGGCAGGGCAGGGCGCCGCGGCGTGGATCGCGTAGCGCATGCTGGACAGGTCATGGCGCGCCCTCACCGCGTCGGGCAGGCGCAGCAGGCGTATGAACATGGTGGGCACCCACTGGCCATGCGTGACGCGGTAGCGCTCGATGGCCTGCAGCGCCAGCTCGGCGTCGAACTTCTCCATCATCACGCACTGCCCGCCGGCGCGCATCACCGCCATGTTCCAGCGCACCGGGGCCGTGTGATAGAAGGGCGCGGTCGAGAGGTAGACGGAGGACTCGTCGAAGTCCTTCCAGTGCGTGCGCGCATCGCCCTTGCTCGCGAAATGCTTGCCGGCCTCCGCCAGCGGGCGCTTGATGCCCTTGGGCAGGCCGGTGGTTCCGAGGAATAGCAGAAATCCAGCCCTTCCACGCGCTGGTCGATCGCCACGTCGTCGCCCTGGGCGCCGATCAGCGATTCGTATTCGGCGAAACCGTCGTGTGGGCCGTCGAGCACGACGCCTTGCGCGGGCAGCCGGCGCAGCGCCTCGGCGTCCAGCTCGGCCAGGGTCTGCGCCGAGCACAGCAGCATCCGGGCTCCGCAGTCGCGCACGATGTGGCTCACCTCCTCGGTCCTGAGGTGGCGGCTGATCGGCGTGTAGTACAGGCCGCTGCGCTGCGCGGCCCACAGGATCTCGAAGTAGCGCGGATGGTTCTCCAGCATCACCGCGATGCCGTCGCCGGGGCGCAGGCCCATGCCGTGCATCGCCGCTGCCAGCTTGCGCGAGCGCAGCTCCAGCTCGCGCCAGGTGACGGTGCGGCCCGAAGGAACCAGGCGATAGGCCACGCCGTCCGGTGCGCGCCGGGCGTGGATTTCCAGGGGGGATGTGATCGAGGTCATCGGGCAGGTCCGGATCGTTGGGGGCGCGAATGTGTGCAGGGGAATCAGGCGCTCAGGATGTCCGCCACGCCATGGCTGAGCACCATGCGCTGGCGCTCCTTGGCCCAGACGGCGAAGCGCACCTGGCCGCCCTCGTGCCAGAGCCGCGCCGTCAAGGTGTCGCCCGGCACGACCGGCGCCGAGAAACGCGCGGCGATGCCGGCCAGCCGGCCGGCGTCGTTGCCGCACGCCAGCCGCACGATGGCGCGCGCCGCCATGCCGTAGGTGCACAGGCCATGGAGGATGGGCCGCTCGAATCCGGCCTTCCGGGCCGCGGCGGGCGAGGCGTGGATGGGGTTGCGGTCGCCGTTGAGGCGGTACAGCAGGGCGGCGCCGGGCAGGGTGGGCATGTCCCAGCTGGCGTCCGGCTCGCGCTGCGCAGCGGCGGGCAGGGCGGGCAGGGGCGCGTCGCCCGGGTATTGCTCCGTGGCGAAGCCGCCGTCGGCGCGGCAGAAGGACACGTGCTCCACCGTCGCCAGCAACCGGCCCGTGGCCGCATCGCTGGCGCTGCGCTGCGTGACCACCAGCGCCCCCTTGCCCGCTCCCTTGTCCACGACGTGGCTCACGCGGGTCTGGCTCAGCACCTCTGCGCGGGGCGCCAGCGGCGCGTGGAAACGCATGCGGTGCTCTCCGTGCAGGATCTGCAGCCAGTCGATTCCCGTGCCCGGGTCGGTCGCCCAGGCGCCCGGCGCGCCCACCACCGACAGCAGCGTGGGCATGACGGCCATCGGCGCGCCGCCATCGCCTTCGAAGACGTAGCGCAGGTCCGCCTCGTCCATGGGGTCCGCTCCCATGCCCAGGCTGAGCGCGTAGCGGATGCAATCGTTCTCGTCATAGCGGTTGCGCTGGTCGGCGATTCGCCACTGGCGCAGGCTGGGGTAGTGGATGGCCATGGCGGATCAGACGGGGTCCCAGTTGAACACTTCGGGCGAACGCTCCAGCGGCGTGAATGCGCGCCGCAGCGCGGGCATGGCGCGGCCGGCCAGCGACTGCGCGTCCCAGCCCCCGCCGCTGTGTACCGACGCCACCGGGCGCGGCTGGCTCATGACCATGACCTCGTTGCCGCGCACCGCGAAGATCTGCCCGCTGATGTCCCGGGCCGCGTCGCCGAGCAGGAACGCCGCGACCTGCGCCACCTGCTCGGGCTTCATCGACTGCATGCGCTCCAGGCGCTTCTTCTCGGCCTCGGTCTCGCTGGGCAGGGTGCCGATCAGGCGGCTCCACGCAAAGGGCGCGATGCAGTTGGAGCGCACGTGAAAGCGCGCCATGTCCAGCGCGATCGACTTGGACAGCGCGGCGATCCCCAGCTTGGCCGCGGCGTAGTTGGCCTGGCCGAAGTTGCCGACCAGGCCCGAGGTGGACGTCATGTGCACGTAGGCGCCGCTTTCCTGGTCCTTGAAATACGGCGCCGCGGCGCGGGCGACGTAATAGCTGCCGTTGAGGTGCACGTCGATCACGGCCTGCCATTCCTCGCGGTTCATCTTGTGGAAAATGCGGTCGCGCAGGATGCCGGCGTTGTTCACCACGCCGTCGATGCGGCCGAAGCGCGTGATCGCCGTCTGGACGATGGCGTTGGCTCCCTCGGGCGTGGCCACGCTGTCGGTGTTGGCCACGGCCACGCCGCCCGCGGCCGCGATCTCGTCGACCACTTTTTGCGCCGGCCCGGCATCGCTGCCCTCGCCGCTGCCGCTGGCTCCCAGGTCATTGACCACCACGCTGGCGCCCTGCTCCGCCAGCAGCAGGGCGATGGCCCGGCCGATGCCATTGCCGGCCCCCGTGACCACGACCACCTTTCCGTCCATGGGGCGTGCTTGTGCATTCATCCTCGGTCCTCCTGTGCGCCGCGGGTCAGGGCTTGATGTTGCCGGCGCGGATCACCTCGGCCCAGCGCGTGGTTTCATTTCGCACGAATTGGGCAAACTCCTCGGTGCTGCCGCCCGTGGCCGAGCCGCCTTGCTGCGCTATGGTTTTCTGCACCTGGGGATCGGACAGCGCCTTGTTGAGCGCGGCGTTCAGGGCCTGCACCGTGGCCGCCGGCGTCTTGGACGACACGAACAGGCCCAGCCATACCGACACGTCGAAATCCTTGTAGCCCAGCTCCATCAGCGTGGGAACGTCGGGCAGCTCCGCGCTGCGCTCGCGCGTCGTCACCGCGATGGCGCGCAGCTTGCCCGCGCGCACGAGGGGCAGGGCGGTGATCAGGTTGTCCACCATGTAGTCCACCTGCCCGCCGACCAGGTCGGTGAGTGCCGGCGATGCGCCGCGGTACACCACCTCGACCGCCTTGATGCCCGCGCGCTGGTTCAGCATCGCGCCCGCGAGGTGCCCGGACGAGCCGCTGGTGGACACCGCCATCGACACGCCGTTGGGGCTGTTCTGCGCGTAGGCCTTGAGCTCCGCGATGCTCTTCACCGGCAGCTTGGGGTTGACCACGACCACGTCGGGCATGGTCAGCACGCGGATCACCCCGGTCATGTCGGCGGCCGTGTAGGGCAGCTTGTCCTGCAGCGTGTAGTTGGCGGCATTGGGCCCCAGGCTGCCCATCACCAGGGTGTGCCCGTCGGGCTCGGCGCGCAGCATGGTCTGGATGCCGATGGTGCCGCCGGCGCCCGGGTGGTTGTCGACGATGACCGGCTGGCCGACGATGTCGGTGAGCGCCTTGGCCACCAGCCGGCTGGTCTGGTCCAGGATGCCGCCGGGCGAACTGGGCGCCACGATGTGCATGGGCTTGGTGGCCTTGAAAACCTCACCCTGGCCGTGCGCGGACAGCGGCAGGGCCAGCGACACGGCTGCGATCACCGGCGCGCCCATCTGAAAAATCCTGCTCCACATGATTTGTCTCCTTGTTTGTTGGACTATGGCTTGATTTGTCCGCTAAGCGGATTTATAAAATCGCTTAACGGTCATTACAGGCCGAAAGAATTAGCATGTCAACCATAAAATCCCCGTCTTTCGGAGCCCGAGGGGTTCGTATCCCGTGAACCCCCTCTCTTGAGCAAGAGAAAGAAACACCACCATGGCCACTCCAGACAGCGAGGGTTTCGTCCGCTCATTCGCGCGCGGCCTGCGCGTGATCGAAGCGATGGGGCGCACCGGCGCGCACACGGTCAGCTCGGTCGCGCAGGACACGGAGCTGCCGCGCACCGTGGCGCGGCGCATCCTGCTCACGCTGTGCGAACTGGGCTACGCCTGCCCGACGCCGGACAAGGGCTTCCGGCTCACGCCCAAGGTGCTCAGCCTGGGCTTGACCTACCTGACGTCGCAGCCCTTCTGGGGGCACGCGCAGCGCGTGCTGGAAACGGTGTGCCTGCAGTTGCGCGAGTCCTGCGCGGTCGCGGTCATGCAGGGCAACGAGGTGGTGTTCGTGCTGCGCATTCCATCGGCCAAGGTGATGTCGCCGCACCTGGGAATGGGCAGCCGCCTGCCGGCCTATGCCACGGCGCCCGGCCGCGTCCTGCTCGCTTACCAGGGGGCCGGTTACCAGGACCAGTATTTCAGCCAGACCCCGTTGCGCCCGCTCACCGGACAGACGCAGACGGACCCTGCCGAATTGCGCCGCGAGCTGGCGCGCATCGCCCAGCAGGGCCACGCCTGGGTCGAGGGGGAATATGACGCGCATGTCAGCGGGCTGTCGCTGCCCATCTACGATGAGCGCCGCAAGGTGGTGGCGGCCCTGGGCGCGAGTCTGCTGACGTCCGATTTCGACCGCGCGCGCGCGGAGCGCGAGATATTGCCGTCCCTGCGGGCCGCGGCCGAACAGCTGTCCGGCCTGGCGCCGAGCTTCCTGGCGCCGGTGCTGTGACCTGCGCGCGCGCCGGCGATCAGCGCCGCAGCAGCGGCGACGCCGGCAGCATCCTGAACGCCAGCGAGGCCAGCGCCAGCCAGCCGGCGATGGCCAGCAGCACGGCGAGGTAGGGCTCGATGCCACGGCCCGCCGCCCAGGCGGCCACGGCGCCGGTGGCCGACTGCATGAGCGCCACGCCCAGGAACATGGACATGGTGTAGAGCGACAGGGCGCGCCCCGTGAGCTCGGGCGGGTAGGAGGCGCGCACGTCGGTGTACTGCAGCACGCTGAAGCCCCACAGCAGGCCCAGCAGGATCATCAGCGCCACGGTGGCGCCGGCCTGCTGCAGCAGGGCCATGGCGGCGAACATGGCGGCCATCAGCAGCGAGGCGTTGGCGACCCAGGCGCGGCGGCGCAGCGGGCCCGGGTCCATGCGGCCGAACGCGCCGGGGGCGAACAGCGAGATCAGCGACAGCACCAGCGCCACGTTGCCGCTGTCCACGAGCGAGAAGCCGAAGCGGTCCATCAGCAGCGGCCCCAGCCACAGGCCGCGCAGCGACAGGAAGGCCGCGTAGCACGACATGCCCAGCACCAGGATGCCCCAGGTGTGGGGCAGGATGAGGAGCTCGGCGAGGCCCCGCAGGGAATCGCCCCAGCTCTCCTGGGCGTGGGGCGCCCTGCCGGGCAGGGAGGGCTCGTGCACCAGCACGAAGATGAGCAGCCAGGACAGGGCGCTCAGCACCGCCAGGATGCCGAAGCCCGTGCGCCACCCCCAGTGCTGCACCACCCAGGCGAGCGGCGTGCCGGTGAGCATCAGGCCCAGGCCGCCCATGCCCAGGCTCAGGCCCGAGAAGAAGGCGAAGCGCTCGCTCGGGAAATGCCGGGCGATGAACACCGTGCAGGCCAGGAAGGCCGGCGAGCAGCCTATGCCGATCAGCAGCTGCCCCGCCATGAGCCAGCCGTGGCTGGGCGCCAGCGCCGACAGCGCGGCGCCGGCGATGGACAGCGGGGCGGACGCGAGCACCGTGCGGCGCAGGCCGTAGCGGTCCATGGTGATGCCCATGAGCAGCTGCGCCACGCCGAACGACAGGCCGAACAGGCCGGCGAATGCGCCCAGCGATTGCGCCGACAGGCCGAAATCGGCCTGCAGGCCCTGGGCCACGATGGCGGTGATGGTGCGGTAGGACTGGCTCAGCGCGAAGCCCGCCAGCAGGGCCAGCAGCATGACCCACAGCGGTTGCGCACGGGAGGGGGTGGAGGTCGAAGCGGGAACGGTCACGGGAAATTGTGGCACGCGCCGGCCGGGGCTGGCGGGCGCGTGCGGACGTGCGGATTCAGGCGCTGCGCCGCTGCGCGTGCGCGTGGCGCTCCAGGGTCTGCCGCGCCTGCGCCAGCACGGGCGCGTCCACCATGCGGCCGTCGAGCACGCAGACGCCGCCGCCGGCCTCCTGCAGGGCCTGCTGCACGCGGCGCGCATGGGCCACGGCGGCCTCGCCGGGGTCGAAGGCGGCGTGCAGCACCGGCACCTGCGCCGGGTGGATGCACAGCTTGCCGCCGAAGCCCATGCGCCGCGCGCGCTCGGCGTCGCTGGCCATGCGCTCGGGGTTGCGCGTGTCCACGGTCACGCCGTCCAGCGGCGCGGCCATGCCGGCGCGGCGCGCGGCCAGGACCACGGCCATGCGCATGGGCAGCAGCTCGGCCTCGTCCGGGCCGCAGGCCATGCCGGCGTCCACCTGGAAGTCCAGATGGCCGAAGGCCAGCCGCGCCACCTGGGGCGCCGCCGCCAGCACGTCCACGGCGTACAGCCCGGCCACGGACTCCACGAGCGCCAGCAGCGCGGCCTGCGGCCCCGCGGCGCGGGCCACGGCCTGCAGGGTCTGCGCGCTCTCGGCCTTGGGCACCACGGCGCCGGCCAGGCCCTGCGCCATGAGCTGCGGGAGGGCCTGCAGGTCGGCGGCGAACCAGGGCGTGCCCTCGGCGTTGATGCGCACCAGCAGGCGCTCGCGCCGCGCGCCGTCGAGCGCGGCCACGGCCTCGGCCAGGGCGCTGCGCGCGCGCTCCT
>ERZ781399.1790-NODE-1790-length-18421-cov-4.211641_pt1 | contig 18421 bp, 17 predicted proteins | sample MGYA00511014_ERZ781399 | MGnify/ENA primary metagenome ERZ781399 (study PRJEB29847, sample SAMN06458254) | wastewater metagenome | isolation source: Wastewater bioreactor | place: South Africa: Cape Town | study: EMG produced TPA metagenomics assembly of the...
ATTCGGTATCCACCAAGCTGATCGATAGGTGATTTCAGTGATCTTTTCAAGTTCAAAACTCGTCGCATGTTCGCCCAGCATGAGTAACTCGCTGGTTAATTCAAGAGGAATACCGATTTCATTGAACCACCAATTCGGATTTGTCCAATTGTGTACAAGCCAAACATTTAAAACGCAATGAGCATTTGCTAACATGCCCGGATCATTTTGAACTCGTGATCCATTGACAGTCAATGCTTGTAACATTGTTGTTAGTCGAAAAAGATGTACCTCAGTTTTCCAAACAACGATACTTTGATCGAAATAGTCAACATCTTTCCAATAACATGAACTATTTAAAGTTCGATTAAATCCAATTGCGGCTTCAACAACCTTCGGAACGTTTTCCGCAGGTGGCCAAATTGACAGTTCTAAGACACGTTGACGAATAGTTGTTATATCATCGTTTTTGACTATTCGAGCTGAAAAACATTCTTTCAGTGATAATAATAGAACAACAAATACATAAACAATGAAAACACTCTTCATAGTCACATAATATTATGTGAAATGAATTCATTTATCTATATATACTCTCTCTTTATCATGCGAACTTATTCTTGACACCAAACACAGAAACAGATAAAAGATAACATATCAGAAGTTTATTTTTGTTTACTGAAAAAGAAATGTTCATAATTACTAACTCATCGAAGCAGTTAAAATAAGAAAAAGCAACGATTGAGAGAATTCAATCGAATTGCAATGATTCATAATTATACACCTCAATCATCACCGGACCCGTCGTTTGATTCGCCATTTTTATTTCGATTTCGTCGAGATCGTTCAACATCTGTTCCTTGTGTTTATTAATTTTTTTTTAAATATTATTTTCAAATTTTATTTCTATAAAATAAAAACTCAGCGATTGATTAATTAATAACATATTAAGAGAGAACATCAACTGGCAAACATCTCTATTCACATGATAAGATACAAAACTATACAAAAAAGAAGAAGAAGAAGAAAAAGAAAGAATACGTGTTAAGATAGTGAATAGAGATATTATTTTAAATTTCCGACAACTCGATTAATTATTTCGTTGATATCCTATTCAAATAAAAGATACGGTCAGATTTTCAATGAAAGAATATTTTCTTTGTTTACTGTCGGTCGACATGAATCTTCAATCCAACGAAGCACCGATGTTGTAAACTGAGAAAATGTCAGAGGTTGTCCTTGCTGCATCGCTTGATCGAATGTTGTAAACAACGATTCACTTATATTTTCAAACTAAAAATCCAAGAATGTCATTTGAAATTGTGATTTTCTCAACAAACCACTCGAAACTTGTGTTCGTCATCGATCGATGCGTTGATATTTTTCGCTGAATGCATATTCATTTCGAGAATATCTTCGTACGCTCTGAAAATCGAATTGACTAATCAACAAGCAAAACGAATAAACAAACGAACTTTTGAACGGCTCGTAAACAATATGTTTCCTTTTGTTTGGCTTCTAATTGACTTGTCAACTGTTGTTTTTCTTTATTTAATTCGCATAAATAATCCGTAGCTAAACAAATAAAAATTTCAATTTCCAAAAGAAAATCTCGTCGGTCGTACATCGTTTGAGTATTGCTGCTTTACTGACTTTTTGCGAACTAATTGGATCGAGTAAGTGACTATTTGGATCAAGACTTTGCAATGTATCGTAACCTTTCTAAAAACCAAACGATTTTAGACATTAGTTCTTCGATTTCAATTCGATTTACTCGAATAGCATTGCGACGTTTTTGTTCAGCAGCTGTGTGAGCTGCTCGTCTTCGACTCTCATCTTTTTTATTTCCATTCGTATGTTTCGGTGAAATAGTTCCCGTGTTTGAATCTCCTTCATCGTCATCGTCATCATCGTCTTCATCTAAATTTCGAATTTTCTACCAACAAAATCGATTTCAAAACACAAACCTGTGTGAGTTGGAGGAGTTATTGTTTGACTGAAATTACGTTTTTTAAATGGAGAACCTCGTTGATCGGTTCCAGATAAACTACGTTTAAATTGATTATTTTCACCGTAGAATGGAACATCTGCAAATCAACAACAGTTTACAATGAAAAAAACAAAACAAAAGAAAACAGACTTCCACCGAAATGAGATGACGATTGTTGATCGGCATTTATCTTGAAAATCAAATCAATTCTTTTTTGTGAAATTTAACTCGACGATTTTTACTTTAATTTGGTTTTTATTCGATGGATTCACATCTTGTTGACGTTGCCAATAATTTGTTTTATTTCTTGATGATGAGATATCCATTCGATCTGCAAGTAAACAATATCTCAAGGACTTTGTCTGTCTGTCTTTCGAATTGAAGCTTAGGCTTAAACGAATTTGCCTTGGACGGAAATTACCAAATGCTCATCGGTTCGATAGAATATTTTCTTCAATAAATAATATTTTTGTACGACACACACACAGGGAAACAACGAATGCAATTGGACTCATATTTGATTAATAACTTTCAGTAGATGTCGCACATTCACTATCATCATCTTTCTTTCTCTTGCTCAGAGACATTAGCAAATCTGTTAGCTGAATTTTAAGTCAAAGACAAATTCGCGTGTAAAACCAATATTTGTCAGATATCAATAAACACCCGATGAAATTCGAGATCATTTCAGATTCTCATCGATTAGTAGATTTTGTAAAGGTCAAAACAATATTTTGATTCAAAGTAAAATCACCAACAATCTTGCAGAGAGAGAGACGAAAAAAAAGGTCTCAATTCACTGTTAATTGTCGGAGCTGTGAGAATCTGCAATGAACCAGTAAAAATCAAGTTTAGATTTCGATTCTTTTTCGTGTGTTCGACGCGTATTAATGAGGAAGAAAAGGCGTACGCTTATTTATATACAATTGCGAAGTAAAAGAGGAAAAAATTATTTCTCGAATAAGATGATTAGGTGAAATAACAATAAAAGAAACATTGAAATTCTGTGTATTCGAAGTCGTAGTCAAACAATTTTTCTTCTCGTTCTGGATTACGAAACGCTTTTTTTCTTCTCTCCTTCTGCTCGCACTATGCTTTCATTTATTGTCAACTCTGTTAACAATTACCTACTGAAAGCGACGGAGAGAGAGAGAGCGAATATTACTCGAAGTGTGTTTGCATTATTTCGTTTTGAAAAAGAAACGAAACTTCCTTTTCGATCGTTTTTTCTTCTTCGTTTTGAACTCACAATAAAAAAACAGATAATGATCGATTGAATTCTCAGCGAATCAAAGGTAAAACAAGAATCCGAAAAAGTAATTTCAGAACTTTTTTTTCAAATCCGAATGTTGCTTTTTCGATCGGTAGTTAAATCAACATTTTGTTTGTGTGTTTTTTCCTCTCTCTCTCTCTTCTCTGTTCTGCGTTAATTAACCGTCGAATCGTGTTTTTTTTTTCATGCTCGCAGAATTAAAACCATATTGCGAGAAGTGTATTTTGTTATTTTTTACATTATATTTACGAGATTAATCCCATCCGAAAAAAAAGAACGAACAACTCATTTCTGTTTTTACTTGTTAGCCGAAGTCGAAATCAGTACATGTGATATTTATTATTTATGGCTCATCGCGCCGATCACCATCGTCAATATCTTCATTATGCGTCGATTCTACCGTCGAATGGCAACGCACATGAACATCGTCATCACGAGCCACGTGCTCCACGAAGATCAAGCGAACAGGAACGACCGAGAGCAGTACGAGTTTAACCTTTTTTTGCTTTGATTTCGATCGGTTTTTTTTCAGCTGTATCTCGATTTCGAAGACGCATTTCAAGATGAATGTGCAAACGACGACGATTATTTCGGTTTTCAACCGACTGAACCCGCGTCTCATCAACCAAATAACTTCCATCTACAATCGGTCGAAATGATTTCCGAAGTATCGAACCGAAATTTCTCGCCGAATCTTCGTTATCAAGCATCACGTGAAACTAGTCATTCGTCCTCAACAACCTCCGACCCACGTCTCGCCTATCTTCACCGAGATTTCACTCACCTAAATCTCAATCGTTCGAACAACAACAATCACCATCATCATCATCACCATTCGCCCGCTCCGTTCACCCCCGATGCCGTTCGATTTCTAGTTCAAAAACAAGAATCTAACCCGACGAATCTACCGCAATATTTTCTTGTCAAATATCTAGGACGCTCGTTATGTTCTCAACTTTGGGGCGCAAAAGCCGTGCGAACGCCCATCGACGACATGGTTCGCAATGCTCGACAATTATCCTCGATGAACGACGTGCCAACGCTCGAAATCTGCGTCAGTACACGCGGTCTCACTCTCACACATCGACATGCGCCGCCCGTTTCCTCCAATCACCATCGATCTCGTTTTCAAAGTCCCGAACGACATCAGCATGGTCTCATTCCTCTCGAGAATATTTCCTATGCAATGCACGATGTCAAATATTCGAAGATTGCATCTTGTATTGTCCTACGACAAGCCAAACTTGCCAATGACGAACAGAAAACGGTGGCAACCGAAACATTGACTGAATGCTATGCTTTTCTTTTTCAAACGAAAGATTACGCACATCGATTTGCGCTCGCACTTGCCGAGGCATTTAATGCACACAAACAATCAACACGAGTGTCGAGAACGAATCACAATGAGAAACGAGACAGACGTTCGCCACAACGACGGTCAAAATCCAAACATCATCATCATCATCGAACGAGAAGTCCAGACAAATATCGAAATCATCATTTAAAAGATTCGAAAGCATAATTTCGAACTCATCACGTATTTTATTTTTTTAAACATTCAGTCTTTCATTGATCCGTGATACCGAACAGATTGGACTAGGTTTACTATTCTGTATATTAGTTTTCATTTCGTCGTTTTTTTTTTCTAATTTAAATTTATTAAATTATGAGAGAGAATATTTGAATTCAACCTTGAACGATTACCTAAAACTCGAAGACAAATAGACAAATAATTTTTTGTGGTTTTTTTTTTCTTCGATATTTTTTTCATTTGTCAAATAAAATAGTATTTCGATTTGTTGGTTTTCACTTAATGTAGGACAGCCCTGTTTTATTCTGTTAAATTTAATTCGATTTCACGAACGAATACGAGTAGTTGAAGAGTATTCGAAATAGAATTATTTTATTAGTCATTGACTTTCTTTTTTTTTTCTTCTTCTCTATCTGATTTTGATAAGAACAAACGAAATCTCTCGATTGGACGTGTTTCATCCGATAATTTTATTAGAGTACATTCGATTATATATCAGTCTAGTGAAAACTTCGATGAGCTTGCTGATGAAAATATCAAAAATATGACGAACCGAATAATTAATCGGATCGATTACAAATTAAAAGAAAAAAACAGATTCATTTCCTTTATTTTTTTTGTTTTTGATGAAAAAATAAAGATCGAAATCAAGAAGTGAATTTGTTTAACGATTAATTAAATTCATTCGACGAGAAATTGATTTAATAGAATCTTACGAAATCATTAGAGCGTGACTAGATATTTAAATAAGCGCGATAATCCTTTTCCGATTACTTGAATCTGAGATAGTTTTCTAGTTAAGAATTTCTTCTTAGCTTAACAATTTTCTTCTTTCTTCCTATCGTCTTTTTGTTGTCGATATGTCGGCTTAGCTTTCTCACTCTTTATTTTATTCGACATTGATTCATTTTAGTATGCTTCTATGAAGAAAGACATTGCCGTCAGGCGCTTAATGTTCGTAATGTGAATCTGAAAAGAAAGAGACAAAAAAGAAAAGAAGAGGAAAAGACAATTGTTCAACGCACAAAGCAAAGAGCGAATCTTGTCTTCCGATCAATTGTTCCAAAGTATCTACTCATCTTTTCCCGTCAACTTGGCTGTCGTCATTTGTAGACACTCACGAAGATGTAATGATGAAAAAAAAACGAAGAAAAGAAGAAAAAGAACTCGTATGATCAGAAAAAAGAGCAACAGAGAGAGAGAGAAAATGTAATTTTCCTTATACATTTTAACATTACTAAGAGGAGAGAGAGAGAGAGAAGATGATCCGATCATCGTTAGTTCACATCGTTTTGTGTCGAGCGCAACTGAGACAGATAACATGGGGATTCGCTAAGACATAAAGAGGAATACTAATAAAAAAATTTTCTTTGTGTCGTTTTTTTCTTCTTCTTCTTCTTCTTTCCATAGGCTCGAAATTCTTTTCTCTTTGAATTTGTCTACAGATACATTTCTCTCTTCTCTGATGTATTAGCTCAAGGACTATGAATACAAGTAGAAAAACTAATGATTTCAAATGCGAAGCGATTTCTGTATGGATGTGTGCGTGTGTGTTCTTCTGCAGTCATAAATAATAACTCGGATAACAAAAAGAAAAAGAGAGGAGGAGAAGAAAGATTATTGCGTGCTAACATTGAAGCTCGGAATCTCACAGCCCAAGTGAACAACAATAGTAAGATTTTTCTAAACATTCCGAGTTATACTTTTTCTACATTAGGTATGTATGGAATGAATGTGTGTTTGCATTTTAGATGATTTGACACATCATCATCATTATTATTGCTTCCATTATCCTTGTATTTAGTCACGTTTTGTTCCTGGATATTTCTCTTTCTTTTTTAAAAGTACTCGCTAGTCGATAGAAACATAAATCCCTTTCCCGGTTGCGCATTGACGGCGCATGGATGGGTAATTTTCATCATAAGTCACTGATGGTATTTGCATCGGTCAGTGCGTATACAGCACCAACACTTATGACCGTTTGTCTACTAACTGATCATTGGATCCATGGCAATCAAACGAAATTATCATCGAATCCAATGTCCAAGCCAGGTGATACACGAATTCTTAATTATACAATTCATCATATTGGACTTTGGAAAGAATGTGTGAGAGATGTTCATGAGACTGTTTATAAATGTGAGACTGTTAAATATTCGAAAAAAGAAGCGAAATCAGAGAAAGGTTTCAAAGCTGTTGCATGTAAGATTGCTCTCGTTGTGTGTTTTTAAGAAACAAATCGATTCGTTTAATTTGATAAACAGATCGATCAGCACCGAGTATGGCTTGTTTTGCAGCTGCATCTGGCCTGTTAATACTTGCTATTGTTTTGTTCACTCGTGGTCTTTGTAAACGACGTCGAAAAGCTGTTTTCTTTATCTCAGGACTTTTATTTTCTATATCAGGTTGAGTTCTTTTCTCTTCTCGAAAAAAAAACAAACGAAATTGCATCATTGTTTTTGCTTAGGTTTGATTACAATGGTAGGTGTAACTCTGTACGTGTCAATAACAACCGAAGAATCTGTTAAACACGAACAAGGCAATCCGGTGATGTACCGTTCCTATGGATATTCATTTCTTTGTGCCGTTTTTTCGTTTGTTCTACAAGAATTAACTGGCGTTTTAACTGTCTACTGGTTTATCTATCGTTTTCGTGCATTAGTACGTAAACAAGAGAAATTACGCGAACGAACACGTCAAATGATGGGCAATTGTCTGTCAGTAACAACGGCAATGCCATTAAATTTCGTTGCAGCTCATGCATCCAATCATCATCCATCGAAATCATTATCAAATCTCAATCATATTCAATATCCATCGACATCAAACGAAAATTCATATCCATTTATATACAAAAAACAATTACAACAACAACAACGACGACGTCAACAACCACCACCACCACCACCACAATTCGAAAGATCTCAAACACCAACAGCAACAACATTGCCATTGAATGATAGAATACTTTATTCAGTAACACGTTCACCAACACTCGCCTATGGAGATTATTGTCGAGTGTTGATACGTGCTGAAGATATGGATTTATTGGCACAAATGGTTAAATCGAAATCTCAAGCTCAATTAGCCAATTCACGACCGACAACACCTGCACCGAGTCTACCGATGAAATCTTGTGTAACTTCTCATGTATCCAGACGAACCACACATAAAGGTGTTAAACGAACTACATCTGTTTGATTTTATTTATTGAATAAGAACTTTGCTTTCTTTCTTTTCCTGTTCTCTCTGTCTGACTTCGGTTTTTTAGCAAGATTTTTCTTCTTCTTCTTCTTCTTAATTAGTTGTTATTCTCTATTTCTTCATGGCTAATATTCTAATTTCCAATGCAAAAAAGAAAAGAAAATCACATGAGAATACATGTGCCTTTGATTCGTAGAAAGTATTGTCAATTGACCAAAAGATATCGAGATTGCGAACACGCTGAAGTCAAATGTGTTTTATTATTTAACTGATTATGTTAATATTTCACTTGATATCAACATTAAAACTTGCACAAACATGCCCCCCCAATCGCTTGTCAATATGCCGCCATCGAGTAAAGAAGAAGAAGAAGAAGAAAAAACCATGTGGTGCCGTTATTTCATTTCGTCAAATTGACAAATTCATTTTCTTCACTCTATTTTTTTCAATTCAACTTCGATCTATTCTGTTGTTGTATTTGTCAAAAACGCATGTATATACATATATATATATATACGTTTTGGTTGGCATGACTTTGCATTACATCGATGCGTCCTTGTATTTCTTTCTTTTTTTTCTACATTTTGGCATCGCTGCTTACAAATCTGTAGAGGCACGTAGTTCGGTGAGCAGAAGGAAAGAAGAAGAAAAAAGTTTTCGGATTAATATTCAAGCAGTGCAGTACGAGAGAAAAAAGGTAATGATTACGAAAACATTTATTCACTCGCTTGAATAAGAATAACACGTAGGTAGAAAAATAGAAATCGTTTGGTTTCGTCATTCGATCGTTTATTTATTTTTGATTTGAAGATATTTTGTTTTCGGAATTCCTCTATTTTCATGGCGTATGCAAATACGAATTCATCTAAACGAGCACTCTATACACGTAATACGAGAGGCAATTCTCGATCATCAGAACAACCGACATACTCCCATGCTCAAGAACAACATATTTATGAAGAACAACCGTATTATTCAAACGAAAGACCGACTTCAAGACAAAATCTCAGCGGTGATAATCGACGATCGGATGGGGTTTGTAACTTGCCAAGTTTTGCTTTCATTTCATCATCATTATTCTGACAAGTCGAGGTCTTTTTTTGAATTCAAATCTATTTTTCTCTAAGGTGCAGTATCGCATTCGAATGAATGTAGGTACCATAAAAGCAACAAATCATTTTCTTTTTCCTTCTTGTTCACTATTTTATTTACGTAAACTATATATGCATGCATTCATTCATTAAGCCACATACAAAAAAAGAAAAGCTTCGGGGCATGGCTTATAAAAACATTCGAGTTGCTTATTCTAAAAGCAGAAGAAGAAGAAGAAGAAAAAGAGCATACTTGATTTTATTGAAAATAATTACTATCGACCGTTTTCTCTATCAAATAATTATATAGTCGTTTAAATTGATTGAGAAAAAGAAAACAATTTTCGATGAATATTCAATATTGACCATTGTTAATCAAAATTTCGATGACAAACCGCAAAACGTAAAGATTTTATACGTTGAAGTTCGTTCTCTTTCAATATTTGACACTGAGACAACAGAAGAAAATAAGTAGGGTATCATCTATTCTATTCTTCAATCGAAAAGCGACATTTTATTTTGATATTCGATATCATTACGAAAGATTTCCCTCGTATTCTACCTTTGTTATTGTTCTTTCATTTGACTGTTGGTGGTGGTACTCCTGTAAGAATAATGTACACACACACACACACACACACATATATATATATATATGTATATACATTTCAACGGTGAGAATAAAAAAAACGAAAACGTTTCGAATGACCGCAAGTATATCCATCCTCCCTATCTGACGACAACGTCAAATCATCATTGAACTTACTCTTTCTTTCAACATTAAGAAAAGAAAAGAATTCATCTTATCAAACATCACATGGGTGTGTGTATGTGACATCGAGATGTAATAACGTCACCAAGATTTAGCATGTCTTTCTCTCTTATGCTTCTATTCATTTTCTTTTAGTCTACACGCTTATATGTGCTATTTGCACATAATTGCTCAGTCTCTCTTTCTCTTTTTTTTTCTTTAACCTCAACCTAAGCGTGTATATCCTTCGCTTACATATACATTTCTCTCAACTAGTTCGTTTGTCCGGCCAATAGTACTTTTAAAAGAAGAAAAAAAAAGAGGACAAAGAAAAGAACTAATCATACAGCAACATTTCTTTCTTTCTCTCTCTTTGCTCTCTTTTTCTTTTTGTCATGAGTCTCATTGCCTAAATGATATGCGCTTATTCTCGTCATTATTATTCAACTATTATTGTTATTCGAATTTAATTTGATAAACATGGAACACGAATACGCACACGTGAGTTTTGCCTGTTATTTTTACTGAAACCAACAGAAAAAAAAAGTCTTAGAAATGACCAAATTCAATATTGAAATCATTGTTTAGGTCTCATATAATAATGGTACGGGAGATTACGGTCGTTCATTGAATAGCACAACTGCTCATGTTAATCACGGGCAACCATCATATCAGTATAGTTCATTTGAGAATACAACTGGTCAAGAGCAATTTTCTTGTTCGAGTTGTACACGAAATCTGTCGGGTTCTCGATATATTCTTCGAGATGATCATCCTTATTGTATTAAATGCTATGAAGATCGTTTTGCTAATGTTTGTGAAGAATGTCGACGAAAGATCGGCACCGATTCGAAAGATCTTTCGTATAAAGATCGACATTGGCACGAGAAATGTTTCTTTTGTTCAATGTGCAAAACTCCACTCGTTGACAAACCATTCGGATGTAAAAATGATCAATTATTTTGTGGCGAATGCTATAATCAACAATTTGCATCACGTTGTGATAAATGCCAACAAATCTTTAAACCAGGTAGGCGACGAATTCAGTTTCGTACGGAGAAAAAAAAGGTCAAATTCAATTAATTAGGCTCGAAAAAACTTGAATATCGTGGCCAACAATTTCATGAACATTGTTTCACGTGTGTTTCTTGTTCACAACCGATTGGAACGAAGAGTTTCATTCCAAAAGATCAAAAAAGTTACTGTGTACCATGTTATGAAGAACATTTCGCGACGAAATGCACTCGTTGCCTCAAAGTTATCAGTCAAGGAGGCGTAACATACAAAAATCAGCCTTGGTAAACGCAGAAAATCTTCGGTTTTTCGATAGATTTTTGTCTTTTTTCTTCTTCTTCTCAGGCATCGTGAATGTTTTACATGTACAAATTGCAAAAATTCTCTCGCAGGTCAACGATTTACTTCGCGAGATGAACATCCCTATTGTGCCGATTGTTTCGGTCGATTATTTGCTAAGAAATGCGTCGCCTGCAGTAAACCAATAACTGGTAAAACAAAAACGAAAAGCAAATTTCGATAAAATGAAGTTCTTTCGTTTGAATAGGCGTTGGCGGTACGCGTTACATTTCATTCGAAGATCGTCATTGGCATAACGAATGTTTCGCTTGTCATCGTTGTCGATCGTCGCTCGTTGGCCGAGGTTTTCTAACCGAAGGCCCTGAAATTCTCTGTCCTGACTGTGGCAAACGAGATCATTACTACGAACCCGAACGTAATAATGGTTATCAAACAACAAATCAACGTACTGTTGTTAGTTATCATCAAAGAACAAATTAATTTTCCAATCTGTTTTGCTTTTGCAACCGAAAAATTCAATTGATCTGCGTTTCGTTTTGTTCTTCTTCGTTTTCTTTTCTCGATCTGAATGAGTGCGTGATCAACTAACACATGAAATCTTTAATCTCTCCATTATTCCTTTCATATACTCATCGTTTTTTTTGTTCTGTTTCGTAAGACTTCATTCTTCATTCTCCTTTTTTTTTCTGAATTCATTAAAAAAAAGCAGCAGGAGCCGATTTTCTTTTTTACACTCGAATTGTGATTCATTTATATCGATTATTTCGAAGAAAAAAAAACACAGACACTGTTCTGTACACGTAATTCAGATATTCGACAACGCACCGGGCGTCGTGATACGGAAAGATGTTAGCGTCGGATTAGTCTCTTGGGATTAAGCTGTTCGCGGCGGTTTGGGCAAATCATTTTGACTGGCAAACCGTAGGACACGAATCCATTCCTTTTGTTCGTCTTCAGTTGTTGCCGACATTCGATAAACCGAATGATTTCCTTCAGTCATTCTTCCAGTTTCATTAGCGATCGCTTTACTTGATTTGACTTTTTCGCCAGCAAGTGGAAATAATTCGAAACAAAATGCTTTCTGTCGATCGTCGTCGATTTCACGAATACCAATGTCAATCAACGGAATCATGCCGCGAATGTTATCAATATCTGTCCGAGAATCGAAATAGTAGAGACACTCTTCGACAAGAACAAACCATCGCCGTTTCCAATTCTTAACTCGACCTCCTAGGAAATCAATTCTGGATGTTTTATTTGTTTTTAGTTTTTATTTATCTAACCTTGTTTCCATAGCCAGCCTTCTTTAATTATCGTTGAATCTCTAGAAATTCAAGCAAATTCAAACAAATTCTTTCGATTTCTGATTTCTACCCCTCGCGAATTCGTGCATTGATATTGGTTAAATTCATCTCATCATCAGGAAATTTAAGCTCACGATTTTTGATATTATCATAAATATGCTAAAAGTCACAAAGGAAAATGCGTTTTTTTGTCTTCGATTTGTTTTTCGTTACTTTGATAACCGAAGTCTCGGGCATGAATTCTTTCTCTTTTGTTCCATTTAAACTATTCAAAAACATGTCGAATGTAAACGGACCGCCCATTTTGGCGTTTTTATTATGTAGTGAAGTGTTCAACATGATGATCGCGTACGACAAGATGAAACAGACATCTAACAAAAAAATTTCAATAGAAAAAAAACAAAAACGAGAAAATCTTTTCATTCTACCGGAATTGGCGAACATATCGGGATTACACTCGTAGTATCGTTGAGCGAAGACCGTCATAATTCGTTCGATTTTCTGTGCTTCGCCCGGGAGAATAAATTTATACAGGAAAATTCTACAAAACACTCGCAACTGATCAACACAAAATTCATTGAGAAAAAAAATCCGAATTCAACCTGAGAGCTTCGACGATATCTTTCGAAATAAAATCATGCATATGCCCGTACTGATTGAGTACCTCGATGTGAAAATTATCACTAAATTATCAAATAAATATATATTTTTTTTAAAATTTGCATTTTGTTCGGTTACTTTTCGCCGAGAAACTCGCCGATAGCGCGTTTACTCAGTCCGATTTCGTTGAGTAGAAAAGCGGCCATATGTTCGGAAGTATTTTCGATCAGATTATTATCGACAAGCCATCGGTAACCCTGGAGGAACGATAAATCCAAATTCGCAAATTTCGAGAAAATAAAAACGAACTTCTTTCGGATTGTCGTTGAATTGTTTCTTTCCAATTGACCATTGTTTTGCGTTCGAACTTCGCCGACTGAAACGAAAAACCAAAACAATCGAATTCTTTGAAATTTAAAAAAACAAAAAAAAACCTTAGCAGTCGAGATTTTTTAAGCGAAACAGTTACATTAAAACATCGAACATAGGGCATCGGTTTCAACGGTACAACGACCGGAGTTGGTATCGAAGATTGACTTTCATGGGACGACAAACTGCCCAACATACGCGTTCGAAATGTGTGAAGTTTTTGTTCGAGATTTACGCCAACCAAATGATCGATTTTACTTTCACGAACCGATGATTTCAAACTTACTGATGGTGATTTTCGAAAAATACAATCATTGGACTTTCTCAATGAACTTTTCCGATTCGAATTATTCATTATTATAAATATGAATAAATAAATAATTTTTTTTCGTTTGTTCGAACTGTTTGTTGAATCTTTCACACGCAAATGTGACGCTTCAGTTGTCTTTCTCTTTTCTTTCTCACGCTAATGCGACTATGACTATTTTCAAGCAATTATCGTTGTTATGTCAGTCGATTTCGTCTCTCTTTCCCGGGTGATTACTTTTATATCGACTTTTTTTCTTCTTCTTTTTGTTGGATCAAAGGACGACTATTCGAGTCGATAACTATGAATCACGTACTTCGAATATGTTTGCATCATAGACATTTGAATGTCACATTGGGCGAGTTTTTCTCGAATTTCCTATGATAATCAGTTCGAGAAATGTTAGTTTTTTTTCTTCTATTCGAACGAAAAACAAACTTGAATCTCGTGTCGTAATTGTTCTTTACGATGACGAATGATATCGATATGAATCAATGATGGAGTAATCGACGTCGTTTCTACACACACAAAAACGAGAAAAATGATGAATAGAAATCTTTTGTTTTTCAAATCGAACCGTATTCGTTAACAGGCATTTTCGAAGAAAAATGATCTGAAAGAGAAAGAGAGAGAGAGAGAAGCAAAATTGTTAATATAAAAACGGGAGAATTCGATAAGGAACACGTCGACAATATTCATCCCAATCACGTCCATATTTTTGTTGACATCGTTCAAAATCAGTTCGTTCTCTCGCAACAAACAATCCAACATAATAAAGCGGATATAACCATGGTAGAATACCTCCATCAATAGCTAAACTAAGGCCAACAGCCATGACCGTATCACCAAGATAGTTTATATGACGCGCTAATGACCACCAACCAGAACAAAGTAATCGACCGTTGACAGTCGAAGGTGAAATGAAACCTAAGAATTTGGCATTTGGTTGTGTTCGAAAGAGATATTTTTGATTATTTGCTCCACGTGAGAGAATCCAACCAAAATAGAACACGAATATACTTGCAGATTGACGTAGAAATGATAATTGTTTCGGTTGTATTCGACACCAAATTGCAATTGGATAGTAAAACGGATAGAAAACTAAACAACCCCAAACTAATTTAAATCCAACATATTCAACAAGAAAATCGAATGTATATAAATGTACATGTTCATGATAAAAATATTCAACGAGAAAAAAACTAAATAAACCAACATAAGTTTGAATATTCGTCATCGATTGATTGTCGCGTCGAAATTGTAAATAAAAAATAAGTAAATTTAGTTCTAAACCGATGCCTCCGATTAGATAAAGTAACATTTTCGCATCAGCTCGACTGTAAAACCATTGAGGATTTTTCAATCGACCGAGATAGACATCCGACCAGAACGATGTACTTCGCGACTTAACTGGTAAAACAAGAAGAAATGTAAAGACAAGGCCGAGCAAACATGCACAGATCGCATGTTTCAATCGAAGACGAATTAAATATTGAATGTCAATCCATTGCAAGTATTCAGTAGCTAGGAGAAATACAAGACAAACGATTAGAAAGACTCTCAAACCATTGAGACGATAGAATCGAGGACCATCTTGAACATAACCACGAACATATTCACATGGAACAATTAAATGAAGAATTGTAATCAACGAATATAAAAACGAAATATGAACGAACGAGTCAAACCATTCATCACCACAGCCGATGTTCATGTTCGTTGAAAAACAGATCAAAAAATCAAATTTCTAGATAAGAAATCTATTCGAACAAACAACTGTTTTCTAACGTAAGACCTGAATTGACTCGTCACCCTCACACACACACAAAACACATGACATTACTTTTATTGGATGTAAGACATTTCGTTTAAGAATTTTTTTTCGTTCGTTTCGTTAAGATGCCGCTACCTATCTCCCCCCTGCTATAATCATCGTATTCTCGATTTGAAATTAAAAACAAATGATAACAGATTACATAACATCTTCTCCGTTTTCTTCTCGATACAATTGAAATTTTTTTTATTATGTAAAGGAAGATCCAATAGTCGCTGTATCGAATGTCACCGTGAATCGATGAATAAAGAAAAATCTGCTTGTCAGTGTCAATTAACGTATTCTTCAAAAATAACTGAATATTTTCTTTTCTCTCTCGCATCGTGTTAATTAATCGAAGGAAATATGTCACTTGATATTAAATTAACATAACTCCGTCGTTGTTTTCAATAGAAAAAGAGTCTTTTTTTTATTTATACAAAACAAAAGAAAAGAAAAACCGAAGACATCGGTTTCATTGAACTGTATGATATGGACAAGGTAGTTTCCGATTGCATAGTCTATTGTTTTTCAAACGAGTTTTGAGCATTTTCTTACAAAATTTGACTGTTGTTTGATGTTTACGAGTGCGTTTTCGTAGATTATAGAATTTAATTGCTGCTGTCGTTGTTGTTGTTTTCGTCGAACGTTGACGAGCTGTTCGTTGTCGCATTTTTTTCAATAAATAACTCGATGAAACAAACGGATTTGTCAATGTTCGACGTTGTTTCGATAGTGAACATCGATTATTACTTATACATAAATTCCTCAACGATGTCAAGCGAAGAAGATCGTCCATTTGATCGTCATTTTCAACAGTTAATTCTGATTGTTGTTTATGTTCAAAATAGTGATGTGAACACATGTTCAACCGACAATGAAAACAGTGAACATCGAATGGCGTTGCACATTGATCGATTGAACATAATGTCGAATTCGAAGGAGAAGAAATCGATATTGACATCGAAATTAACTAGAAACACTTTTGTAAGACTAAAGTCGGTCGGTCGACACTGATGACCGATACGTGAACTCGTTCCAACCAACGTTGGTAGAAACGATCGATGAACACAAAACAGAAAGATGTCAGCAGATGTTTACATTTCGAACGGCGACTATTTTTAGAACACTAGAACTACAAATGATATTGTATCATGATTAAATCGATTGCGAACGTAATGTTCTCAGTTTTCTGTCTAAAAATATTTTACTTAATTATTTTTCTTTGTTGTTAAATATTGAAATAGAGATAAAATTTTAATGTCAATCATTCCGACAGACATTAGGTGGTGACGTTTCATTTGAATGAAAACTACTTATCAAATGTTAATAAATATGAATATACTTAAATTTAATATGCTCACTCGAAGATTATCAACAAATAATCTATTATTATCTATAATTTCTTTTTGATTCAATCGTATATAATTACAATAACTCTCCGAGATTTAGCAAATTAGTTTTCGCCTGAAAAGAACGATGTGTATCCAAACAGAAACATTGCACTACTGAATAAATTTGACTTATTTTTCTTGATTGCTAATCCGGATTTCAGATTTCTCGGTAGGATGCTAAAATTAGGTCAAATTAACCATAAAGAAATATGATAAACACCGATTGTAGCACAAATGAGAAGACAAATACTAATTAAAATCGTAATAAAATTCATTTTCGACCGGTAGAATTGCTGTTCGATGGGCGACGAAGTTTTGTTTAATTGTTTGATTTTGTTTCGATTCATGTTGTTCGTGTTCGTTTGTTGTTTTTTTTTTAGCGCGTTTCAATCGAACATTTATGGTTTGTTGATTTATTCACATCAGTTGATATTTTCAAAGAAAATACAAATGAAAGTTAACTTGAACCATCCAGAAAACGAACAAACACAGAAGAAAAAAGATGATAAACATTGAGGAAAGACAAGATACGACGAAAAAGAAAGAAAGAACTCTTAAAACCGAAAAGAAAGAGAAAAGAGAAAAACAGTATTTTCGAATATCATTGAAATAAACAAAAAGAAAAATGACTTGAACACATACATAATTTTTTTTTGTTTGTCTTCATTCTATTTTACTTTTAACATCAAAATAAACAAATATAAGTAACTGTAACAGATAGAAAAATAAATGATTTCTCAGGAATTTAGCGTGTGTTTTTTTAAGTTACCTATTAACAATTCTGAAATGATGAGAAAAGTGAATAGAAATGAGTTTTTTGTTTGGTATATTTACACAAAATATTATCAAGAAGAAAACCTAGTTGAAGTAATAATTAATACTGGTTCGTTTCGAATGAAAAATCATTGTTGAAATGAATTCAAATCCGTTGATGTTGAATTTGATGCTGATGATTCATTCATCTGCCGTAGAAGATTAAGAACAAGGTCTCGTTTATTCGGATGAGCGTGTATTGCATCGAGTAGTTGTTGTTCATCGGGTTTCAACGATGGTAATGAATGAGATTTCGATGGTGGATTTGCACATTGATTATTAGCTAAGGAAAGATTAAGTAAATGTTGTTCATTGTGTTGTTGTTGTTGTTGATAAGTTCGGTGATGATTATCGTAGAGTTGCATTGAAAGAGGCGAGTTTGTTGCTGAATTTGATCGTGGATAAGGATCATAGGGCGGCATATCGTTCGATAATGACGATGGCGAATGTTGAAGATCATCACGATTGACTAAAAACGATTGTTTTTTCGGTGGTAAATGTCGAAAAGATGCGTTTCTAAAAATAAACAATGTGCGTGATTGGATTATGCCGGAAATGAAAACAACAAACCGATTGTTCATCGAGAGATCATCTTGACATGTCGACATGAAATTCGGTACTTGATGATCGTGTGGTTTTCTTTGAGTTGATGTTTGTTCGTATTCATGTTTGACGTTTTCATAGGGAT